>WNGN01001637.1_pt1 | contig 14845 bp, 13 predicted proteins | sample 5400561 | NCBI WGS metagenome assembly WNGN01 (sample SAMN13153379, study PRJNA577476) | soil metagenome | isolation source: 115 cm soil or saprolite under Garry oak tree replicate 2 | place: USA:California | collected 2016-06-15
CCTGGCGCAGACCAAGGCGATCGGAGTCCTGAACGGCATCGTCACCACGCAGGCGCTGATGCTGTCGTTCGAGCAGCTGTTCCTGCTGTTCGGCTCGGCGTTCGTGCTGTCGCTGCCGCTGCTGTTGCTGATGCACAAGAGCAAAGGACTGCCCGGCGGGGGCGGGGCAGCGCATTGAGCGGCGTGCGCGTCGGAGACGCGGCGCCGGACTTCACGCTGCTCGATCAGCGGGGGAAGCCCGTGCGCCTGCACGAGCTGACCGAGAAGAAGAACGTCGCACTGTACTTCTATCCGAAGGATGCGACCCCGGGTTGCACGCTCGAGGCGCGTTCCTTTCGCGACGCGTATGACGTCTTCGCCGCGGCGGACACCGAGGTCATCGGCGTAAGCTCCGACTCCGTGAAGTCGCACCAGCGCTTCGCCACGAACGAGCGGCTCCCCTTCTTATTGCTCTCCGACCGCGACGGGATGGTGCGGGAGATGTACGGCGTGGAGCGGACGCTCGGCGTTCTGCCGGGACGCGTGACCTACGTAATCGGGCGGGGCGGGGTGGTGCGGCACGTCTACTCCTCGCAGCTGCGCGTCACGCGGCACAGCCGCGAGGCGTTGCAGGCCCTTAACGCACCTCCGCCATCGCCGCCGTAACGAGCAGGGCGCGGACCACCCCCAACGGTCCATCCACGTTCTCATACCATTCCGTCGGCAGATGCGCGTCCCCCGCGTGACCCCCCGCGCCCAGCGCGATCGCGGGCACGCCCAGGGCGATCGGCACGTTGGCATCGGTCGAGGCGCAGGCGAGCTCGTGAGGGCGGCCCAGCGCGCGCGTCGCGGCGATGGCCGTCTGCACGAGCGGGTGGGCGCGCGGCGTAAGACCCGACGGGCGGTCCCCCACGCGGCGGAGATCGAGCTGGAGCGGGGGCGTCCCGGCAGTGCGGTGGCCGTTCTCCTCGGCGAGGGCGCGGGCGAGGATCCCCTGGAGCGCCGCGTCGAGCCGGGCTAGCGCCCTCGGGTCCTCGCTCCTGAGATCGACATCGAACCACGCCTCCTGCGGAATCGAATTGAGGCCGGTACCTCCCCCAAGGCGGACAACTGCACAAGTCGTGCGTGGTGCGTGGTGCGTGGGCAGGTCGGCGAGTAGCGCGGTCGCTCGGCCCACGGCGCTGGCCGGGTTCGCGACGCCGAAGGCGGCCCAGGAGTGGCCGCCGGGGCCGCGGTAGGTGGCGCGGTAGCGGCGGGCGCCGAGCGCCCGGTGCACGATCCGCTCTATCCCAGCGCCGTCCAGCGCAATAAAGGCGTGGGGGCGGGACCTATCGAGCAGGTGACGCACACCCCGTAGATCGCCGTGGCCTTCCTCTCCCACCGTCGCGGTGAAACGTACCGGCCGCACCGTCGGAACCCGCGACTGCACGAGGGCCTCGGCGACCGTGACCAGCGCGGCCAGGCCGCGGGCGTTGTCGGAGATCCCGGGTCCCTCGAGGCGCGCGCCGCTGCGCGCGACCGAGACGTCGAGTCCCGCGGCGAACACAGTGTCGAGGTGGGCGCTCAGCACCACGGCGTCTTCACGGCGCGCGCCTATCCAACCGGTGACATTGCCCACTTCATCGACTGCGACGTCGCTCAGGCCGGCGCCCCGGAACAGCGCCGCGACGTGGGCGCCGCGCGCGCCTTCCGCACCGGTGGGCGCGGGAATCGCCGACAACGCCGCTTGGCGGGCCAGCGTACTCTCGTCGGAGCGCTCGATGTGGTGGCGCGCGGCGCGCACGCGGTCGTGCGCCACGACGGCGTCGATCGACTCGGGGAGGGGCATCGCCCGCAAGCTACGGTACATCTTGAGCCTCCGGCAACCCAGCGCTTGACCTGGACGTGCACGCGCGCAACACTAGTCCCATGGAGGAGCGCGACCTGATCTACGACTGGAACGGGGCCAACGGGGGCGCCGCGTTCGACTGGACGCGGGCCCAGGTCGACCTGAACGACGAGACGCTGCGCGACGGGCTGCAGTCCCCGTCCGTCACGGACCCTCCCCTCGACGATAAGAAGCGGCTGCTGCACCTCATGGCCGACCTCGGCATTGTAGCGGCCGACATCGGGTTGCCGGGGGCCGGGCCGCGCGTCGTGGAGCAGGTGCGCGCCCTCGCCCAGGAAATCCGCGACGCCAAGCTGCCGATCGCGCCCAACTGTGCCGCCCGCACGGTGGTGTCGGACGTCGAGCCCATCGTGCGCATCTCCGACGAGCTGGGGATCAAGATCGAGGCGGCGACGTTCATCGGCTCTTCCCCGATCCGCCAGTACGCCGAGGACTGGACCTTGGACCGCATCGTCAAAGCCAGCGTCGCGGCGGTGACGTACGCCGTGCAGCACGGCCTGCCGGTGATGTACGTGACCGAAGACACGACGCGCGCGCGGCCCGAGACGCTGAAGGCGCTGTACGGCGCGGCCATCGATTGCGGCGCCACGCGGCTCTGCCTCGCCGACACGGTCGGGCACGCGACACCGGACGGCGTCAAGGCGTTGGTGAAATTCGTCAAGCAGGAAATCGTCAAGAAACACCGTGTCAAGATCGACTGGCACGGGCACCGCGATCGGGGGATGGGGCTCAGCAACTGCCTCGCGGCGGTCGAGGCGGGCGTCGACCGCGTGCATGCGACCGCGCTCGGCGTGGGGGAGCGCGTCGGCAACGCGGAGATGGACCTGCTGCTGGTCAACCTGAAGCTGCTCGGCGCGCACTGGCACGACATCCGCCGCTTGCCCGAGTACTGCCGGCTCGTGGCGGAGGCGGTGGGCGTGCCGATCCCGGTGAATTACCCGGTCGTCGGCACCGACGCATTTCGGACGGGGACGGGCGTGCACGCCGCGGCGATCATCAAGGCGAAAAAGAAGGGGCACGCGTGGCTCGCTGACCGCGTGTACAGCTCCGTGCCCGCCGAGGAGTTCGGCTTCGCGCAGCGCATCGAGATCTCACCCGTCTCGGGATTGTCGAACGTGAAGTACTGGCTGGAGACGCACGGCTACGACGCGGAGAACGCAGCAGCCTGCAAGGCGCTGTTCGACGCCGCCAAGCGCACCGACCGCGTCCTGTCCGACGAGGAGTGCCACCGGCTCCTGAAGCAGGGCGTATGAGCTTCCGGGACATCGAACGCTCGTTCTTCGATCTCCGCTGGCATCTGGACCCCGTGGCGGCGACGCAGGCCGGCGTGGCCGGCTACGACGATCGCTACGGCCGCTTCAGCCACGCGGCCTTGGCGCCCCACCTCGCCGCGCTCAAGGCGCTCGCCGCCGCGCTCGAAGAAGCCACCGTGGACGGATTGGACGACGAAATCGATCGGACCGCCCTGCTCAACGAAATCCGGGTCATGGTGCGCCGCTACGAGCAAATGCGGCCGCAAGCGACGAACCCTGAGTTCTGGTTGTCGCATCTACTCGGCGGCCTGCATCACCTGCTGCTCTCAGGCGATCGCACGGCGGAGGAGAAGGCGCGGGCGGCGATGGGGCGGCTCGAGGACGTCCCCGCGTTCATCGAAGACGCCCGGGCGACGCTCACCGAGCCCGTGAGCGTGTTCGTCGAGACGGCGCTGCGCATGAGCGAGGGGGGCCGGGTGCTGCTCCGCGAGGTGGCCGCCACACTCTCGGCCGGCGCGCCGTCGCTGGCGGAGCGGCTCCATTCCGCGGCCGATCGGGCGACCGCCGCGCTCGCCGAGTTCGAGCAGGACTTGACCCGCTGGCTCGACACCGGCGGCGACCACTTCGCGATCGGCGAGGACGCATTCAATTTCCTGCTACACTATCAGCACGCTCTGCGGGACACTGCGCCGGAGCTGTGGCGCTACGGCTTGCGCCTCAAGGAGGAGATCGAGGCCGACTTGCAGAAGCGTGCCGCCCGCCTAGACGGCGGCGGCCGCTGGCCGGACGTCGCCGACCGGCTGCGGGCGGATCATCCACGCGCCAACGAGCTGGTCGACTCGTACGCCAGGGAAATGGCCCGCGCCCGCGAATTCGTTGCCGCGAAAGGCCTGGCGCCGATCCCCGACGCGCCGCTCGGTGTGGTTCCGACCCCGGCTTTCATGCGCCCCGTGATTCCGTTCGCGGCCTACGACAGCCCCGGCGCCTACGCGCGAGATCGCACGGGGTGGTTCTACGTGACGGTCCCCGACTCCCGTCTTCCCGCGGAGCAGCAAGAGCGCATCCTGCGCGACCACAGCCGCTACGAGCTCGCGGCGACCGCGCTCCACGAGGGATACCCAGGGCACCACCTGCACCTCGTCACCGCGAAGGGGCTGCCCTCCCACGTCCGCAAGAATCTGTGGACGCCGCTCACGGTCGAGGGGTGGGCGTTGTACTGCGAGGACATGATGGCGGAGCAGGGGTTCTATGCCTCCGAGGAAGAGATGTTCTTCCAGCGGGTGCACCTGCTGTGGCGTGCCGAGCGCGTGCTGCTCGACGTGGGGCTGCACACGCGGGGCATGACACCCGAGCAGGCCGTGGACCAGATGGTGCGCGACCTGCATATCGAGCGCGGCAACGCCGAAACAGAGGTGCGCCGCTACTGCGCCTGGCCGGCCTACCAGCTGTGCTACGCCGTGGGCCGGCGCGAGCTGCTCCGCCTGCGCGACGATTTCCGCGCCGCGCGCGGCGGGTCGTTCACCCTCCGCTCCTTCCACGAAGCCGTCCTGCCGTACGGCGGCCTGCCCGTCACGCTCATTCGCTGGGGACTCGGCCTCGGTGACTGAACGCTTGCCGCGGCAGGTCAAACTGTTTGGTGCTGTATCCCTCCTGAACGACTTCGCAAGCGAGATGATCTACCCGCTGCTCCCGGCATTCGTCACCGGGGTGCTGGGCGGCGGCGCGGTGGCGCTCGGTGCGCTCGACGGGGCCGCCGATGCGGCCGCGGCGCTCGTGAAAGTGGTCGCGGGCCGGCTGGCCGACCGCCCCGCGCGCCGCGGGCCGCTGATCGTGATCGGCTACTTCGTCGCGGTCGTGGTGCGGCCCGTCATCGCCGTGACCGCCGCCGCCTGGCAGGTGATCGGGCTCCGCATCGTGGACCGGCTCGGGAAAGGTTTGCGCACTCCCCCGCGCGACGCGCTGATCGCGGACGTCACGCCGCAGCCATTGCGGGGGCGGGCGTTCGGCCTGCAGCGCGGCCTCGATCATGCCGGCGCGGTGTTGGGGCCTTTGGTGGCGTGGGCGGTTCTGACCTCCGGCTCGGGCGACGTGCGAACGGTGATCGCGGCGAGCATAGTGCCGGGAGTGTTGGTTGTGCTGCTGGCAACTTGGGCGGTAGGGGGCGGGAAGGGGCGGGAAGGGGCGGTAGGAGCGACGGGGGGAGCCGCCGCCCTACCGCCTCCTACCGCCTCCTCCCGCCCCTTACCGCCCGCCCTCCTCGCCATCTGCTTCTTCTACCTCTTCCGCATGCCGGACACGCTCATCATTCTGCACGCGCAGCGGCTCGGCATTCCCGTCGCGGTCGTGCCGCTCCTGTGGGCGGCGGTGCACGTGGTGCGGTCGTCGTCGAGCTTCGTGGGCGGCGCCCTCTCGGACCGGCTCGGCCCGTCGCGCACGATGTGGCTGGGGTGGCTGTGTTACGCCGGCCTCGCCGCGGGCATGGCGTTCGCGACGGGGCCCGGACAAGCGTGGGCGCTGTTCCTCGGGCTGGGGCTCGTCGCGGGGCTCACCGAGAGCCCGGAGCGCGCGCTCGTCGCCGCGTTCGCCGGAGACCGCCAGGGGAGCGGCTTCGGCGTGTATCACGGCGCGAGCGGCCTTGCCGCACTCGCCGGCGGACTGCTGCTCGGCGCGGTGTTTCAGCGCGCCGGAGGCGCGTCCGCCTTCACCGCAAGTGCCGCGCTGGGCCTTGGTTTGGCCCTCCTCTGGCCTTTTCTGGCTCGGGCGCATAGGGTTCCAGCCCGGTGACCCACGGCACGAAGCAGGAAGAACCGCGCGGCCGGTATCTGGCCGGGCTGGCAGTGGCTGCGCTCGGCGTCGTCTATGGCGACATCGGCACCAGTCCCCTGTACGCGCTTCGCGAGGCGTTCCACGGCCCGCACAGCATTCCCGTCACGTCCGACAACGTGATGGGCGTCCTGTCGCTGGTGTTCTGGTCGTTGGTCCTCGTCGTGACGATCAAGTACCACATCGTGATCATTCGCGCCGACAACAAAGGCGAGGGCGGCGTCGTCGCCTTGATGGCGCTCGTGAACGGCAGCCGTCTCGGGCGCGGGCTGCGGCCCCTCAAGGTCATGGTGGTTCTGGGGATCTTCGGGGCCGCGCTGATCTATGCCGACGGCGCCCTGACCCCGGCCATCTCCGTGATGAGCGCCGTCGAGGGGCTCGAGATCGCGACGCCGGCGTTGGCGCACTGGGTGGTCCCGCTCACCCTGATCATCCTGGTTGGTCTGTTCTGGTTTCAGCGCCACGGCACCGCCCGGATCGGCGCGGTGTTCGGCCGAGTCATGCTGCTGTGGTTCGCGACGCTGGCGGTGCTCGGTTTGGTGCACATCGTCGGGCGGCCGGAGGTGCTGGCGGCAGTCTCGCCGTACTACGCGGTGCGGTTCGTCGCTGAAGACCTGGGCCGGAGCCTGATCGTCCTGGGCGCCGTCTTCCTCGTCGTCACGGGCGGCGAAGCGTTGTATGCGGACCTCGGGCACTTCGGGCACCGCGCCATCCAGTACGCGTGGTTCACCGTCGCGTTCCCGGCTCTCCTGCTCAACTATTTCGGCCAGGGAGCGTTGCTGCTCGGCAACCCGGCCGCCGCCGTGAATCCCTTCTATCATCTGGCGCCCCGCTGGGCGCTGTATCCGCTGATCGCACTGGCCACCGCGGCCACCATCATCGCATCGCAGGCGGTGATCTCAGGATCGTTCTCTCTCACGCGCCAGGCGGTGCAGCTCGGTTACAGCCCGCGCCTCCAGATCGACCACACGTCGTCGCGGGAGATCGGGCAGATCTACGTCCCGGCGGTCAACTGGGGTCTCATGCTGTTGACGTGCGCCTTGGTGCTGGGGTTCGGAACCTCGAGCAACATCGCCGGGGCCTACGGCGTGGCGCTCTCCACGCTGATGGTCATGACCACGTTCATGTTCTACGTCATGAGCCGTGAGGTGTGGCGTTGGAGCTTCGCGCGCGCCGCGCTCGTCGTCGGTCTCTTCCTCGCGATGGACATTCCGTTCCTGGCCGCCAACGCGCTGAAGATCCAGCACGGCGGCTGGGTACCGTTGGCCATCGCGATCATCCTGTATCTCCTGATGACGACCTGGAAGCGCGGGCGCGAGATCCTCTCCAAACGGATGCTGGAGAAGACGGTGCCGCTGAAGCTGTTGCTCGCCGATCTGGCCGCCGAGCCGCCGATCCGCGTGCCTGGCACCGCGGTGTTCATGTACGGCAGCGCCGACGGCACGCCGCCCGCGCTGATCCACAACCTCGCGCATAACAAGGTCCTGCACGAAAAGGTCGTGTTCCTGACGGTCGTGACGGAGGACGTGCCCCACGTGCCGCCGGCCCAGCGCGTCACGGTCAAGCGGATCGGCAAGGGCTTCCACAGCGTGGTGGCGCGCTACGGATTCACGGAGGACCCCGACATCCGCGAGGTCCTAGCGGCGTGCAAGAAGGAGCAGCTCGACATCCCGATCGAGGGCACGACCTTCTTCCTGGGCCGCGAGACGGTGATCGCGTCGGAACGGCCCGGGATGTCGGTATGGCGCGAGTCGGTGTTCGCGTTCATGACCCGCAACGCGCTGCGCGCCACGGCGTTCTTCAAGATCCCGCCCAACCAGGTCTTCGAGGTCGGGGCCCAGGTGGAGTTGTAGCTAGAGTTTCAGGAGGGCGACCAGCGTGCCGACGGTACCGACCCAGAAGAGGAACATCCAGCGGATCAGCTTGGTCTCGAGGTTGGCCAACCCAGCGCGTAGGTCAGCGCGCACCTCGGCCACGCGCTGCTCGAGCTTCGCCTCGAATCGCGCCCAATTCACCTCGTTGATCTCAGGCAGCTCAGATCGATACGTGGCGTCCACCTGATTGAACCACTCCACGAGCTCGTTAGTGAGGTCGTCCCCGAACCTCTCGTAGAACTTGCGCGACAGCTTGGCCGTCACCGTCATCCACAGCCCCAGAAAATGGAATCTGGTGACATCGTAACGGTAAGCTCGGCGCATCCGGGAATCAATCCTCCGCTATCGTCATCATTCCCACGCATCAATCCCCAGAAACGAGCGCCGTCTCCACGAACGGCGTCTCGTGCACGACTGCGGCTTTCCGCCGTGACAGCACGAGCCACCACTCCCGCGCCGATGTGACGATCAGGAGGGCGACAACGCTCAAGAAGAACAAGGTGATAATCGCGTCGAGCTGATAGTTCAGGATGCGGCGTGCTGCATCGGCGTCGGTCGAGCCGCCGAGGGCTGCCGCCCGAGCGAAGAAGCCCAGCTTGGGGTCAGACGAGAACACGAGCTCCAGGCCCGCGGTCATCGTGACGACGACCAGCCACGCGAGCGGGCCCAGCGTCACCCAGGAGTACCGCTGCCGGCCCATCTTGATCAAGATGGTCGTCGCGACGCATAAGGCGACGGCCGCGAGCAGCTGATTCGAGATCCCGAACAGGGGCCACAGCGCGTTGATGCCCCCCAGCGGATCCACGACTCCCTGGTACAGGAAGTAGCCCCAAGCCGCGCACACGACGGCGCTGGAGAGGAGGACGCTCGGGTACCATGAGGTCCGGCCGAATCGTGGCCATACGTGACCGACGATCTCCTGCAGCATGAACCGGCCGACGCGCGTACCCGTGTCGATCGTGGTCAGGATGAACAGCGCCTCGAACATGATCGCGAAGTGGTACCACAGGGCCGAGAGGCTGCGCCCACCCAATGCGCTCGTCAGTCCCGAAAAGATGTGAGCCATCCCGACGGCCAGAGACGGGGCGCCGCCGGTGCGCGCGATCAGGCTCTGTTCGCCCATCTGCGCCGCCAGCGCCTGCATGTACTCCGGCGTGACCACGAAGCCTGCCTGATTCAGGACGTCCGAGGCGCCCGCCAAGGCGACGGGCGTCGTGTTCATCGCGAAGTACACACCGGGGTCGAGGGTGCACGCCGCGACGATCGCCATCACCCCGACAAACGACTCCATCAGCATGGCCCCGTAGCCGATGATCCGGGCATCGGGCTCGTGGGCGATCATCTTGGGTGTCGTGCCGGATGCGACCAGCGAATGGAATCCCGAGATGGCGCCGCAGGCGATCGTGATGAACGCGAAGGGGAAGAGCTTGCCGGCGAACACCGGGCCCTCGCCCGCCGTCGCAAACGGGGTCAGGGCCGGCATGCGGAGCGGCGGCAGGAGGATGAGGATCGCGACGCCGAGCGCCACGACCGTGGTGATCTTCAGGAACGTCGAGAGATAATCGCGGGGACAGAGCAGCATCCACACCGGCAACACCGAGGCGATGAAGCCGTAGGCGATCATCATCCACGTGAGCGACGTGCCCGTGTGGGTGAAGGCGGCCGCGACCGCGGGGTGATTCGCCACCCAGCCGCCCCCGACGAGGGCGGCGAGGAGCAGCGCGGCCCCCACGGCCGAGGCCTCGCCCACCTCGCCAGGCCGCCAGCGCTTCATCCACCACCCCATCAGCAGGGCGATCGGCACCGTGCAGGCGATGGTGAAGAGGCCCCACGGCGAGGCGCGGAGCGCGTTCACCACGATCAGCGCCAGCACGGCGAGCAGGATGATCATGATCGCGAGCACCGCGACCATCGCCGTCACGCCCGTGACCCTGCTGACTTCCTCTTTCGCCATCTGGCCCAGGGACTTGCCGTCGCGCCGCAGCGAGCAGAACAGGATCGTGAAGTCCTGCACCGCGCCGCCGACCACGACGCCGATCACGAGCCACAGCGTGCCGGGAAGGAAGCCGAACTGCGCCGCCAGCACCGGCCCAACCAGTGGCCCCGCGCCGGCGATCGCGGCGAAGTGGTGGCCGAACAGCACCCAGCGGTTGGTCGGGACGAAGTCGTGGCCGTTGTTGAGGCGCTCGGCGGGCGTGGCGCGGCGCGGATCGAGGCCGAACACCGTGTTCGCCAGGAACTTGGAGTAGAACCGGAAGCCGACAGCGTAGGTGCAGACCGCCGCAATGAGCAGCCATGCCGCGCTGATAGTCTCGCCGCGGGCGAGGGCGAGCACGCCGAACGCCGCCGCGCCGAGCAGCGAGATCGCGCCCCATACCAGGATCGACGCGGGCCGGGACATGGGCGCTAAGTTGCGCCGCGCCTTGCCGATGTTCAAGCTCGAACATAGGTTCGAAACCCTTGGTCCCTACCTCGTGGTCGATGAGCCCGCGGGCCGAGTCGGCGCCCCCCTCCGGTGGGACGGCCGTGCAGGAGCGGCGCGAATCGCTCCGCGCCGGCGACACCCTGCAAGGGAAGGTCGCGATCGTGACAGGCGGCGCGACCGGCCTCGGACGATCGGTGGCCCTCGAGTTCGCGCAGCGCGGGTCGCCCGTGGCCTTCAACTACGTCGAGCTCCCCGGGCGGGAAGTGACCGCCCAGGCGTTGCTCACCGAGACCGCGATCAAGGCGTTGGGCGTCCCGTGCTACTCGGCACGCTGCGATGTTCGCAAGATGGAGGAAGTGGACCACTTCATCGCCGAGGTGAAGGAGCGGCTCGGGGCGGTGCACTTCCTGGTGAACAATGCGGGGGTGACGCACGACGGCGCCCTCTGGCGCCTCACGGCCGAAGCGTGGCAGGAAGTCATGGATACGAACGTCACCGGCGCTTTCAACTGCATCCACGCCGTGGCCCCCGCGATGCGGGCGCAGCGCTTCGGCAAGATCGTCAACGTCGCGAGCCACCAGGCGTTCCGGCCGGGGTTCGGGATCGCCAATTACGCCGCCAGCAAGGCGGCCCTGATCGGGCTCACCAAGGCCGCCGCCGTCGACCTCGGCTCGTCGAACATCAACGTCAACGCGGTCGCGCCCGGCTTCGTGAAAACGGAGCTGCTCTCGCAGCTGCCGCGCGAGGTGTTGGAGCGCGCCGAGCACGAGTCGGTCCTGGGGCGCGTGGCCGAGCCGGAGGACGTCTCGCGCGTCATCACCTTCCTGTGCAGCGACGCGGCGCGGCACATCACCGGGCAGGTGATCGTGGTGGACGGCGGCCTGACCCTCGCTTAAATTGCGGCCGTGACTAATCCCTTGAAAAACAGATACTTATGGGCGTGCGCGCTGCTCGTGGCCTGCGGCGGCAAGAAGACCGACCACCCGCCCGCCCCGGCGCCGACGGCCCCGCTGCCCACGGCGGGGATGGCGGGACAGCAGGTGCCCGTGTGGCCTCTGACGCTCGTCGCCGCTGAAGACACGCTCCATTGGGATGCCCTGATCGGCAACCGGCGCGTCACGCTCGACAAGTGCGACAGCATCATCGGGACGCTGCTCGCCGGCCGCGCGCCTGAAGTGACGTGGGTGGGACCCACCGAGCTGCGGCGGGCGGCCCGCCGCGCCGTCGGCGTCGCCGCCGATCCCGACCAGATGGGCACCGCGTTCCTGCGGGCCGAAGCGCTCGTCGATGTGCCCGATCCGTTGCGCTACCAGCTGCGCACGCTGGTGGGCATTGCGGGAGGGCGGTTCGCCCTGGTGCCCGCGGGGCTCGTCTACCGCCACGCGCCGGGGTCACCGGCCGGGGTCGCGACGGCCGAGCTGAGCATCGTGCTGATCGACACCCGCGTCGGCAAGGTGGGCTGGCGCACGGTGGCGCGCGGGGAGGGCCTGGATGCCTGGACGGCGCTGACGCGGGCGGTGAAGAGCCTCACGCCAGGCCTGCCGTGACACGGGAAGGGACGCTGATCGCCGGGGACGGCGTCGGGCCCGAGATCACGGCGGCGACGCTGCTGGTGCTGGACGCGCTGGGGATGAAGTTCGATTGGGATGAGCAGTACGGCGGCATGGCGGCGGTCGAGAAAGCCGGCACGCCGCTGCCCAATGCGACGCTCGACAGCATCCGTCGCACCCGGCTCTGTCTCAAGGGTCCGCTCACGACGCCGGTGGGGGGCGGGTACCGCTCGGTGAACGTGGCGCTGCGCCAGGAGTTCGATCTCTACGCCAACGTGCGGCCGACCAAGACGATCGTGCCCGGCGGGCGCTACACCAACATCGATCTCGTCATCATCCGCGAGAACACCGAGGGGCTGTACGTCGGGCTCGATCACACGTTCAAGGTCGCGGGCGATCCGAAGGCGGTGGCGCAGGCGATGTCTGTCGTGACGCGTGAGGGGTGCACGCGCATCGTGCGCTACGCCTTCGAGTTCGCGAAGCAGCACGGCCGAAAGAAGGTGACGATCGTTCACAAGGCGAACATCCTCAAGGCCACGTCGGGGTTGTTCCTAGAGACGGGCCGGATGATCGCGAAAGAGTACGAGGGCGTGATCGCTTGCGATGACAAGATCGTGGACAACGCCGCGATGCAGCTCGTGATCAAGCCGGAGCAGTTCGACGTCATCGTGACGACGAATCTGTTCGGCGACATCCTGTCTGACGAGGCCTCGGGCCTCGTGGGTGGGCTGGGACTCGCGCCGGGCGCGAACATCGGGACCCGCGCGGCCATTTTCGAGGCGGTGCATGGCTCCGCGCCCGACATCGCGGGGCAGGGGATCGCGAACCCGTCGGCGCAGATGCTGGCGGCGGCGATGATGCTCGACCACATCGGAGAGCTCGAGGCGGGCAAGCGCATGCGCTGCGCCGTCGAGACCGCGATCGTGAAGGACAACGTCCGCACCAAGGACTTGGGGGGCAGTGCTACCACTGACGAGTTCGCCCGCGCCGTGGCCCGTCGGGCCTAAGCACCCGTGCGCCGGGTGCGGGGAGTTCGTCGCCGGGATCGCGATCGGCGGGCTGTGCCCGAGTTGCGCGCGCGCGGCGGAGCGCCGGGCGGCGCGGATCGGGCGCTTGGTGGCGATGGGGACGACGCTGCCCCTGGCGGCCTACTTGGCCTGGACGCTGCCGGCCGATCGGACCGCCCGGCTCGTGGTCGCGGCCGGTGTGGTGCTGTGGTACGCTTTGACGTTTCTCATAGCTAAGAGAATCGCCTTGGAGTGGGTGAAATGAAGAGACGGTACGTGGTACGTGGTGCGTGGTGCGTGGGGGTGCTGCTGGCGGCTCCTCTGGCGGCCCAGACGTCCCTGTCGATCTACCGGGATGGCCGCGTGGTCGTGCGGCAAAGCCTGCCGCAGGCGCTGCAGCGTGGGCTGAATAGTGTGACCCTCAAGGTTGAAGGACTCGACCCCGCGACTCTGTTCTCGTCCGACACGGCAGTGGGCGTGGTGTCGGCCGTGGTGCGGTACCCCAGCACGAAGGATGAAGCGCTGGCGCGGTCGCTGGGGCGGATCCTGTCGTTCTCGCGCGGCACGGGCGATACAGTGAAGGCGACGGTCGTACGCGTAACCCCGCCACAGTATCGTGTCGGTGACGGCCGCCTCTTACTCGAGTCCCCGGGCGAGCCGCTTTTCCCGGCCGAGCTGGTGCGCACGAGTCCGGAGGCGGCGATTCTGCTCGACGCAACGCGCGCACGGCAGCGTACGGAGTTGGCGTATGTGGCGCAGGGGATCACGTGGGAAGCCTTGTATCAGGTGATTCTGATGGGTGCCAGGTGTCAGGTGTCCGGGACCGCCACCGTTACGTCTCAATCGCTCCGCGCCGACAGCGCGGATGTGCAGCTCGTGGCGGGGAGCATTCAGCGGGCCCGGATACGAGTGGCGCGAGAAGAGATCTTCGCCGAGCGAGACGCGATGCGGGGAATGCAGAGGGTCGCGGATTCGCTCGTCATGGGCGAGCAGGCGGTCGGCGAAACCCACGTCTATCAGCTCCCCGACCGCCTCACGATCGAGCCCGGCGTGCCCGTTGCGACGGCGCTCTTCCCGCGCAGCTCCACGCCGGTCACCCAGGAGCTGATCGTCCCCGGCGTGCTGCCCTGGCGCGGCTGGCTTGGACAATCGCCCGAGCCGAACCGCGTGCCGGTGCAGGTCTGGTACACGCTCAAGCGCGTTCGCAACACGCCGTTCGGCGACCGTCCTCTCCCGGCCGGAACGGTCCAGCTCTACCAGGCCGACTCGAGCGGCCGCGTGCAGCTCATCGGCGAAGCATCGAACGATCACACTGCGCCGGGCCGCGATCTGCGCGTGCAGTCAGGCGACGCGTTCGATGTCACCGCGGAGCGGGTGCAGACCGACTTCACGCAGGAAACGCTGCCTCTAGTCCGGCGCGGGTTGCCGAACCGCCAGCGCGTGACGGCCGCTTACCGCGTCACGATCAGCAACGCCAAGGCCGATGCCGTGACGGTGGACGTGCGCGAGGCGAGGTACGGCGTGTGGAAGATCGTCGAGAGCAGCGTCGCGTCCGAGAAGGTGTCAGCGACCGAGCAGCGTTTTCGGTTGGTCGTCCCTGCTGGTGGTGATGTGATCCTGACCTATACCGTGCAGATGGAATCGTGACCGTCCAGCTGGTGCACGTCGCGGACCTGCACTTCGGCGGTCTCGCCGACATCCGTCAGATCGAGGCGTTGGAAGCGATGTTGCCGGACCTGCGGCCCGACGCGGTCGTGATCGGCGGCGACATGTCGCAGCGCGCGCGGCACGGCGAGTTCCAACGGGCACGAGCGTTCGCCCGCGTCGCCGCCCAGACGGCGCCGGTGCTCGCGATTCCCGGGAACCACGACGCACAGTGGTGGTGGCGACCCTTCGTGCCCTTCGGCAAGGACGCGCTGTACCAGAAATACCGGGGCTACTTCGGCGACGATCTCAAGCCCACCCTGACCATTCCGGGCGCTGCGGTCATCGCCTCGGCGCTCACGTCGCACGGCGTCGCGTGGGGCTCGCTGACCACGCGGGTGG
>WNGN01002368.1_pt1 | contig 14844 bp, 8 predicted proteins | sample 5400561 | NCBI WGS metagenome assembly WNGN01 (sample SAMN13153379, study PRJNA577476) | soil metagenome | isolation source: 115 cm soil or saprolite under Garry oak tree replicate 2 | place: USA:California | collected 2016-06-15
CAAGATACAAGCGATCCCGTGGGTGGCCATGCCGCGCCCATTCGGCCGCAGCTTCGCTGAGGGTGTGTTGGCGCTCAACATCCTCCCGGGCCTCCTCGAGCCACTCGGACAAGCGCGTCCATTCACGGATCACGGCCTCGTGGCTGACTTCCACGGTCGCGACTCCCGCCACCGTGGTGGTGGTGAGCAGACGCGCTGTAGTGAAGGCACGAGCCACCTCATCAATGATGACCGTTTCTTTCGGATTGGACAACAGCAGTTCGGAACGCGGGATGCGGCGGCGTGTGGTTTCCTGCATCGTCGCCCCCGGCTCGAGCAGGCGCAAGAACAGGACACGTGTCAGCCGGCGATGCTCCTCGGATGGTAAAGAGGCGTAGGTGGCTTCGGCATGTTTTGCCACAGCACCCTTGACACCCCCAAGCTCGTGATAGGCCTCGAGGGTCAGGTGGTGCTCACGGCGTCGCTGAAAGAGGTGATCGAGTGTAAATTGTAAGAGCGGTAAGGCCCCCACCTGCTCCTGCACTTCCAGGAGCAGCTCACTCACCAGGTCGCCCTCAAACGTCACCTGGACGTCAGGCAGCTCAGCCGGTTTCTCGATCACCTCCTGTAGCTCTTTGAGCTCCATTGGAGGCACCAGTCGTTGATTGGACTCGATCAGTTTGCAGAGTTCGAGGTAGTGCATCGGCCGGTCGTAGAAGTCAGCACGTAGCGTCAGGATGAGGATGGTTGGGCCCCGCGGCTCGGTCACGGCCGTCACCAGCAGATCGATGAAGTGTTGGCGCTCCTCTTCTGAGATGGTTTGCGTGAACACTTCCTCAAACTGGTCAATGAACAGCACCACGCGCCTCTCTGGCACCTTTCCCAGGCAGCTCGCTAGCAGGTGCAACCCGTAGGCTGAGGCGTCTTGCAGGTCGTCGCGAATCGTTGTGAAACTCCGATCAGGCACGTGCTTGGCAAGCGCCTCAAGGGGATGGCTCCCTGGCACAAGAGGATCCATAGACCCAGTCCTGACTGCCAGGCACCCCACCCGTCTGCAGACGAGGAAGCAACCCGGCCATCACGACACTGGATTTGCCTGATCCACTCGGTCCAACCACGGCCAAAAGGCGTGCATGCAGGGCATGCTCCTCATCGGCGAGCAGCAAGGCCTGCAGCGCCCCTGCGAGTTCGTCAACCAACCCCTCACGCCCGAAGAAATCGTGGCGATCTTCACGGTGGAACGCCTGCAAGCCTTTGTAGGGGTTGCGGGGTTCGCAAGGCGGTTCTGCGGACGCGGTGGTGGTGGGGAGAGAGACGGCTGTTGCGTTGGAGGCAAGCCGGACCTCCTCAAGCTTGGCGATGATCTCATCGAACACCCGAGGATCGTGGTTCTGGCGTGCGTCAATCGTGGCAAAGAGTTCGCCGCAGTCAGCGGGAACGCACTCCTGCCAGTCCTCCCCATCTATCCAGACCGCACAGAGAGGACGCTTATAGATCCCAGCAAGCTGCAGCGCCTTCTGCACATGGCGGGAGGAACGTGCTTCAGGAGAAGCGATCAGCAGGACTGCCTGCGCCGTCCGAAGAGCCTCTTGCTGTGCTTTTCTTTGGTTCTCTGCCCCTTGCCTCCGCAGCGTGCGGGTGCTCAAGACGGTCATACCTCGCGCCTGCAGATGCGCCCGGAGGGCTGTCACGAACCCACACTCGGCATCGGCATAGGAAGAAGCGAGAAACACACAAGCAGACGTGGAGGGGGCCAACGGTTCAGGGCGGTCGGCGATCAGCCCAAGTTCTGGGGGGGGTCTTGTCCAGGACGCTACACAATCTGTCCCGAAAGTAGGCACTGGGCAGCGTGATCCCACGCTCCCACCGACTGACCGTTTCGAAATCCGTGCCTACCCTCTCCGCGAGTTCACTTTGCGTCCATCCTTTGAGGTGGCGGGTACGTCTTAGCCGCTCATTGGGAACATGTTCTTCAAATAGCATAACCACTGACCTCTGCGGCAGCTGCTCCTCGAGTCGGTTCTCTCCCCAACCATGCAGACGGATCACAAGTCACACGCACTTCCTCTTGTGACACTTCGACGCAGTTTTACCTGAACAAAGTATACAAGAAACCGAGGAAAAGTGCAAAAAGGGCTCAACTTGTCAAAACAAATCTAAAACGTGTCCAAGCAAATCCTGGTAGCTGAGGACATCCTCTGGCAAACTCCTGGTGTGGTGATCGCACGGTTCACTTCTCATGAAGAGTTGAGCACCATAGTATCTCCAGCACCATCTCATGAATGGTTCTTCAAGAAAGAAAAGACATATGGACACCGCCAAGGAGAGCGAGCAGCAAACAGCGGACGCAGATGGTCACGAGGTCGCCCTCACCGACCTGGAACATCGGGAGAGTAGTAGAGAGAGCAATATGTTCTCCTCTTCCCTCAGCGAGCACTTTAGGGCGAGCTTCTTCCCACGATCACCGAGGCGATCAAAGGCACACATTTACCAGGTCATAGTTACTTGTGGACTCCTAAGCTTTCTGGTCCTGGGCGTCAGTCCAGCACAAGCATTCTCACAGTCATTGAGTAAATCCTTTACCGCTTTGGCGATTATGCAATTGATTGACGCTGGCAAGATGGCGCTCGAGGCACCGGTTCAGCGCTATCTTCCTTGGTTCCGCGTGGCTGATAGAAACGCGTCGGCCCAGATGACGGTCTATCAGCTGCTGCACCAGACCAGTGGCCTGCCACCTACAGCGGGAGAGGAGGCCATGGCAGGAACAGGGGAGGCCAGCTTGGAACAACGCGTGCGCGAACTGAGCAGGGTCGTCCTCACGCAGCCGGTCGGCACCACCTTTCAATACTCCAACGCCAACTACCTCGTCCTGGGGCTCCTCGTCCAGGTCGTCTCGGGACAGTCGTACGGTGCCTATATTCGGCAGCACATCTTCGCGCCCCTGCAGATGCACCACAGTTTCGTCTCGCTGGCTGAGGCCACACAAGATGGCCTGGCAACGGGATACCGCTGGTGGTTTGGGGTTCCGCTTCCCGCCTCGGTGCCCTATCTGCCTGATCAACTTCCGGCGGCCTTTCTCATCTCTAGTGCCCAGGATATGACCCACTACCTGATTGCCCATCTCACCGACGGCTCTTCCCGTCGCACGCCTGTCCTCTCGCGCTGGGGGATGGCCAAACTGCATGAGACTTCTACCCTCGTCAGTTCTTCGAAGAAGGGGGATCTTTACTACGGTATGGGATGGTTCATTGGTGCGACCGGTGGGGTGCAGACCATCTCACACAGTGGCTACACCGCCACTTTCTGCGCAGAGATGGTCCTGGTCCCGGGTTCGGACTGGGGCCTCGTGATCCTGATCAATGCCTATGGCTTCATCGCCTTCTCAACGGCGCTGAACCAGATTACGCAGGGAGTGACAAGTCTGCTGGTGGGACATCAGTCGCCGACCGAGGGGATCAGTTTCTCGCTGCTCTACACCACCATTGATCTCGCCATCTTGCTGCTTTCAGCACTGCAGATGTGGTTGCTGGTGAAGGTCCTCTGGTGGCGCAAGCGCGTCGAGCCGTTCAAGCGCCATCCAGGCGTTGTGCTCGCCCATGCCCTCTTGCCAGTGGTATGGGAGATCGTCGTCCCGCTCGTGCTCGTGCTCGGTCTTCCGCTGCTGCTAGATACTCCCTGGTCGGTCATGCTGCTCTACCAACCTGATATCACCTCCTGGCTGATGGGAATGATGCTCCTCTCAGCTGGCACAGGGACCACACAAACCGTGCTGGTCATCCTGGCCAGGCGAAGATACCACATGGTGTTCTTTCTTGCTACCCCTTTTCAAAAAGTGCAAACATAGAGTATGGAGGGAGGTTGAAACTACTTGCCCCAAAAAACAAGCCTCTTATCGTTTAAAGGTGGATAACCAAATTAGCTAGCACCTTTGTGTTTACAACCAGTATTGCCTCCCAAATTGCATAAACTGTATTCCAACTAGTAGCTTTGTATTCTTCTCCAAGGTATGTTTGAGCGTTGTAGCCAAGATTACATGTTCTTTGTATAGAGATGTGCACGCTTCTCGTCCATCTGTAAGCCTCTAAAATTACAGGAGGGAATATGTTATCATGCGCACGTTATATGTCATAGCCGGTGGTATCTGGCAAGGCGCCAAATGGGTTTGGACAGTCATTGTCGTTGCCATTCTTGTCGGCGTTGCTTCAACTCTGATCTCTGGAGATAAGGGCAACTTCGTTAAAAGCGCCTTCAATGGGATTGTTAATTGGTTCACTATACTTGGTACGATCCAACTAATCACTATTGGTGCGATTGTATTCTTGACGCTTCTCGCCCTTATCTCAGGAATCTTCACCGTAATATTCAAAAGCTATGAGCCAAAATACGCTCCTCCTCCCGAAGTACAGGCCGTATTTGATTACATCAAAAATGACATGGAGGCAAAGAAACAGAAGGAAGATTTACGGCAAGATAGGAAAAAGGAAGCGTTCATAGCGTATCTACGTGCTGTCGAGGAAACAAATACATATATCAGACCACGAGGGTTTGCCCAGATTTCGCAAGCATTGATATTCGCTGATGTTCCACAAGATGGAACATTTGTGGACATACACGTCGTCGCAGACGAACCCGTGTATGATGCGCCCGGTGAACAGCAGAGGCAGCTTGAAACGATGCGACAACGCACCGATCTGAGCAATGAAGAACGCGAAGCTTATCTGCAACGGCTACGCATCATCTGGCGCTCACAACTGAGGTGGGAAGTGAATGAGGGAAAAGTGCAGCAGCCACTGCTCCTCACAGAGGTGCTACAACGCTTCACTTCAACAAGCCCTGTTGCGATTCTTTTAGGGACGCCAGGTTCTGGCAAAACCACCTATCTCCGCTGGCTCGCACTACACATGGCGCGTGCCTGCCTTGCCCATGGCAAGTATTCCCTTCCCCATGGCCTTGGACGTCCGCAGGTTCCTCTATTGATCCAGATGAATGATTACGCAGAGAGGCTTGAGAAAGAATACATCCCACTTAAACAGTTTCTCATTACACAATGGAACAGAATTCATCCCAACATAGCAATGAAACTGCTCGACGAACTGGCGCAAGGTCATTGTCTCATCCTGTTCGATGGATTGGACGAGGGAGCTAGCGCGAGCGTGCGCAGACATGTTTTCGATGCCATGAACGGGTTCATCTCAGACTACTCTTCAGAGGACCCAAACATCTACAATCGCTTCATCATCGCCTCACGCATTGCTGATAGGGAACATGAAGCCTTCAACAGGTATACGCATTACACCCTCCTTGAACTTGATGAGCAGCGGATTGATCAAATCATGGCCAATTGGTATCTCACACTTGCGCGCTACTGGGCTATCTCCGTGAAGGGAGGGCAGCCTCTTACCGAGCCAGAGGAAGCAGAAGCGAAGGCTGCAAGCACCAAACAGCAGGTACAATTGTCGCGCATCATCAGGAGCAATCCTAACCTTAGGCAGATAGCCATGATTCCAATGGCACTCACGATGATGGTAACACTCCAGGCCAGCGGTAGAAAGCTACCGCTTCAGCGCATGGAACTCTATCAGATGATCACGCGGACGCTCCTTGACACCTGGAATCAAGAGAGCGGACGCACGATGTTTACAGACGAAGAATTGCCATTGGCAGAGCAACTGTTAAGCAATCTTGCGTACCAACTTCAGGAGAATGACGGTATGCTTACAGCATATGATGTAGCGATGACAACACGTCAAACATTGGCGGCTTTCTATCAGCGGCAACTGAACGAGGTCAGAGAGAGTGACATTACACAGTTCATTAAAACGCTGCGCAGAAGTAGCGGGCTGATTGTTGAAGGCGGGGAGGATCTCTTCTACTTCGCCAACCGTCCTTTGCAGGATTATTTCGTCGTCCTCTACTTGCTCCGTATGCCGCAAGAGGAACTGATTCAGCTTGTTGTACAACACTACCATGCGCTCAACTGGCGTGAACCGCTACTGCTTTTGCTGTCGTACAAAAGCAGGCAGATACTTCTCAGAGGACTCTCCCGTCGGCGTGATAAACCTGCTCCTCGAGGGTGGTCACCTGCGCACCGGCTGGCCCAGGTAAAACCAGAAGAGCGAGCATATAACCTGCAGGCGCTTCTAAAAGAACCGCGCCTGACAAAGCAATGCGTTGAAGAGCTCCTGACAGCATGTACCGATACACGGCTCTTGACTGTAGGCAAGCAACAAGAACTTGACGTAGATACAGTCCAAAGTATGGCGTGGAAGGTGCTTAATCAACCATTACTCTTAGATCAAGAGGCGCTGGATATGGTGCTGGCGGCTTTAGACGCTCATGAAGCATCAATCTGTGAAGGGGCTGCAATGCTGCTGCAACACAGCACATCGATACCCCAGGACAAACAGCAAAGGTCTGTTCAGAAGATCCAGCAAATGCTTCTAGACGATACCATGTATCATCAATTTTCTGCAGCGAGTTTCTTCGAGCTTCTACGGCTCTACAACACGCTGTTTGAGTCACTGAAGGCCTTAGGAGATTGCTCCTGAAACATCGCATTACTATGCCAGGTATCTCCGGTAATACCCGCAATTGAATATGGAGGTCCAACATGCAGAAGTGTAAACAATGTGAGTGGGAATTTCCCGATGATATGTGTGAATGTCCCTATTGTGGACACCCTGTGGAACCTGAGAATAAGAAGCAGAAACGGCGCTTTAACCTGCGATGGCACCCAAACACTTTTATGGCAAGAGTGAAACAACCTCCATCTAGTCTCGCGCCTTCCCCGACTACTCCTACCGCTCCTTCCAAGAAGCATCCTTGGTTAGTGATTCTCGTCAGTATTATAACTGTAATTCTTCTTCTTGGGGGCACTCTTATAGTGTACGTGTGGGCAAGAGGAGGAAGTACACCACCCCCAGCAAAACTCAACGTCGACCCCCTTCTGCTCGATTTTGGTTCGCAAATTGTGGGGATTCAGAAGACACGGCTTCTAACAGTGAGTAATAGCGGAGGGCAGGAACTCCGTTGGTCGGTAGACAAGGGAAAGACACTCCGGTTGACGTTAGATCAGTATAGTGGAAAGATAGCGGCAGGAGCGATTCCACAAAGTATCAATGTGAAAGTTGATACGACCACATTAACAGCAGGCCACAATTTTTTTACTACCATCAATTTAATCTCAAATGGTGGGAATGTTTCGGTAAGTGTCAAGCTGTACGTAATAGCTACGCCAATACCGAGTCCGACACCGACACCGACGCCAACTCCAACCCCGACGCCAACTCCAACATCTGTCCAACGTCAGATACCATCTACACAAACGCAATCACGAACGGTAAAGGCAACGGGTTCTGGTCAAACCGATCCAACAAGCGCAACGGGTCAATTGAATTTCACTAACACTTCCAGTCAATGCTTTTTTATTCCAGCGGGAGCACAGTTTCAAGGAAAGAGTGGAGTGTTTGTACAAACTACTCAAAACGTTTCTCTTGTAGCTGGGGAATTAATTGTCCCTATTCCAGCAACAGCTCAAGCTGTTAATCCCGGCTCAAATGGCAATATTCCCTCGGAGGATATCAATCTACCTTTGGGTAATCAGTATATATCAGATTGTCCAAAGCAACCATCAACTCTAAGCATTACTGGTGCTCAGTCTCATTCTGCTATAACAGCTTATCCACTATCACAATTACATGGCTACGCATTAGTCGAGAATACCGCCGCGTTTACTGGTGGACAGGATGCACAGCCCTACACCTTTGTGCAACAGAGTGATATTGATGTATCTGCCACTTCATTAAAGAATTCTACCCGGCAGAGTGCAATAAATGATATACACCAACAATTACAGCCAAACGAACATCTTGTTGGTGATCCACAGTGTACATCACATATCTCCTCCGACCACAACGCTCTTGATAGGGTTAATCAAGTGACAGTGACGGTAAAAACAACATGTAAAGCGACTGCTTCTACATAGGAGGTTTAAGGAACTTGAAAGATGTCAGGTAGACTTTATCCAATCGCTACCAATGCTTTCCTCAGACAGCACTGCATGCCTCCAGCCACACGCACTGGTAGGGTTCCAGCCGCAACGACCGCTCTGCTGTGAGCGTTTGGCCGCTGATCAGGTCGCTGAAGCGGTAGCCCGCCCCGTACACCCGCAGCTGGTTGGCATCCATCTCCTGCGGATGATTGGAGAAATTGGCCACTACGAATAGTCGTTGGCTGCCGCTGTGACGGACGTAGCCGAAGAGATGCCCATTGCCGGTTTTGACGAACTCCGTGTCGCTATCGTAGATCGCCGGTTGCTGCTTACGCAGCGCGATCAGCCGCACCAACTTCGCGAAGATGTGGCCGTGCGGCGAGCTGGGGTCATTCTCTACCCTCTCCCGCCAGGCCCAGTCAGCCTTGGGGCGGTGGACCCAACGACTGTCGCCGGCCTTGTACGGGTCAGAGGCGAACGAGTACTCGTTCAGCGTGCCGACCTCGTCGCCCAGGTAGATCAACGGGATACCGCCGATGCTCAAGATGATGCTGTACAGCATCAGGATGCGCCGCGCGGCCAGCTCAATCTGCTGCTCGTCTGCCGACTGGATCGCCTGCTCCAACCCGGTCAGCGCGGCCAGCGTGCCTGAGACGCGGGCGTCGCCGGTGGTCGGGTTCTCCTGGAACGGCATGCCGCGTGCAAAAGAGCCGGGGAAGCGCCCAATGTAGAACTGGTTCAGGAACGTCCGGTGGCCGGTCGGATCGATCCACTTCCAGCGGGCGTCGTTGTCGTCAAAAGTCCAGCCGATATCGTCGTGCGAGCGCAGGTAGTTCACCCAGGCCGTACCCTGCGGCAGCCGGAAACGGTGGCGCATCGAGTGATCGAGCAGCTTGACCTCGCCGGTCGCCAGCGACTCCCACAGCAGCGCCATCAGCAGCGGGTTGTAGCTTATCTGGCACTCCCGCGGGCTGATGTAGCTCAGCACGTCGTCGGGATGGACGATAGCCTCGGACTTGAATAGCATCGCGGGGGCGGCTATTCTCAGGATGGAGTTAAATGCCTGGATGATCTGGTGAGCTTCTGGTTGGTTCTCGCAGTTGGTACCCATACGCTTCCAGATGAACGCGACCGCGTCGAGCCTGAGGAACTCCACGCCGGTGTTGGCGATGAACAGCATCTCCTCGGCCATCGCACGGAAGACCGCCGGGTTGGCGTAGTTCAGATCCCATTGAAAGCTGTTGAAGGTCGTCCAGACCCACTTGTGTATGTCCTCACGCCAGGTAAAGCTACCGCGGCGCACGGTGGGGAAGATCTCACGCAGCGTGCGCTCGTAGGCGTCGGGTACCGTCCGGTCGGGGAAGAGGAAGTAGAAGCGCTCGTACTCCTGGTCGCCAGCCTGGGCCCGCCGCGCCCACTCGTGCTCGTCGGAGGTGTGGTTGAAGACGAAGTCGAGCACCAGGCTGATGCCATGCTCCTGGAACTCGCGGGCCAGCCCGGCTAGCTCTCCGATCGTGCCGAGTCTGGGGTTGACGCGACGGTAGCTGCTTACGGCGTAGCCGCCGTCGCTATTCCCCTCGGGCGATTCGAACAGCGGCATCAGGTGCAGATAGGTGAGTCCGAGCTTTTTTAAGTAGGGCAACCGGTCGCGCAAGCCATTCAGTGTCCCGGCGAACAGATCAACGTAACACATGCCGCCAACCATCTGCTGCGACTGAAACCACGCGGGTGGGACTTCGCGCCGCGCATCCAACTGCTTGAGCCAGGTCGGCCGTGTGAGCCAGCTGCGCGCTACCGCGCCCAGGATCTCCTCAAGGTGGTAGAAAAAGTCGTATTGTCCGCCATAAAGACCGATCAGTAGCCCGAATAGCCGTTCCCACTCGTGCCGCAGCCGCGTTTCGAACGCGCGCCAGTCGGCGGGCGCGGTGTTGGCTTCGTCCCGAAAGGTGATCTCCAGGCGCGGCCATAGTCGCTCGAGTGACAAGGCCGCTTGCTGCTGAACCTGCTTTGCATCAGTCATATCATACCCCCTCTGTACCGGCCTGCCGACTCATTTGGGAGGAAGAAGTCAGGCGTGTGCCATCTCAAGAGCAAGTATACCTGAGATAGTGGAAAAATGCGACCGTTTTGACACATTTGATGGTTCTTAGGCAACCTCGCTAAAGAAAAAAGTCCTTCTTTCTTCGCAATTCATGTACTTTATGGTATGATGCTCTTGCGTTTAAAGAACGAGAAATATGTTGGTTAGATGCAATCTATTGAAGAGTTCTCAGTAGGGCAACAGCCCACAATACCTGAAGCCGTGGAGAGGCAATATCGACCGGTGAGAACGCTACGGAAGTCGATAGGCCTGCTTTCGTGTACACTCCTGCTGAGTGGAGTTTTTTTTGCGGCAATAACCTCAGCATATAATGTTCTTTACCTTTCCTCGCCTCTCCTCTATGTAATGCTTTATCCAAATGCGCAGTACCAGTTGCCATCTCTCCCTTCTTCATCGGCCCCTTTACACTCGTCAGACGTAGATTATGTCGTGAACCATTTTATGGAAGCCATGATGCAGAAGGACTGGAAAACGATGTGGTCTCTGCTCCATCCAGATGCCCAACAGCACTGGAAAGGAGAAGGTGAATTCATTCATTTTGAACAAACAAAGTTTGGCGCCTTGAAGTTCAGCAGCTATAGTTCGAGCACTGCCCAACTAGAGCATTCGTGGTATAACCCTGATACAACGCTCATCTATTCCAATGTGGCCACCCTTCGCGTCTCTCTTCAGCTGACCGCTCCAAAGGGGTTACTCACAGCTCCCTCTGAGTTTGCCTTGAATCATGGGCTGTTCAACGAAATCGATTTTGCTCTGGTCCAGAACAATCATGCATGGCAGGTGCTTATTGCCGGGCCGGCAGATCCAGAGGCACCTATTCTCGAGCCGGCTTCGCCCCATGGAAGCACGCTCGTCGTTCCTATCTTTATGTACCACCATGTTTCTCACAAACCTACCACAAATCTTCTTGACTACAACCTGACGGTGACAACGACCGACTTTGACCAGCAGATGACCTGGCTTCAGCAACATGGGTATCATAGCATTTCACAAACCGAACTCTTTGATGCGTTTTACTATGGGAAAGCACTCCCTGCCCATCCAGTGATGCTGACCTTTGACGATGGCTACGAGGATGTGTATACCGATGCCTTGCCAGTGTTGTTAGCTCATCATTATAGAGGGGTCTTTTACATCATTACCGGTATGATTGGTGGATGGTATATGACATGGGCTCAGGTCCGTACTCTTGCTCGCGTTGGTATGCAAATATCTTCACACACCGTTCATCACGTGAACATAGGAGAACCGCCCGCGGGGACAAGCACGCAATCTGAACTTGTTCGCTCCAAACAAACGCTAGAAAAGCAGCTTGGTGAGCCGATTCAATTCTTCTGCTATCCTGTTGGCGAGCCGTTCCATCATGATACCTTAGCCGAGCAACAGGAAGTGTTGAAAGATCTATTTAATGATGGGTACGTAAGTGCCACCCTGGATCCGTTCTCGACGTTCACAGCCGTCCAGAATGTCCAGACCCCGTATCAGTTGAATCGTATCCGTGTTAGTGGCGGTGAGAGTATCGACGCCTACATCGGCATTTTGAAAACGACCTTACATGTATCGTGACGACTCGCCGCGTTGCTACAGGTCACGAAGGGAGCCAGCCCTTAAAGCTCTGGCGTGCTGGGCCAGAGGTGGTACTGGATCTTCAGGGCGATGATACGTTCCACTGACTGATTGATGCGTGCCATCGAGAGCCTTCCACCGGCGATGGCCTGCTTGATAGCCGCGACCGAGGAACTCAGATCGTAGGAATCGCGTACACCCAGGATCATGTCGTTGCCTGCCTCAATCGCGAGCACCACGGCCTGGGGCAGGCTCCACTTCTTCGCAATACCCAGCATGTAGAGCGCGTCGGTGAGGACGACGCCGTCATAGCCAAACTGATGACGCAGGATATCGGTGACGAAGGGGTGCGAGAGTTCCGCTGGCATGTTCGGGTCAACCGCTGGCATCAGCACGTCGGTCGTCATAATCATACCTGGAATCTCCAGCCTGTTCCGTGTCTGTACAAAGTATTTGTAGGGTGCCAGCTCGGTCGAGTAGAGCTGGTCCAGTGAGCGCTTGACCACTGGTAGTTCTGTGTGAGCGTCTTTAGTGGCGGCACCAAGGCCTGGGAAGTGTTTGAGGGAGCCGATCTCCCCATCTCCCTGGATAGCACGCAGGTAGGTTCCAGCCCATCGGATCACCGACTGCGGCGTGTAGCCCCAGGTACGCATATACTGGTCTGGCCCCATTACCACAGGCACATCCACGTCTGGCGCAAGGTCCGTGTTGATTCCCAGTGAGTGCAAGTCGTGCGCGATGCTGTGCCCCAGCTTCGCCGCGTTCTCTATCTTCCCTGTCTGATATGTTTCCAGGGCCCCCGGACGATGCCCGAAGATATTCATAATGCGCTCGACAAAGCCCCCCTCCTCATCGGTGGAGATCAGCAGCGGCATCCAGGCCTTCTTCTGCATATGTGTAATATCGTTTTTCGCCTGATTATAGGTGTTCATCTGGGCGCCATACATAATTACGCCGCCCGCATACTGATCGTGGATCATCGTCTCCAGGTCGGCTGAGTAAGAGTAGCCCCAATACTGCACCATGAAAAGCTGACCCAGCTTCTGATTAAGGGTCATACGCGAGAGATACATTTTGGCAAGGGTCTTATAGCTCAAGTACGCCGAGATCTGGTGTAGTTTCTCCACCTGCTCCGGGCTGAGTGGTGTCTGAATGAAGGGACCCGTGGCTACGAATGCCTGCAGAGTGGTGGGCGTCGCTGAACCTGTCACCATTTGCTGGATATCCCCTCCGATGAGTGTGACGATGAAGGCGAGTATCACCAGAACCAGCACCTTTGCCCATCCAGCAGCCTTGCGTCTCCTTGGCCGTTCCGGCAGTCGCTCCTCCCCTGAAACCGGATTCCTGAGCGATCCTTGCTGTGGAGGTTGAGGCATCTGCGGCTGTTCTGTCTGTATTGGCATAAAGACTCCTGTTTATTTCTGGCTTCACAGTAAACATAGTTATAAGGCATGGTTTTGTTCGGTCAGCACCCCCCTTTACGTGGTAACGCTAATTTGCGAATGTTTGTTGCGTACCGCCATTAATTCCTCGGCAGCGTGACAGGTAAGAGGTGGTACTGCATTTTTAGCGCAATGATACGGGCCACCGCCTCGTTCACGCGCGCCATCGTGAGTCGACCATCGTGGAGTGCCTGTTTGAGTGCCTCGATCACTGCCGCCGTGCGAGCGCTCCCCATTGGACCGAGGATCATGTCGTTGCCGGCCCGGATCGCCAGCACCGCTGCTTCGGGCTCGCTCCACCGCGTGGAAATGCCACCCATATAGAGCGCATCGGTGAGAACCACGCCATCGTAGCCGAACTCGTTGCGCAGGATGTCGGTCATGAATTTGTGTGAGAGTTCCGTCGGCATGTTTGGGTCGATGGCGGGCATCAACACATCGGTCGACATAATCATCCCAGGCCGCATCAGCGGGTTCGGCGAGTTGATAAAGGTCTTATATGGCGCAAGTTCGGTTGCGTAGATTTGCTGCCGTGAGCGGTTATCAGTTGGCAGAATATCGTGCGCGTCGTATGGTGTGTCGCCCAGGCCGCCGGGATAGTGTTTCATGCAGGCAATCAGCCCGTGGCTTTGCATGGCCTCGATATAGGGGCCGGTATATTTGATCACCGGAGCTGCGGTGGTGCCAAAGGTGCGATCGACGGTATCGTAGCCGGGGACAATCATCACGTCTACATCAGGGGCCAGGTCGGTATTGAGTCCGAGTGTGAGCAGGTCGTGAGCCATCTTCACCCCTTGCTGTCGATCAAAATTCAGACTCCCCGACTGGGAGATCTCCCAGGGACCAGGCCGCGCCCCGTAGATGTGCTCCAGGCGATTGACGTACATGCCGCCCTCTTCGTCGACCGAGGTCAGGAGAGGAATCTTCGCACGCTGCTGAGCCAGGCTGGTTGTCGCCCTGGCCTGACCAGCGGTCTGCAGGTGGGATTCATACATAATCATGCCGCCGACATGCAGCTGGATAATCATATAGTCCAGGTCATCGGAATAGTTGTTCTGCTCGCTCTCGGTCATAATCATCTGGCCTAGCTTCTCGGCCAACGACATATGCGCAACGTAGAGATTAGCAAGTTCCCTATAGGTCATACCATCAACCAGGTGCATGAGCGCATTCACCTGGGAGGCATTATAGGGTGGTTTGATAAAAGGGCCGTATGGCCCTGCCGGTACTATAGTCTGCTTGCTCGGGGGAACTGGGTGCGTGGAGCCGAAATGCATCAACAGTCCCGTCAGGACCACGATAACGGCCAGCGTGACCAGGGCCAGCGAGAGGATGAGGCCGATCCTGCGCCGTCTCCGTCGCGGTGCGCGAAGCGAGAGGCTCTGCTCCGCTTCCCCCTTGGCCTCGCGCCCGGGTGGTAGGATGATTTGGGATCGATCTACATCTTTAGACATACAATTTCCTCTTTAGCTGGTTGTGGTCAGGAGGCTCCTGGAGGCACACCTGGCGCGGGATTATGCCAGCCTCCATCACCTGCGATAAGTTGTTCTGCTTCGGGCGGTCCCCAGGTATTCGGTGTGTACTCCAGGACAGGAGATACGTTTCCAAGGACGGGGTCTACGATCCTCCACTCTTCCTCGACGGAATCCTCGCGCACAAAGAGCGTTCCCTCACCACGCATGGCATCTCCGAGGAGCCGCTCATATGGCGCCATCTCGTCACTTGCCTGGAGGGCCGCGACAAGCTCAACTTCTTCGCCCCGCATG
>WNGN01007700.1_pt1 | contig 14844 bp, 15 predicted proteins | sample 5400561 | NCBI WGS metagenome assembly WNGN01 (sample SAMN13153379, study PRJNA577476) | soil metagenome | isolation source: 115 cm soil or saprolite under Garry oak tree replicate 2 | place: USA:California | collected 2016-06-15
ATCGTTTTCTGCTTCAATTTGATCAGCACATTTTGTTTAATCGATTCAGCAACGAGGAAGTCGTTTTCCTGATCTGAACCGTCGCACCAGAAAATATTTTCAGGTTCGGTGAGAGTGGCAATGTCGTGCACCCAATCGAGCACCGCTTGATTTGCAGACCTCGCGTCACCGATTCCACTCGGCGGGAATATGGCGGGTGCGGAATTTGTCATGAAATGAAGAGGTTTATCTTAACCATGAACGAGCGGCTTCGCTACGTTGAATCGCGAATCACGCTTGCGCAGACGCAATGCGCGGCATTAATTGAAAACATGTTCGGGGTCACCACCTCCGATGATTATCGGCCGGTTGCGTGGATGGGTCGCTATCCCGTCGATGTGACCACGATGTTGGTAGGGGTGCATGTCGCGGCCGCAATTCTCGCGGCGATTCTCGTAGCATTCGGAGCCGGTTCGATCCTGGCGTATTTACAATTCGACAGCGGCGCCGTTTGGTCTGGCGGCCAGTTGTGGCGCCTTTTCACATACGCCTTCGTGCATGCGCCGTCGGGGCTGCTCTGGTTTGCCATCGAGATGTACTTACTGTTCGTGTTCGGGCGGGAAGTAGAACGTTTTGTCGGGCGACGCGCTTACATTTCACTCTATCTCGTTTTATTGATCACGCCTGCGGCGTTGCTCACGATCTGGGGTCTTTGGCAACGTTCTGCCATTGCCGGGTCGCCGGCGTTGCACTTTGGGATCTTCGTTGCTTTCGCCACTATCTATCCCCGCGTCGAGTTGTTTCTCCGGATCATGGCGAAATGGATCGCGCTTATTCTGGCCGGTGTTTACACGTTTCAACTTCTCGCCTACCACGCGTGGAGCGACCTGGTCGTAGTCTGGACGAGCATCGGCGCTGCGTTCCTTTTTATTGAATTGCGCGGGGCGGGGCCGGAATTCGCCTGGTGGAATGCCTTGAAAGAGAGGTTTGGCCCCAGGCCGAAGTATCATATCGTTCCAAAAACGCGACCGCGACCCAGCAGCGGACGCACGGAAGCGGAGGATGTCTATTCATCCATTGATCCGATTCTAGATAAAATCTCCAAGTTCGGGATTGGAAGTTTGACGCCGGGCGAGCGGCGGCAACTGGATCGCGAACGCGAACGGTTGCTGAAAAAATCGGAGTAAGCAGAACCTCTAAATCCCAAGCTCCAACCTCCAGAGAAATTCTAAACTTCAAGCTCCAACCAGCGGAGGGAAAACTCGATTGAAATTTGGAGGTTGGGGCTTCTCTGGATGTTGGCTGTTGGAACTTGGAATTTAGTTTCCCTCGAGACGGGATTCAATCGTCTCGCATAGCACGTGGAGCAGAAGCTGGTGGGCTTCCTGAATACGCGCAGTTGAGTCACTGCAAACCAAAAGATCGACATCGGCCATGCCGATGGTCGATCCTCCGTCGCGGCCGAGGAATGCGATCGTTTTCAGCTTGCGCGCTTTCGCTTCCTCCAGCGCGCGCAGAACATTTTTCGATTTGCCCGAAGTCGTCAGGCAAATCAGCACGTCACCCTGCACACCAATGGCCGCGACCTGGCGAGCAAAAATTTCATCGAAACCATAATCGTTGCCCGCGGCAGTAAGCAGTCCGCCATCGCTTGCGAGACAAATCGCCGGATACGCACGACGATTTTTGACAAACCGCACCACGAACTCAGTCGCAAAATGTGCCGCGTCAGTTGCGCTGCCGCCATTTCCGCACACAAGCAACTTATTTCCGGCGCGCAGACATCGCTCGATCAAATCGCCGGCTTCGACCATTCGAGCTTCGAGGCTCGAAAGTGACCGCAGTGTTTCCGTCGCGGCTGCAATGGCGTCGCGAAATTGAGGAAGGTGAGACATTGATTGCAGGCTTTATTTGGAACGGATTGGTGTTGATACAACTTTTCAGCGTTCGAAGCAAAATGAATGATGCCGGCTTGATAAGCATGGAATCAAAATGGCTGCTGGATTTTGGTCTTGTCAGACGTTTCTCGAATCGATAAAGGTTGGCCCAACGCTGCCCCCAAGTGAACAGACTCGCTCTCAAGCATTCGCCATTCTTCAGGCCAGAGGCTGCATCGCGTTTCCTTCTACCGTTGGTGCTCTGACTCTGCCAAATCACTCGGAGGCATTATGCTAAATACCATCGACACGGTGATCGCCTTCGCGGTGATCATGACTGTTCTCAGTCTGCTTATCACAATTGTCGTGCAAATGGTCTCCACGACGTTTTCGTTGCGGGGCAAGAATCTGGCAAATGCACTGGCGCTTACGTTTCAAACGATCGATCCGAAACTCGGCGAGTATGCGCATTCTTTGGCCGCGCAAATTTTAAGGGATCCGATTTTCAGCGATTCTCTCTGGCGACCTAAGGATCGCGTCCAAATCGTTCCCGATGCCAGAACGCAAGCGCTCCTTGATGCCGAGAGAAGGTTGAAGGAAGTCGAGGAACAGCTCGCAGCCGATCCGACGGATACCCACAAGCAGGCAGCGGTGAAAACGGCCCAGAGAAAAGTGGATACGGTAAAAGCTGGCGTCCGAATCCGGAAGGTCACACCGAACCGAATGAAACCGTGGGGATTTTTTTCCGGGTTGAAGGACGCAACCGGTCTTGGAAGCGCAATTCGTCCGGGCGAAATCTACCGCATCATTCACGAGTTCGCAGATCTGACTCCGACTGAAGCAGCGCTCCGCGATGTACCGCCGGAATTGATCGAAAAATCCGTCGACCTGCTGGCTTGTCTCCAACAACCCGATCAACCCGCGCAAGAATCGGAAGATAAACTTAAGCTCATCAAACACGTCGCGGATATCTTTGCGACGGAGCAACAGAAGAAGGCGGTGCTCGATTCTTTAGCCAACTTTGGCGCAACGGTGGAGCGCGCGACGACGGAAGCGTACGATCGGTTTCAGCGCTGGTTCGGCAGCGCCCAGGACCGGGCCGAGCAATGGTTCCAAACTCATACCCGCATTGTAACGGTCGTTTGCTCGATTTGCGCAGCGTTTGTTCTCCAGTTGGACACGGCAGATATTTATCGACAGCTCCGCGCCAGTCCCGCACTGACCCAGGGGCTGGCGAAAGCCGCTTCAAGTGTAATTGAAGAAGGCACCAAAATTCTCGACCCGAACAACGCCCCCGCACACCAGGCTTATCTTCAGTGGGCAGAAAAACACCCGGACCAGGCTTTGAACGTTTTCCCCACGTCGCGCACGCCCGATGAGTATCGGCAGGCTTTGAACGCGCAGCTGACTGCGAACAGTGTCGAATCGGAGCAAGCGAAGGCGTTGCTCGAAGAGTACGACCGCCTCTACACAACCGCGGCGGCAAACTTTGAAGAGGTAAGCCGCGAACAAGCTGAACGCCTAAGAAAAACCGTAAGCGAAACAGGATTCGACCTTATGCCGGTGAATTTTTTTGGCCGCTGGGATCAACCGACAGAAAGTCAACTGCACGGATGGCCGCGGCTCCAACGACAGATGGGCCACACGTTCAGTCATCTGCTTGGCATTCTTGCTACGGCGGGGTTACTCGCGCTCGGCGCGCCGTTTTGGTTTAATCTGCTCAAGAACCTGACGAGTTTGCGTCCCGCCTTGGCAACCCTCATTGAAAAACGGCCCACCAGCGCACCGGCGCTGCCAGCTGCTCCATCGACTCCGCCTTCTCCCAGCTAGGAATCGACATTCGTTATTGGAAAAAATGACAGCGATTAGGCTGAACCAGTTTCGCCTGTCGGATTTCATGCTTGTATTGCCATCGCGGACGCGATAAACTTCTCTACGGTGGCGCCGCTGAGGCGCCGCGATCGCCGAAGAAGATCCGGACGATCCCGGTGGCGTGACCAAATACGGCATCGACAAAAGCGCGCATCCAAATCTTACCGCCGATCAAATCCGGAACATGACCGAAGATGAAGCGGTGGAGGTTTACTTTACCGGTGAATGGCCCGCGTCGCATGCCGGAGAATTGCCGGTTCCACTCGGAGAAATCTCATTCGACATGACCGTGCTCGATGGCTCAGGACGCGCCATGCGCGCTTTGCAAAGTGCTTGCGGCTTGACCGGTAGCGACGTGGACGGCGCCTGGGGCCCTACGACTCTGGGCGCAGCCACGGCAGCCGCGAAAGATCATGACCGTTTGATGCGCGCGGCCGACCGCATGCTGGATTGGCGGGCAGCTCGTTACCATAATTTAGTGGAGGAGCATCCGAAGATGGCAAAATTTCTCAAAGGCTGGCTCAACCGCACCGACGCGCTTCGCGAGTTTCTCAAAGTGCCGGACTTCGCCTGAGAAGCAAATCCTGGGGTCAAACCCGAAAAAATCGTGCACGATGGTGCGCGATAGAGGGTTCGAACCTCTGACCCCTACCGTGTCAAGGTAGTGCTCTACCACTGAGCTAACCGCGCATCGATCAGACGTGACAAGTGATCGGTGATCGGTGATCAGTCAAGAGCGACGCGCCGACCACGGTCCGCTGATCACAGATCACCGACCACGAATCACAGCGAAACACCTACTTCGCCACTGGACAACTCGGAAGCGCCAGACGACTATTCGTTCCCCGTGAGCGCACTGTTTTTCAAGCGATTTCTGAAGCGACCGTTCCAGGTCGCCTCTATCGTGCCGAGCTCAAAGGCGCTGGTAGAACGCGTCGCCGGCAAAATGGATTTTAGCCGGCCGCGCGTGATCGCCGAATACGGACCGGGTGAAGGCGTACACTCACGCGAGATCGCCCGCCGGATGAGTCCGGATTCGCATTTGCTCCTGTTCGAGCTCGACGCGGCGTTCTCGCGCGCTCTCGAGCGGCAATTCGCGGGCGACCCGCGCGTGCATGTGATCCATGGTGACGCCGCTTCTTTGCCGTACGAGCTCAAACGGCGCGGCATCGCTTTCTGCGACTATATCCTTTCCGGTATTCCGTTCAGCATCCTCAAGATCGACAAGAAACGCGCCCTCCTGCGAAAAACGTATGATGCGCTGGCGGCTGGCGGCAGTTTCATTATTTACCAAGTCACAAACGAATTGAAGCAGCATGCCACGCTTTTCGAGCACGGGGAATCGGAATACTTCCTGCAAAATATCCCGCCAATGTTCATCACTGTTTTTCACAAAACGCCCTCGCCACATAGTCCCGAACGACGCACCGCACAGTCCAAACGTTTTTCCAAGCTGGCTGGCGTTGGCGCGGATCGTTCCGCATGACCGAGAAGCCGACGCGGACCGAAAAGGATTCGATGGGCGAGATGACGCTTCCGGCGGATGCGCTCCATGGCGCTTCCACTCACCGCGCGGTGCTCAATTTTCCTGTAAGCGGCTATCGATTTTCGCGACCGTTGATTCGCGCGCTGGGTCTGATCAAATGGGCGGCCGCGCAAGCAAATCATGATCTCGGTTTGCTGGATGCCGAGCGCGCGGCGTTGATCGTGCAAGCGGCCGAGGAGGTTGTGGAAGGAAAACTCGACGACCATTTTCCGCTCGACATTTTTCAGACCGGCTCCGGCACGAGCACGAACACGAACGCGAACGAAGTCATCGCCAACCGGTGCGCGCAGCTTGCGGGCAAACCGATTGGATCGCGCGAGCACGTTCATCCGAACGATCACGTCAACATGGGCCAATCGAGCAACGACGTGATCCCGTCCGCGATCCATATCAGCGCCGCGGAACAGTTGAAGAACTGTCTCATCCCGGCGTTGGAAAAATTGCAGAGCGCGCTGGAAGCGAAGACGAAGGAATTCTGGGACATCATCAAGATTGGCCGGACCCATTTAATGGACGCGACGCCGATCCGGCTTGGCCAGGAATTTTCCGGCTACGCGCAACAAGTCGCGTACGCGAAAGAACGCGCGCAAAAATCGGTCGAAGTTTTACGCGAGCTTGCGCTGGGCGGAACTGCCGTCGGCACGGGCCTGAACCGGCACATCGATCTTCCAAAGAAAATGCTGCGGCACCTGGAGCAACCGACCGGTATCACGTTTTACGAGGCCAAAAATCATTTCGAAGCGCAAGGCGGAAAGGACGCCGTTGTCGAAGCAAGCGGTCATTTGAAAACCATTGCCGTGGGTCTGTTCAAGGTCGCGAACGACATTCGCTGGCTTAGCAGCGGCCCGCGGTGCGGCATCGGCGAAATTCAACTTCCCGCTACGCAACCTGGCAGCTCCATCATGCCCGGCAAAGTAAACCCAGTGATGTGCGAATCGCTGATGATGGTATGCGTGCAAGTGATCGGGAACGACACGACCATCACTTGGGCGGGCGCGAATGGGAATTTCGAGCTTAACGTGATGATGCCGGTGATGGCGCACAATCTTCTCGAATCGATCCGTCTGCTGGCGAACGTCGTCGATGTTTTCTGCCAGAAATGCGTGCGCGGCATCGTAGCAAACGAGGAGAGGTGCCGCGAGTTAGTGGAGCTTTCCATGGCAATGGTGACCAGTCTCGCGCCGAAGATCGGTTACGATCGCGCCGCGGAGATTGCAAAAGAGAGCGCGAAAACCGGGCGTACCGTTCGCGAAATTGCCAGGGAGAAAAAAGTTTTGCCGGAGAAAGAACTCGAGCGCGCACTGGACCCGATCAAAATGACCGAGCCCGGGGGGAAAGAATAGCAGAGCCGCTTTCTCTCGGCGCGAAGACGATGGTTGCAAAACTCGAAGGGCCGCAGTTCTCGGGCGGAGCGAACATCGCGATCAAATGTCCCAGCCACACGTATGAGCAGACGGTCGCCTTTTATCGTGACACGCTTGGGTTGCCTTTGATCGAGGAGGAAAAAGACGGCTGCATTTTTCAGTTCGGCCCGAACCGGCTTTGGATCGACAGCGTGCCGAACCTGAGTCACCCGGATGTTTGGCTGGAACTGGAGACGAATGATACCGAGGCAGCCGCGTCATTTCTGAAAGTGCACGGTGTAACCAGGCGCGACGAGGTCGAACAACTGCGCGAAGACTTCAACGGCTTCTTCATCTCCGCGCCGAACGGGACGATCCATCTCGTGGTCGGGCCGGAGGAAACGTAAGTGAGCCCTTGTTGTCATTCTGAGCGGAGCGAAGAATCTCTGATCATCGCTAGGCGGTCACCGGCACAAACCGATAGCCAGAGATGTTTCGCTTCGCTCAACATGACAGAAACAGATGGATTTGAGCCTTCAATGACAACAGGCGCCGCGTCCCTGCCATCGGCCTACCCAGGTGCTCCAGCCATAAAATCCCAGCGGCTCCAACGCGCCTGCGGCGACCAGCGCGTCCACGTCCGCGCGGCTCGGTGCGCTCTTTGGGTTTGAAGCGGCTCCGCAATAATCGTCGATGACCATCCAGCATCCCTCGGCCAATTTATCGCGATAACACTCGATGTCGCGCCGTTTACCGGAGTCGGCGTCGAGGATCAGCAGGCCAATTTCATCCGAGCCAAGCGCCTGATGAACTGCGGAAATCGTTTCTGGGTTGAATGAGCGGCCCTTGATTAGGGTAACCATGTCCGACACGTGGTGCCGGGCGAGATTGCGTTCCAAGTCGCGCAAGCCGGAACAAATTTTCGCAAAATGATAAACTAGGAGGAGCACATCCAGATGCAGCATGGAATATTTGTCCCGGATTTTCTGAAGCGCCGAATGAATCGGCTGTTGCCGGTAAAGCATCAATGCCTGCATTAAATTCAGGCAATCGTTGTAGCTGGGCGGCTGCGGCGCACCGGCATGTGGCGTTGTTTCTGCGGAGATCAGACCCCGAAAGCTTTCGGGGTGGCTACAGGGCTTCCCACAATGTAATCCGACTATAACGAGGTCCCGCTTCACGCCATCAAGTTGCGCGACCGCAGGAAAGAATCCCCAGCGCTCGAAGCCGAAGCGTTCAAACAATTTCAAACTCGGCTGGTTATGTCCGAAGATCAGCCCGATCAGAGCGGTTATCCCGAGCGACGGCGTCCGAGCGATTGCTTCTTCCAACAATCGTTGTCCGACGCCGTGCCGCCGGAATTTTTCATGGACATAAACACTGATCTCGGCTGTGCCGCGATACGCACAGCGTGGCAGGAATTTCTTGAAATCGAGCCAGCCGATTACGCGGTCGTCCGATTCGGCGACCCAGAATGGATATTCGTCCGGTGAATGTTCGCGGAACCACGGCAAACGCGCTTCGACGGTGGTCGGCTCAAGCTCCGCGGTCACCATGCGGGTCGGCACAGTGGCGTTATAAATCTCGACGATCACCGGCAAATCTGCCTCAACAGCGTCGCGGATGATCAGATTCACGGCTTCCGCTTCTTCGTCGGGCTTCGCTTAACGGCAGGTGAATTCGTCGGCGTGAGCGTCGGATTAAGCTGTGCGGTCGCTAATGGGCTGGCAACGGGAAACGCGAACGTAGGCGACACCGAAGCAGATGGCCCCGCCGATGCAGTTGACGAGGGAGACGATGTCGCGCTCGGAGACGGCGAAGCACTTGGCGTCGGGCTGGGAGTTGGCGAAGGCGGAATGATATTTTCCCAGTGATGCAGCGGCACGCTTGCGCCGCCGATCTCTTTAACCAGCGTTTCACAACGCGCCTGAAGTTTTTCCAAATCCGGCGGGCCAAATGGCTTGTCAGCCGTGTCTGGGAAAATTATGTAGGTCACCTTGAGATCGCTCACAGGCCGATTGTAGGGCGTCGAGAGCGTGTTGATCTGTTTTGCGATACGGAGCGAAGCCTCCCCGACTTTATCGTTCGGCCCAACATCGCCGACGATGGCGGGATAAATCGCGTCTCCGAAAACAACAAGCGCATAGTCGCCTGGCTTAACGGCGTCGTGAGCATGCGTAAATGCGCCGGGTACCACGATAAAAGGATCGGCCGTGCCGATGAGGAAGCTGTAATTTTTCAGTGTACCGACTTCGGCGCGCAGTTGCGCGATTGCGTTGCGCAAATCACGCTTCCGTGCGGGAGTGGTAGTTGCAAGCCCATACTCGTCTTCGGCGCGTTTCAATGCCTGTTCGGTAGCGGCGAGATATGGGTTAGGCGCGGAGGTTTTCTTTGGCCAGCGATAACTCGTGGACGGCTTGAAATTAACCGGCGCGCCAGTACCGACCGGCATCCGATCGCCATCCGAGCCGTCAGCATCCACGTCCATGTCCGCCTGGAGCAACAGCGCTTTTCGATGCGTTTGCGGATGTTGAAGTTGCAGGACAGTTTGGCAATCGAAAAAGTTATGCCGCGATAGAAGCAGATCGAGGCGAGCGAGGTTTTCACGAAGAATTCTAACTTTTGTATCGTAAAGCTGAGCGTACAGAGGCGAAACGGGATCGGCCGATAGCGTCGATGCCAGCCCAGGCAACAACGTGGGCAGTTGGGGACTGACTTTCGCCAGCTCCTCGATCGTCTTGTTCGGTAAAGGCACGCGCGCCTGTAGCCTTAAATCAAGCACGTAACTGTCCGGCTGGGTGCGTTCCGTCGTAGCATCAGCGCCTGGAATCGTCTCGACCGTGGAGTGCAGCGTGATTCCATTGAACAGTTTGCTCGTGTCCAATTTTCCGGTGATCACCGGCGGCCGGGTCGGCGTCGGTTCCGGTGTTGGTGTGGCGGTTAACTCAGCGGGCGCGACACGTTGCAATCGCTCGAGCGAGATCCAGCGGTAAACAATCGCGGCGAAGAGCGCGACGAATATGACCAGCACAAGCCGCCGCCACGTCCGAAGACGAATTTTTCCCACGCGATTACTTCTTTACCCAGGCGACGATGACCACGATGATCCCGATCACGCTCAGGAGCGACATTATCCCAGCGGGCATGACTCTTCCGGTCCGCAAAAGTTTGGGGATGAACTGCGCGGCGAGCAAAAGCGAGATAATGAGCGCAGTCGCCAATCCAACCATGCGATGTTCGGGCAACAGGAACGCAGCCACGAGCAATAGCACCCCGGTGATTGAGCCGGCGATGATCGACGCTGCGCTGCCTGCCTTTACGTAACCGACAATCCCGCCGACGATCGTCAAAGCGCCAAACACGATAAAATAAATTTTCGCTGCTACCATTGGAACGCGCGAGCATTCGTAAGCCAACTGCTCTGCGCTGTCCAGTGCGTTGTATCCGGGGTCGGCGCCTCCGGCCTGATCGTTGGGAGGCTCACTGGAATCACCGATCCCGGCTACAGCTATAGCCCTCGCACGCTGGCGTCATTATAAAATTCGATCTGCCGCCCGCCGAGACGATGTATTACGCGCCAGCCGTGCCTCTTTGCAAACTCTGTAAGCTCTGTATCGGAAATTTCTCGCAGAATTCGCAGCTCTGCGGGCTGCGTGACAACATACTCAGATCCGCGCGACAGTGCTTTTGCGATTTTCGCGGCAAGCGCGGGAAGTTCTTTGTGCATCGTATTCCCGGTCTAACGATCAATCGCGCGCCCGGCGCTTCCGGAATTTTTCTTCACCGGCAGCGGCGGCGGGCGTTTCGCTTTTCGATTTAATCTTTCTTTCAAGGCAAGATGCGCTTTGCGGCTCGGAGAAGGCCCGCGTGCCATCGGCTTTTCCATATTGGTCTCAGTAGGTGGCTGTTCACAAACTTGGACGGTTGGCATAAGCATCGCCACAATAATCTTGCCTCACTGGCGCGGGCGCGCCAGACGGCTAAATTCTGTAAATGTTTTCGGAAACGATCGAGCTACGCGGGCATATTATCGATTCGCTCATTTTGCCAAAAGTCCTGGATCAAATTTTGACCCACGGCGCGAACTTCAAGATTACTGAGATCGACGTTGGCAAAAAGCGAGCCGACCAAAGCTTTGCCCGAATTGAAGTGTCGGCCGAAACGAGCGAAGCGCTTGATGAACTGATTTTGCGTCTGCGACAGCACGGCGCAGAAGTCGCCAAACACGAAGATGCGCAGCTCGCCTCAGCTCCGGCGGATGGCGTTTTCCCGCGCGATTTTTACGTGACGACGAACCAACAAACCTTTGTCCGGTTTAGCGGCAAAGAGATCGAAGTGCAGCCAGCCATGATGGATAGCGCCATTGCAGTGGATCGAAAACGAGGCGCCGCACGGGCGGTCAAGTTCTTCGACGTCCGCAAGGGGGACGAGATCGTAGTGGGTCACCAGGGAGTGCGCGTTGTGCCGGTGCAGCGCGCGACGTCGCGCACGGATGTTTTTCAGTTCATCAACACGATCATCGATGCGGACGAACCGAAGTCGGCCATCATTCGCGAGCTGGCCGGTGAATTGCAACGCGCGCGCGCGTCGAAAGGTAAAATCGCGGTCGTCGTAGGGCCTGCGATCGTGCGGACCGGCGCCGGTCAGCATCTGGTGCGCCTCATCGAATCGCGATATGTCGATCGCCTTTTTGCCGGAAATTCATTTGCCGCCTACGACTTGGAACGCGCATTGTTCGGCACCTCTTTGGGAATAAGCCCCGATCTGGCCTTCGCGCGCGGGGGGCGCGAGAATCTTGTCCGCGCGGTTAATGCAATTCGTGAAGCAGGCGGAATCGCTGCAGCTGTTCAAAAAAAGATCGTGACCAGCGGCATCATGCACGCATGTATCCAACACAATGTCGATATCGTGTTGACCGGTTCGACTCGCGACGAAGGACCGATTCCTGGCGTAACGACAGACGCGATCGAAGCCCAAAAAGTGATGCGCGAAAAACTGACCGACGTTACGCACGCCCTGTTGCTGGCGACACTTCAGCATTCGCTCGCCGTGGCAAGCATGCTCGGCCCCACCGTGAAAACTGTCTGCGTCGATATCGATCCGTCGGCAGTGGAGAGAGCCGTCGAGCATCAGCCATTGCAATCCATCGGCCTGGTCACGGACGTGGAACCATTTTTGCGAGAACTCGCCGATTGTCTCAGCGACTCCCGCGTTCGCGATTAAATTGGCCATCCAATGCGCGAGCTGCTTCTTTGTCCGCCCGATTACTACGGCATCGAGTACGAGATCAATCCGTGGATGAGCCGCGCGCGCGGCGCCGAGGCAGCGCTCGTGCAGAAGCAATGGGAACAGTTGCACGCGACGCTTTCGAAATTGGATTGCAAGGTTCATCTAATTGCGCCGCAGCCGGGACTTCCTGACATGGTTTTCACGGCCAACGCCGGGTTGACGGTTGGTCGCAAATTCATCCCCAGCAATTTCCGCCACAAAGAGCGCGCCGGCGAGCAGCCGTTCTTTGCGAAATGGATGGAACAACGCAGCTATGAAGTACGGTGGCTGCCGGAAAATCTTTATTTCGAGGGCGAAGGCGACGCGCTCTTTAGCGGCGACGTGCTCTTTTGTGGCTACAAATTTCGTTCTGACATTCAATCGCATCGCGCCGTGGCAGACATCCTTGGTTGTCTCGCTATTTCCGTGGAACTTGTGGATCCTCGGTTTTATCATCTTGATACCTGCTTCTGCCCGCTGCCGGACGGCGGAGCGTTTTGGTTTCCAACGGCCTTCGACGAGTATGGCCAGCGCACAATCCGCGAGCATGTCAGCGATGTGATCGACGTCTCCTCAGAAGAGGCGACGCACTTTTCATGTAACGCTGTCGTTCTGGGGCGCGACATTGTCCTGCCCGAAGGCGCGCCTCAGCTCGTGACGAAGCTGGAAGATCGCGGTTATCGCTGCCACGCGTTGCCGATGAGCGAATTCATCAAAGCCGGCGGCGCGTGTAAATGTCTGGTCATGTTCATGCCGCAAAGAGAGCCCGTGTCGTAAACACGTGCGCACTGTCATCCCGAGCGGAGCGAGGGACCTCTCACAGCTGATGGGTCACGCTGGGAAATTGCGTGGCCCAAACTTTGACTGCGAGGTTCCTCTCCCGCGATTGCGGGATCGGAATGACAAAGAACGCAGGGCGGCGCGTGCAACGGCGAGGGCGAGGCGACACCCATTGAGCCTTCTACAGTCACTTCCGTTGCTCGAGGATCATCGGCATGCCGTATCGGGAACGCAAAGTGATATGTGGATCAAGCTCAATTCGGTGGCCCGGCGCGAGCCGCATCCGCCACCGCCGGGCGAGCGTGGCTATCGTAAGCACACCTTGCATCCAGGCAAAGCCTTCGCCGATACATTGCAAACTGCCTCCGCCAAACGGAAAGTAGGAAAACTTTGGGCGCGCCGCGGCGGCTTCTGGCGTCCAGCGTTCTGGATCGAACCGTTCCGGTTCTGGGAAGTATCGCGGGTCGCGATGTGTCACGAACGGGCTAACGTGCACATAAGATCCGCTGCGGATTACGAAACCATTTATCTTCACATCTCGCACTGCTCGCCGGGTCATGAGCCAGACGGGCGGATATAGCCGCATCGATTCGGCCAAAACCATCCGCGTGTAGCGCAGGCGGTCCAAGTCTTGTCCTGACGGGAGCCGATCACCGAGGACGTGATCCACTTCGTTCTGCACCTTCTTCGCCACGTCCGGATTTTCCGCAAGCAAGTACCACGCCCACATTAATCCAGTGGCAGGCGTCTCGTTGCCGACCACGAAAAATGTCATCATTTGATCGCGTATCTTCTGGTCGGTAATTCCCTTTCGCGATTGTTTGTGGAGGCGCACGATCACCGAGAGCAAATCCGGGTCCTCGCACGCACCCTTTCGACGCTCGGCAATCATCGCGCGAATCCCCGTGTCGAGTTTCTTCGCAGCACGTGCGAAGCGACGATGGGAAGGGAGCGGAATTTTCTCGAACTGCTTGGTAGCCAGCGCCAGATTGCTGAATCGAGTGGCTTGCAATACTGTGACGAGTGCGTTGCGCAAGTCGACCGCTTTCGAGCCCAAATCAACATTGAACAGCGCCTTTCCAGTAATGGATATGGCCAGGTCCGTCATCTCCTCCGCCATGTCCACTGAGGCGCCGTCGCGCCACCTGTCAGTCCAACGCGTGATCTGATCAACCATCACTTCGCCGAGCGCAACGATTCGTTCGCGATTAAACATCGGTTGCAAAAGAGCGCGCTGTTTCTTATGGCGCTCGCCGCGGCAAGTCAGCAAGCCTGTCCCAAGGACCCGTCGCAGTGGGCGGTGCACGCACCGCCGCAGATTTTCATGATCGAGCAGGGCAGCGCGGACAAGATCGGGATGATTAAGAAGAAAATCGCTCTTACGACCAATCTTTATGTGGACGACGTCTCCATGTTTGCGCGCCGCACGGGTGAGAAAGCCAAGCGGATCACGATAAAGCGCCGCGTAAGCAAGCCATGCGTTTCTCGGTCCTGACGGCTTCGCCGGGCAAGCATCGATAGCCTCCATTGCTGACTGAGTCATGTGTAGGGCGAAGCCTTACACTGGCAAATCTGCCAGAGGCCAGTCAAGGAAATAGGTTGCGGTCGCAGCACGGGTCGGAATCACGCGACCGTGATGTCAGCGCTTGTTGGCTACCTCTGTCTCTTCGCTGCAAGGGCGTGCTCTATTTTTTCCAATGGCAAACAATTCATCACGTCCGCCTTTGTTAGCCAACCTTTGCGCGCGATGCCAATTCCAAACCATAAATCCTGCAAACGCTCGGCGCGGTGCGCGTCGGGATTGATCACACATTTGACGCCCTTCTGTTTCGCCATTGGCCACAAGCGCCAGTCGAGATCGAGCCGTTTCGGAGCGGCGTTTAGCTCAATCCATGTGCGGGTACGCGCAGCGGCATCGAGAATTTTTGCGACATCGATCTTGTAAGGCTCGCGTTTCAAAAGCAAACGACCAGTCGGATGCGCCAGCATGGTCACGAACCGATTTTCCATCGCGCGAATCACGCGTCCGGTAATATCCGCTTCGATCAGACCAAAAGCAGAATGAACGGAAGCGACTACGAAATCGAGTTGCGACAAAAGTTCATCGGGAAAATCAAGCGAACCGTCCCGAAGAATGTCGCATTCGACTCCAGTAAAGAGACGGAAGCCGTCGAACTTT
>WNGN01001641.1_pt1 | contig 14837 bp, 14 predicted proteins | sample 5400561 | NCBI WGS metagenome assembly WNGN01 (sample SAMN13153379, study PRJNA577476) | soil metagenome | isolation source: 115 cm soil or saprolite under Garry oak tree replicate 2 | place: USA:California | collected 2016-06-15
CGCCATGACTTCCCCGGTGCTTTTCATCGACGTGCCAATGCGCCGGTCGACCGTCGGGAATTTGTCGAACGGCCATCGCGGAATCTTCGTGACGACGTAATCGAGGGTGGGCTCGAAGGAAGCCAGCGTTTTCCCGGTGACCGGGTTCGGGATCTCGTCGAGGCGGAGACCGATCGCGATCTTGGCTGCGATGCGAGCAATGGGATAGCCGGTCGCCTTCGACGCGAGCGCGGACGAACGGGAGACGCGCGGGTTCACCTCGATGACCCGATACTCCCCCGTCCTCGGATGGACCGCGAACTGGATGTTGCATCCGCCCTCGACGCCCAGCGCGCGGATGATCCGGAGCGCGGCCGATCGCAATGTCTGATGGTCCGCATCGCTCAGGGTCTGGGCCGGAGCGACGACGATCGACTCGCCCGTATGGATCCCCATCGGATCGAGATTCTCCATGTTGCAGATCGTGATGCAATTGTCCGAGGCATCGCGCATCACCTCGTATTCGAATTCCTTCCAGCCGAGGACCGACTCCTCGACGAGAACCTGCTTGATCCGAGAGTAGGCGAGGCCGAGGCCCACGATTCGCTCGAGGTCCTCCGGTGAATGGGCCACCCCGCTCCCGGCCCCGCCCAAGGTGTATGCCGCGCGGACGATCGCCGGATAGCCGATCTCCTCCACGAACCCGCGAGCCGACTCGAAGTCAGAGGCCGCGCGGCTCCGCGGAATCGGCTCGCCAATCGATCGCATGAGCGATGCGAATCGCTCGCGGTTCTCACCCGCGGTGATCGCCTCGAGCTTCGTCCCGAGCAGCTCCACGCCGTGCCGTTGGAGAATGCCCGCGTCGGCGAGCTCGCTACACAAGTTCAGTGCGGTCTGCCCGCCCATCCCGCTCAGAATCCCTTGCGGTCGCTCTTTCGCGATCACCTTCTCGAGAAATTCGATGGTGAGCGGTTCCACGTAGACCGCATCCGCCGTTTCGGGGTCCGTCTGGATCGTCGCGGGGTTGCTGTTCACCAAGACGACCCGCACGCCTTCCTCTCGGAGGGATCGACACGCTTGCGTTCCGGAGTAATCGAATTCGGCGGCCTGCCCGATGACGATGGGTCCGGAACCGACGACCATCGCGGTCCTAACGTCGCCGCGCTTGGGCATCGGCCCAACCCCCTCCGCCCGTAGCCTAGGCCCCCTTGAGCTCCGCCACGAAATCTCGGAAGATGTACTCGTTGTCCCTCGGTCCCGGTCGCCCCTCGGGATGGTACTGCACGGAGAAGATCGGGAGTTCCCGGTGGGCCATGCCCTCGACCGTGCCGTCGTTCAGATTCAGGTGCGTCACCTCGAACTCGGAACTTGGGAGGGAGTCGGCATCGACCGCGAAGCCGTGATTCTGCGACGTGATGTGGACGCGCCCCGTGCGAAGGTCTTTGACGGGCTGGTTCCCGCCGCGGTGCCCAAATTTCAGCTTGAACGTCGTCCCTCCGAAGGCGAGGGCCAACAGCTGGTGGCCGAGGCAGATCCCGAGGATCGGTGTGCGGCCGGCGAGTTCCTTCGTGGCCTTCACCGACGTCGCAAGGATTTCCGGATGAGCCGGATCGCCTGGACCGTTTGAGAGAATCACGCCGTCCGGTTTGAGGCCGAGGATGTCGTCCGACGTGGCATTGAACGGAACTCGGATGACGTCCGCGTATCGTTGGGCCTCGCGGATGATGTTCCGCTTGACTCCACAATCCACGACGACGATGGTCCGTTTGGCCAGGCCAGGGTAACGTTCGACCTCACGACAGCTGACCTCGGCGACGAGGTTGCGTGTGTCCGGGTGCGGGGCGGTCCGGACCTCGCGCGCGACGGTCTCGAGGTCCTCGGTCACCGGCACCAAGGCAGCCTTCATCGTCCCCTTCGAACGAATCTTGATTGTCAGAGCCCGCGTGTCGGCGCCTTCCATGGCGGGGGTCTGGTGGGTTTTCAGGAAATCCGCCAGGCTGAGGGTGCTCTTCGGATGGCTCGGGACGGCACAGGCCTCCTTCACCACGAACCCGGTCGGCTGGATCGTCTCGGACTCCATCGACTCCGGGTCGACGCCGTAGTTGCCGATGAGGGGGTACGTCATCATGAGGATCTGACCGCGGTACGAAGGATCGGTCAGGGCCTCCGTGTAGCCCGTCATGTTCGTGTTGAACACGAGTTCGCCGAAGACCTTCCGGCGCGCGCCGAAAAACGCTCCTCGGATGGCGGTTCCGTCCTCGAGGACGAGGCTGCTTTCCATCCGTTGGACCCTCCCCCGATTTCCCGTCCGCTTATTAGGATTTGTGTCCGCTTGCGCGGACGCCAAGGACTAAGTGGCAACCGACCGCTCCAGACTCGTGGCGAAAGACCGAGTCCCTGATTCCATCAAGCATCCGCTCTCTGCGAGGGCCGACTACGCCGATCCATTCCTGTACGGCGGCGCGAGCTTCATCGTGGGGATCGTCGGCCTCATCGGCGGCCTTGTGTTGTTCGTCCTGGGCAACGGGACCGCGGCCGGCTACGTCTCGGCCCTCAGTGCTATCCTGATCGTCGCGGGCTACCTCGTGGCCCGGCGCGGGAAATGATTCCGACCTTTGCTACGCGGACGGCAGCCGCAGGTCATTCAGTCGCTCCGTCATCTTGTCCCAATGGCTGCCTTGCCAATACACGCGGCGACAGGAGGGACAACGCCAGAATGCTTGATGTCGGGAACGCACCCCGTCGGGGACGACCTCCTTCACCTCCTCGAGGGACGCGGGCACGAGGACTTCGTTACAGAGGGAGCAGCGTGACAGCGGATCGACGAGTCGGAGGGGAAGAACCTTCGCGACCTCGCGGATCTGTTCCTCGAGATTGTCGGACCGAATCTGGACCGCGCCGGAGACGCGGCCCGCGAGCTCCTTGTCCCGCGTCAGGAGAATCCGTTCTTCCAATCGAACCCGCTCGATGAGGGCGCGATCCGGACCCGGCTCCGGATAGGCCGTGTCGTAGCCCATGAACCGGAGCCAACGGGCGAGGCTCCCGAGCATGTGATCGCAGAGGAGTTTCACCGGGCCACCTTCGTGAGCGCGTCGAGGACCGCGCGACTTGCCCTCCGCTTCGCGCGGAGAAAGACCGGATTCCGGAAGCCCGGGATCCAACCTTCCCCTCCGAGTTCGTCCGAGACGACCAGGAGGCTCGCCACTCGCAGACCCCTAAATCGGGCGACCGCGAACAAGGCGGCTGCCTCCATCTCGACGGCGACAACGCCACTTCCAGTCAACTTTCGGGCCATGACGCGAGTCTCACGATGAGGCGCGTCTGTGGTCCAGACGCCTCCCGCTCGGAAGGAGAGGCCCTGGCCTCGACAAGCGGCACGAATCGCGGCAACGAGCGAGGGGCTTGGCCGTGGGTGACGGGGCGCGTCGTAGTGGCGAGACGTTCCTTCGTCCGCATACGCGAAGGTTGGTAGAACGACGCTTCCGATCGGAAGGTCCTCCCTGAGCGACCCGCAAGCTCCGAACGTGATGCAATCCCGGACACCACGGACGGCCATCTCTTCCAGAACGGTGGCCGCGGCAGGCGCTCCAATCGGAGAACGCCCGACAAAGAGGCGGTGGCGCCCTGCGCGACCCACGCACTGCCCCGCGCTCCACGATGCTCGACGACCATGAATCGTCCTCGGAAGGGCCTCGAAGTCATCTCCTCCGAACACCATGACGCCCCGCGGGGGCAATCGGATTTCCGCCGGAGACAGCTTCAGCGTCTGACGCAGATAGTCGATGAAGTGGCCGGGTGTGATGATGTCCTCTGATTTGCTCAACGGACCACCGAGTACTCCAGGAGGATTCCATCCCCGATTCGTTCTGTCCGCTCGAGCCGAAGGCCGATCGAGTCCTCCAAGGACGTCGCGCCGAGACCGCCCGCGAGGGTCGGTGCCGAATGACCACCGAGCACCCGGCTGCTGACGAAGACCTTCAACTCATCCGCGAGGCGATGTCGGAGAAAGGACCAGATGACCGTGCTGCCGCCTTCCACGAGGACGGTCTTGATTCCTCGCGAGGTGAGACGGTCGAGCAGGAGCGCAAGATCCACTTCGTCCTTTCCACACCGCAAGACCTCGGCTCGAGGAAAACTCCGAGTCGATTTCTCGGAGGTCACGATTATCGTAGGAGCCGTGCCGTCGAGCACATGGGCGCTTTCCGGCGTCTTGCCGTCGGAATCGAGCACGACCCGCAGCGGATTCCGACCCTTCGCGTATTCCGCTTTCACCGTGAGCTTCGGGTCGTCCATCAGGACCGTTCCGACACCGACGAGAATCGCATCGGCTTCGGTCCGGAGGCGGTGAACCCGACGTAGGTCCTCCTCGTTGCTCAGGCGCACCGCCTTCCCGTCGGAGAGTGCGATCTTCCCATCGACGCTCATTGCGGCATTGATGATCACGCGGGGTCGCACGGGCATCCGATGGGCGGGTCGAATAACAAGTTTGCGGGTTCCGGGCGAAGTTCATCTATTGCGGTGACCTGGCTCTGTCGGCGAAAGTCATGAAGGCCCATCTGGTCCACGTCGCGGGGATGCGCTTTCGGGCGAAGGCGGAGGACGGGCACGAGATCCTCTTCGATGGCGGCGAGGCGGAAACCCGACGCGGCCCGAGCCCGATGCAAGCCACCCTCCTCGCGACGATGGCATGCACCGCCTCCGACGTCGTGTCGATCCTGCAAAAAGAGCGCGTGCCGTTCCGAGCACTGGACATCGAAGCGGAAGCCGAACGGGCCAAGGACGTCCCTCGGGTGTTCACGAAGATTCATCTCCACTACCGAGTCCGCGGGGACAACATCCAGGAAGCTGCGGTCAAACGAGCGATCGACCTATCATCCGAGAAGTATTGCTCCGTGGGAATCATGCTGCGCCGCGCCGGCGTAGAGTTTGTCAACACGCACGAAATTCTCCCGATGGAGTGATGTGTTCTCAGGGCACGGACTCGTGCCGGGTATGTTTAAGTAACCTGTCCGAGATGGACCGCGCCGCATGGAAGGAATCCAGATTTACGAGCTCAAGCGGATGGACCTCCGCGGGGCCACCGTCATCGACGGATTCCCGAGTGTGGGCCTGGTCAGCTCCATCGTGGCGAATTACCTGATCAACGCGTTGAGCCTCACGCAGATCGGAATCATGGATTCCATCTACTTCCCGACCGTCGCGCTGGTCCGGGACGGCCAGCCGATGAACCCGGTGCGGATCTACGCCGGTCCGAAAGTGGACGATCACGACCAGATCGTCGTCTTCATCTCCGAATTCCAGCCGCCTCCGAACCTGATCAAAGCGATCGCGGCGACCGTCCTTGACTGGGCTCAAGACGCCCGCTGCAACCTCCTCGTGTGTCCGGAAGGTCTGATCGTCGATGCCCGCGAGGACGAGGGCGAGCGCCAGGTCGAGGTCTACGGAATCGGTTCGACGGACAAGGCGATGGACATGATCCGCAAGAACGACATCACGGTCTTCGAAGAAGGGGTCATCACCGGCGTGGCCGGCGTCCTCCTGAACGAGGGACGCAAGCGGGACTTCGACGTCATCACGCTCCTGAGTGAGGCCCACCCCGATTACCCGGACGCGAGAGCCGCGGCCCGCGCGATCGAGATCATTGACAAGTTGCTGCTTCACACGGAACTCGACGCCCGGCCGCTATACGAGGAGGCCGAGCGAATCGAAATGCAACTCAAGTCGATTCACCACCAGACCGAGGCGGCGAAGAAGCCGACCGAACCCGCGCGGCCCAGCATGTACGGTTAGGCGCCGGGCTCGACGCTCACCTCACCCCCGCCGCGTTCCCGAGTGACGGCGAAGCGGCACGGCAAGAATTGCGGGATGAGCCACATCATCGTCTCCATGTGACCGGAAACGGATCGCACGCGAAAACGCGACGGCCCGTCCGCTCGGGCCAGATAGACGAGCAGCTGATCCGCCGCGTGGACGTCGGTCGTCGCCTGCGACTCGATCTCGGCGCGTAGGGACACGGCCGCTTCTTCGCCGATGCGTTCGGAGGGCTTTCCGCGTTCTGCGAGGGAATCGGCTCCCAGGATGATCGTCTCCGACCCCGCCCAGAGGACCAAGCCCCCGCCTTGCCCAATCGCCTCCTCGCCCTGGTACACGCGTTCTTCGACCTTCACGTCGGGAATGCCGTGGAGGCGACGGAGAGCCGCGTGTTTCATCCGCCTCGGGACGGCCTCCGGGAGATTCGAAACGTGAGCGATGCCCCGCACCCGCTCCATCTCGTCCCTTTCTGGCTCGCCGAGAGATGACCAAGAGCGCGTCGGCTCGATCGCCGCCTCGACGATTCCCCCGCCCCGAGGATAGTACCCGCGCCGCAGGACTTCGACATCGGCGCGGGCGCCGAGCCTCCGCAGGAGGGGCAAGAAGACTCGGTTGAAGTAGTCGATCGGTGGAGACCATCGGACGTCCGTTCCGCCGATCAAGCGCACCCGAACGGCACCTGGGGCCGCAGCGGCCACCGGAAGCAGGGCCTGCAAGACCAGGGTGACGCTTCCCGCGGTCCCCACATCGAAGGAAAAACGTCCCGGCGCGAGCTTCCCAGGTCGGAACTCAATCGCTGACGCTCCGACCTCCACGCCGGTGACCTCGCCCCCGCACAACGCCGCAACGGCGTTGATCGCGGTCACGTGCTGCGCCGCCAGGCCCGGCGTGGGTCGACCCGCCCGAATCCGGACGACCCGGACCGGCGTCTCCGTCAGGGCGGAGAGCGCGACCGCCATGCGAATGAGTTGGCCGCCTCCCTCGCCATGGCCCCCGTCGACCTCGATCATGGCGCCGAGGCTCTCATCCAATGCCGAACGACCTTGAGCACTTCGACGAACGCGAATGCGGTGAACGAGATCAAGACCGTCTCGAGCCAATCGAGGGGTGTGAGCGGTTCCGTTTCGAACACGCCATGCAGGAAGGGCGTGTAAATCACCGCAACCTGGAGGGCCATCGACCCGAGCACAGCGACGATCAGCTTCGTGTTCGTGAAGAGACCGATCTGCCAGATCGTCTGGCGCGGAGATCGCATGGCAAAGACGAGGAAGAGCTCGAAGAACACGATCGTGGTGAAGGCGACGGTCCGAGCTCGCGTGGCATCGGCCCCCTCCCGGAGTTCGAGGAAGAAGACCCCGAGGGTGCCGACTGTCAAGATCGCCGAGACGACGAAGATCAGGAAGAGGATGTCCCGCGAAAGCACGCCTTCTCTCGGGTTGCGGGGCGGACGGTCCATGATGTCCGTCGGGTACGGGTCGACGCCGAGGGCCAGGGCCGGGAGGCCGTCCGTCACGAGGTTAATCCAGAGGAGCTGTACCGGCGCGAAGAACGGAAGGAAATTCGGGTCCGCGATCGCGAGGGTCGCGATGAACATAATCAGGACCTCCCCCGCGTTCGCGGAGAGGAGGAAGGCGACGAACTTCCGGATGTTCTCGTAGATCCCGCGGCCCTCCTCGACCGCCGCGACGATGGACGCGAAGTTGTCGTCCGTCAGGACCATGTCTGCGCTCTCCTTGGCCACGTCCGTTCCGGTGATCCCCATCGCGACGCCGAGGTCGGACCGTTTGAGGGCGGGGGCGTCGTTCACGCCGTCGCCGGTCATCGCGACGATGTGACCCGCCTTCTTCCAGGCGTCCACGATGCGCATCTTGTGTTCCGGGGCGACGCGCGCGTAGACGCGGATGTGCGTCACCTCCCGCACGAGCTCCTCGTCGGACATCTTCTCGAGCTCTTCTCCCGTCAGCGCGCGGTCCCGTTCACCGAGGATCCCCATTTCCCGGGCCACGGCCATCGCGGTGAGCTTGTGGTCGCCCGTGATCATGACGACCCGGATCCCCGCCTTCTTGCAGCGGCGGATCGCCTCGATCGCATCGGACCGCGGGGCATCCATCATCCCCGCCAGCCCGAGGAACGTGAGGTCGGTCTCGAGGGTCTCCTCCTTGGGCGGCGGCACATCGCCGCGGAATTCGCGAACCGCAAGCCCGATCACGCGCAGGGCCCGCGTGGCCAGCTCTTGATTCCGGAACAGGTACTGCTTCCGATCGTACTCGGAGAGCGGCTTTCGCTCCCCATCCACCAGGTGATGGGAACAAGCCGCGAGAATCCGTTCCGGTGCACCTTTCACATGAAGGATCGCGGGCACGTCATCAAGGCGCCGGAGCCTGTCCCCCTCGGACAGCGAGAGGAGTTCATGGATCTCCGCTTCGGACAGCGGCGCGTGGAGCGTCGACATCTTCTTTCGCTCGGAGGTGAAGGCGATCTCCGCGACCCGCGGCCACTTCGCCCGAATGGCCTCCGGGTCCACGCCCGCCCGCCGCGCCGCGACGAGGAGCGCCCCCTCCGTCGGATCGCCCTCGACGACCCAGCGAGTGCCTTCTCTCCGCAGCACCGCGTCATTGCACAGGACTCCGCATTCGAGGAGGCGTTGCAATCCCGGGTCAGCCTCGAGATGCGCGGCCTGGCCCCCGGTCCGGACGACTCCGGCCGGATCGAATCCCTCTCCGACCACCTCGTACTCCCGGGGACCCGCGAGCAAGACCCGGACGTTCATCTCCCCTTTCGTGAGGGTGCCGGTCTTGTCCGAACAGATCACCGAGGCGGCGCCCAACGCCTCCACCGCGGGGAGTTTTCGGATCAGGGCACCCCGCCGGATCATCCGCTGGAGGCCCAATGCCAGGCTAATCGTCACAATCGCCGGGAGTCCTTCCGGGATCGCCGCGACGGACAGCCCGACCGCGGTCAGGAACAGGAGCTCGATTTGGCTCGGGTCCCGGAGGACCCCGATCACGAAGATGAGCCCCGCGGCGAGCAGGACCGCGATCCCGATCTGCCTGCCGAGGCGGTCCAACTGCCTCTGGAGCGGCGTCTCCTGCTTCGTCTCCGTCTGGACGAGGCCGGCGATCTTCCCGAGCTGGGTCCCCATGCCCGTCTCGACGATGACCGCCTTGCCGCGCCCGCCGTCGACGGCGGTCCCCATGAACACCATGTTCTTGCGGTCGCCCAGGAACGAGTCGCGGGGCAGCGGCTCGACGGCCTTGCTGACGGGGAGCGATTCGCCGGTCAAGGGCGCCTCGTTGACGCGGAGGCTGGCGACCTCGAACAGCCGGGCGTCCGCGGGGACTCGGTCGCCCGCCGCCAGCACGACGACGTCGCCGGGGACCAGCTCCCGGGACGGCACGGCGACGATTCCCCCTTCCCGGAGGATGTGGGCCTTCGGCGCGGCCAGGCTCTTGAGAGCTTCGAGGGACCGTTCCGCCCGGTACTCCTGGACGAAGCCGAAAATCGCGTTCATGATCACGATCACGACGATGAGCACGGCATCATACAGGTCCGCCGTCTCTCCCTGGAGGAGCCCCAGGGTCGCGGAGATAATCGCGGCGATGATCAGGACGATCACGAGGACGTCCACGAACTGGCTCAGCAGGATGCGAAGAGGACTCACCCTCGCGGTCTGAACGAGCTCATTCGGCCCGAAGCGGGAAAGTCGCTCGGCAGCCTCCCGGCTCGTCAGGCCCAAGGGGGAAGAATCCAATTTCTGGAGGACGGCCTCCGCCCGCAGGGCGTGCCAGTCGTCCGCCATCGCGCGTTGAACATTCGCATTCATAATAAAGCTCGTTGCGGACATCCATCGGAGCGGAGCGGTCGCGGGAATCGAGAGGCGTCGAGCGGGCGCGCCACGAGACAATCGGCATGACCGGGCCGCAAGTGGTGTTCACGAAAACGAATCGTATTGAAGGTGAATCGTCTCGACGCCGCCAGGGCCGTACAGGATGACGCTCGGATTCGGGGTGACGGCCGTTCCATTCACATGCATGGCGGTCGGGTTGCCGAATGACTTTCCCCAAACACGGAAGAAATCTCCGATCGAATAGAGGCTTGCAGTTTGGGTCTCGATATGAATCCGACCGGTCGCGTCGTGCGTGTGAAGGGGCTCGAGACAAAACGTGCTAATCCCGATCCCCGAGGGAATCGAGACGGACGCCGCGCCCGATGAGATGCTCAGGTCTGTGTGCCAGTGATACACTAGTCCTACGCCTTCCTGTCCGATGCATGGAAAGGCAGGTGTGCCAGACAGTAGCGGTGGCAGGTAGACGGCACCGAGGCCACCCAACACGATGACCGCCACGACCGCGATTTGCCACCGGCGAATGCGAATCGGCCGACCTGCTCTCTTTTGCGGAATCCGACCGGGTTCCTCCTTCAGCTCCTCCAGGAGTCCGGGTTTATCCGGATGTCGCGGATGGATATCGTTTAGGTGGCGAATGAGGTTCTCGGGCTTCACCGCGACATTGCAGATCGGACAGCGGTCCATCTTCGTCATGGCGACCTCGTACGCGACCTGTTGGTAGAGAGAGGTGCGCTCGTATTTAGGAATGCCGCGGAACTCGGGGACCGTGCCATCGTGCAGTGCATCGCGAAACTCGGAATCGGTTTGTCAAGGGCCGTCGACTGAACGGCAGCATCTTTTTGTAGCCTGTAGGGCGATGAGCGCCTGGGATGGGAAACTCGGTTCTCCTACGGAGAGCGTCAGCGCCCGCAATCGAGCGCAACCCCGTCTGGGATGGATGACGGCGTGGTTGAGACGACGTCAATCATGTTCGACGTGGGCGTCATTGCAACCGTGGGTTTCGTCGGGGCCGCATTCGCCTCCCGGGCGCGTGTGCCGATCATCATCGGGTATATCATCGCGGGCATGCTGATCGGTCCGAATATCCACCTCCATCTCTTCGGCTGGTCCTACGACGGAATCCTGGCGGACAGCGTCTTTCTGCAGAGCATCTCGCAGCTCGGCCTGGTCCTGCTCCTCTTCTTCGTCGGGCTGGAGTTCAGCATCACGAAGCTCATGCGGACGAAGGAGGCCGCCGCCGTCCTCGCGGTGACAAACCTCGCGGTGAACATGTTCGCGGGTTTCGTCATCGGCGCGTGGCTCGGATGGCCTCTGATCGACACGATTTTCATGGCGGGGGTCATCAGCATGTCGAGCTCGGCGATCACCGCGAAGTCGCTGATTGACCTGAAACGCCTCGGCAACGCGGAGACAGAGTTCCTCCTGGGCATGGTGATCCTCGAGTCGTTCCTCGCGATGTTCCTCCTCACGCTGGTCAATGGGATGATTGTCCCCTCCGACACCCCGGTGAACGTGGGCGTCCTGTTTGGCGGGGTGGGACTGTTCATCGGCTTCTTCGCCCTCCTCGCGGCGGTCGTGGTCCCGCGGACGGCGGCAATCTTTGAACGGATCAAGAACGAGGAACTCTTCGTCCTCTTCGCCCTCGGAACGGTCTTCCTGGCGGCGTCCCTCGCAGAGGCATTCCGGATCCCCGCCATCGTGGGCGCCTTCTTCATGGGGATGGTCTTCGCGGACACCCGCATCGCGGGCCGGATGAAGGTCAAGATGGAATCGTTGCGGGATGCGTTCGTCGCGATTTTCTTCCTCACGTTCGGGATGTTGATCGACCCGGCGGCCCTGGGCTCCGTCCTCCCGATGCTCGTAATCGCGGTGCCGCTGATCCTGCTGAACGACCTGTTCCTCACCGCCAGTCTCGCCTATTTCATCGGCTTCTCCGGTCGCGCATCGACCGCAATCGGCACGAGCCTCATCGCGCGCAACGAGGAGGCAATCCTCTACGCGACGGTGGGCGCCCGGGCGATCCGGGCGAACCCGCAATTCTCGAACGACTACGCCGGGACCTACCTGACCCCGTTCGCCGGCATCCTGTGCATCGTGATGAGCTCGCTCGCCCCGATCCTGATGGGCCGATCGAACCGGATCGCTGCTTTCTTCGCGAACCGACTGCCGAAGTCTCTTCGCTTCGGCGCCGAGCTCGTGAAGAGGACGTTGAAGACGGTCATCATGCCGAATTTTCTGCCCATCTACCGCCGCAAGCGGCTCTTCCAAGCGTCCCTCATCTTCTACGCAGCATGGATCATCGACTTGACCGTGACAACCGGCGCGGCACACCTCGTGATGGCTCTCCTCACCCCTGTCCTCGTCTTCGGCGTCTGGGCATCGGCCCGCCACGCGTTCCGTGAACCCGTGCGTCACACGAACTACGGCGTCGATGGCGGTCCGTTCAGCCGATCCACAATCGAGACGTTCGTCCTCCGCGTTGTGGTGGGTGCGCTCGCCATCGTGGGCCTCGTCGCCATCCTGTGGCAGTACTATTGGCCGGTGACGCTCGTCATCCTCTACGCGTACTTCCTCGTCGTGGTCTTCAGCATGAAGGTCGTCCACCGGCGCCTGGGCCTGGGCATCACGCGACGCGTCGCCCGCGTCCGACTCGTCCGTCACATGCCGTCCGCCCGGAGCTGGCGGGCCGCGAGCGGAATGCGCCGTTGATCAGACGACCGGGTACGTGAGGTCGCTGATCCACGTCTCGTCGCCGATCGTCGTCTCGGGCCCGTGGCCCGGGTATACGCGGGTGTCGGCGGGCAGTCCTTTCAACCGCCGGAGGGTGAAGACCATTTTCGCCGGACTCCCGCCCTGGACGTCCGTACGACCGCAGGACCCCGCGTATAGGGTGTCGCCCGTGAAGAGCGCACCCGCCGTCTCGACACGGAAACACGCGCTGCCCTCCGTGTGCCCCGGCGTGTGGAGGGCGGTGATGACAAGGTCTCCGAGCTTCAGATCGGAGCCCTCCTTCAGGAGGACGTCCGCTTTCATGGGGGCCGGCGGTGCGGGAAGGAACCATCGCGTCCCTCGCGCGTTCCTTTCCAGCCGCGGGGCATCGACCTCGAAAATCGCGATCTTCGCTCCCGTCGCGGTCCGGATCGATGCGTCGTCGGCGGTCGAATCCGGATGCCCGTGCGTGTTCAGAATGTAGATGATCTTCGCGCCAAACTTCTCCGACATGGCGAGGAGCTCCTTCCCCGCCAAGGCCGGATCCACGACCGCGGCTAGCCGGCTGACCTCGTCGAAAAGAAAGTACGCGTTGTTGTCGAGTGGTGGGGAGACGACCTTCTCGACGCGCATGAACGACCGAGGAAGGACGAGACTTTCATAAACTTGCCGGGAGGCGAGCGCAACCTTAAGACCACTCGGCCCTTCGAGGGAGTCGCATGACGGTCGGCGGCTTGAATTTCAATTGCCCGCGGTGCAACAACCCGCTCTTCTTCACGTTCAAGATGGCCGACGAGGGCGACGCGATGCGACGCGAAGTCAACTGTCCCGGATGCCGCACGGCGTGGGTCGTCGGGCTCGACATTCGGCCAAAGTGAGCAGGCTTATGGCCTCCCGCGGGATGGCCGCAGCCCGTGCGTCTCCCGCTCTTCCCCCTCCATACGGTCCTGTTTCCCGAGACCACCCTGCCGTTGCACGTGTTCGAGCCACGGTACCGCGAGATGATCGGGCGCTGTCTCGAACACGATGAGCCTTTCGGGATCGCCCTGATCCTCGATGGCGACGAGGTGGGCGGTCACGCCATCCCCCGGCGGATCGGCACCGAGGCGGCGATCATCGCGTGCCAACGCAACTCTCACGGCGAATACGATATCGTCGTGCAAGGCCAACGGCGCTTCGCGATCCGATCGCTCGACCGAGGCCGGCCGTACCTCCGTGCCGACGTCGATTGGCTGGACGAGCCTCTCGGCAAGGAGGTGGAGATCCTCGCGGACGCCGTCGTCCGGCTCTTCGCGGGGATTGTCGAGACCCTCGAGATGGGCGGGCATGCCATCCTCGACGAAACGTGGAAGGAGATGGATCCGCGAACTCTTTCGTTCCGGGTCGCGGCGGCCCTGCCAGGTGCCGTCGATCTCCGACAGGATCTCCTCGAGACCCCGGATACGGCCTCCCGGCTGCGACGCGAGGCCGAACTGCTCATGGCGGTCCATCGAATCGGAGCCGAGACGGGAGCCGGGTGAGCGGCGGAGTTTGAAATATCGGCCGGACGATGGTGGCCGGGCCGCGAGTGCTGACCGATGGACGTCCCGCGCCTCCTTCGTCCGTTGTCCCGCGTCCCCCGATGGGCCATCTTCGGGTTCGCGCTGACCGGGCTCCTGCTGCAGGCGTTCGGACTCTACTGGGACATCTGGCGCCACGTCGTCGTGGGCCGCGAGAGCTTCTTCACACCGCCTCACCTCGTCCTCTACGCCGGCTTCGCCTACGTCGCCCTCGCCGGAATCGTGGGGTCGGTATCGGGCGCGATCGCGCCGCGGTGGGCCGGCCCCCGGGTCCGAATCGTCGGTCTCTGGGTGCCGGTCGAATTCTTGCTCATCGGGACCGGCGCTCTGTTCCAGGCCGTCGCATTCCCGTGGGACGAAGCGTGGCACCGCCTCGTGGCCGAAGGCCTCGTCTCGGAGACCTTCTGGAGTCCGCCCCACGTCATGGCGATCGCGGGCGGAATCGTCAGCACGTTCGGGTTCTTCCTCGCGGTGGTCTTGGAGCGGACGCGATGGAACGGGGCGAGGACCGTCCTAGGTCTCGTGGGCGTCGCGCTTGGCGCGGGCCTCTTGCTCTTCAGCCTCCAGGTTCTCCTGGGTCCAATGGACTTCGCGACCACCTTCAACGGTCAGGTCTTGAGAGATGCAATCGCCTATCCCACCGGGGTGTCCCTCGCGGCCCCCGCCGTCCTCGTCCTCGCGGTTCTCGCGGGTCGTCGTGCAGGCCTCGCGACCGTTTCGGCGGCGATCTACACCGGCCTGCGATCGCTTATGGTCGTCGGCGCGTTCGCCCTGCCTCCGCCGATCCTGTTCCTGGCGCCCGTGGTCGATCTGGCGTTCCTCGTCCTCGGCCCTCGGAGATTCGGACTCGTCGCCGCGACGATCACGGGAGGCGCGTGGGCGGTCCTGTTCTACGTCGTCTACTTGGTCCTCCGCGGATTCGCCGTCGACGC
>WNGN01004698.1_pt1 | contig 14819 bp, 14 predicted proteins | sample 5400561 | NCBI WGS metagenome assembly WNGN01 (sample SAMN13153379, study PRJNA577476) | soil metagenome | isolation source: 115 cm soil or saprolite under Garry oak tree replicate 2 | place: USA:California | collected 2016-06-15
AAGAAAGCACTGAAGATCTGGTCCGCTTGCTCGGGCGGCAGTCCCACCCCGGTATCACTGACGGAGATCAGCAGTTGACCATCATCGACTCTCGACTTGATGGTAAGCTCACTTCCACCACTCATTTCCTTCATAGCATCGATGCCGTTGAGCATGAGGTTCATCAATACCTGCTGCAATTGCACACGGTCCGCCATGACCTTTGGAAGATTCTCTGCAAACTCGGTGCGGATCGAAATTGCGTAGCGGCTGGCCTCGCTGCGCAGCAGGACAATCATTTCTCGAATGAGTTCGTTAACATCAACCAATTCCGGCTGCAGCCCGCCCTTCTTGAACAGCAAGCTGATTCTGCCAATGATGTCAGCCGCGCGCGTTATATCCTTAACAATTCTCGATGCGGCTTCGCGTGCCTCTGGCACGTCGGGGTCATCGCGACCAAGCCATCGCAGGCAGGTCTTAGCGTTTGTAGATGCCGCGGAAATCGGCTGCCTGATCTCGTGCGCCAGCGAAGCAGTCAGCTCGCCCATGGTAGTCACTCTATTTATGTGCGCGAGATCCGCTTGTGCCTGACGCAATCGTTCGCGCTCTTCACGCGCCAGCTTGCGTTCAATGGCAATGCCGGCGAGGTGCGTGGCCATTTCCAGCGCACGCGTCTCAGCTGGGCTCGGACCGCGCGGCTCGCGGTAATACATGGCAAATGAGCCCAACGCCTGGCCCGAATGCGCAAGTATGGGAGTGGACCAACAGGCGCGGAACCCATAGGGCTCGGCCACGTCCCGGTACGCCTCCCAGAGCGGATCTTGGAGAGTGTCGGTGACGACAACAGACTCTCTGCGATACATGGCCGTGCCGCATGATCCTGCCTTCGGTCCGATGCAAAGTCCATCGATGGCCTTGCTGTAGGCCTCGGGAAGGCTAGGGGCCGCACCGTGCCGCGCGCGCTTTCCATCCTCGTCGAGGAGCAGGACAGAGCAAAGCAAGCCGGCAAATTGCGCCTCCACAACGCGCACCAGGTTCTCCAGTATTTCTTCCAGCGCAGCATCGCGCGCTATCATCTCCAAAATGCGGCTCTCTCCGTCACGCAGCGCCTCCGCCCGTTTGCGTTCGGTGACGTCAACCGAGCTACCGACGAATTGCAGCAAATCCCCGGATGCGCTCACAACAGGATGACCAACGGTGTGGATGTATCTGACGGTGCCGCCTGGAAGCACACCCGTTTCCGGGTCGAAGCCGTATACCCGATACCATTCTTCGGATAGATGCAAGGCCTCTCGTCCCGCTACCCGCCAGACCCAGCTGCCCGTATGTGTGAGCCTCTGCGCTTCCGCCAGATAACCCTCGCTCCGGCGCAGCGATTCTTCCGCTCGCTTGCCCTCGGTGATATCCGTCACCGCCCCTACGAATTCAAAGTTGCCCGATTCATCGCCCGATTCATCTTTGGTTGAGGGATGGCCCACAACTCGAACGTACTTCACCGAGCCATCCGGCATCAGCAGCCGATGATCAAACTCAAAAGCCTTCCTATCCCGTGCTGCTTGATCGAGCGTTTCTTGGACGAAGGATCTGTCCTCCGGATGGGTTCGCTGCAGTATGACTTCCACTGTAGGTTTATTGGCTGGGTCGTATTCAAGAATTCGAAACGTTTCGTCTGACCAGACGATATGCCCACTGGAAACACTCCAGCCAAAACTGCCAGTGTGGCTCACTCTCTGTGCTTCCGCTAAATAGGCCTCACTCCGCAGCAGCGCCTCCTCCGCGCGCTGACGTTGCAGTACTTCCTTTGTCAGCTCGCCGTTTACAGCCGTTAATTGACTGGTCCGTTCTATAACACGCTGTTCTAGTTCTTCATTCAGGCGCTTGATTTTCGCCTTAGCTTGTTTGTGCCCGGCGGTCTCGATAACGTCCCAACTTCCGCGCCGCTTTGTTACTGCAAATTGATGTGTTCGCACCACATCCAGGATTTCAGAAGCTCCGCATGCGGCAAGCGGGTACGTGCATAGCACCGCCAGACGCTGATTGGCGACCGCCAGGTTGAGTGACTCTTCGTATTCACAGAAATCCTTCCAGTCCTTCTTTTCGAGCCAGGCAGTATCTCCTGTCACTCTTACGCCGGCGTAGCCTCTGTCCGAGGCACTGGCGAGTTTCTCGTTCCAACCATGAATCACTCTGTTGAGATCAAACGTTCCGTCCTGGAGATACCATTCGCGAGCCGCGACAATCTCTATACTCTGGTCAGCCAGGTATTGATCGAAGTCAGGAACAGCTCGTTTTAATGCACGCCTTGCGTCTTCCACAGCAAGGGGTTCGGCAACTACCCACAGGCAGAATTCCTGGTTTTCCAATCCTGTTTTGCAGTAGGAAACCACAGTTTCGAGGAGATCCGCTCTGGTCTCGTAGAACAGACAAAAGTGTGACCCCCAAGATATGTCGCCGACGACCTCGACTCCGGTTTTCCGCATCTCGGTGTCCATCGCGGTTACCTCCCAAACTTCATCCTGGAAAACTTGTTAGTGCGGGTGTGCTCGGCGGCGGACTGAACTGCAAAACTGTAGCGCGGAATCAGCGGTAGTAACGTCGGGGATAGAGCGTCCCACTGCGCCATGGCTTACCTCACCTGGATCGCGCAGATCGTAATCTTCGGATGATAGCGCGGTTGCTCCAGCTTGACAAACCCGAGCTGAAACCGACGAATTCGCGCGTACAAAAATCCCTTCGGGAGGCGGCACCGTGCGGAACATGGCAGCTACATCCGACAGTCGAGCCACTCCGCTGACGTCGCACCACCTGGCGCGAAATGTCGTCAACCACTCTCTGCCGGAGAAACTTTATTCCACTGACCTCCCGAGCGGTCGTTCCCAGAAGCATGGGGAAAGAAAATCGGGAAAGGCAAGAAAGGAATGTCCAAACTCAGGAACATCGGAGAGAAGGAAGACGCGGACAGAGGATCTGTGCAGTTCGAAAGGTGCGATCGTCGCCGCGCTGCATGTTGCCGATGATGTCGCAAGCCCGATGCCTTCGAATCACGGTCACATGTAGCGTAGATTGGAGAATATGAAGCGCGTGGTCATCATCGGTCGTGGAGCGTCAGGCAAATCGACCCTCGCGGTTCGCCTGAGCGAGATCACGGGGCTCCCAGTAATACAGCTGGACAAGGTCTTCTGGCGGCCAGGGCTTATCGCAACACCTCGCGATTGCTGGGTGGTCGTCCAAGAGAGGCTTGTCGCGGAGGAGGGATGGATCATGGATGGTGACCTCGGGCCATATGACGTTGTCGAGATCCGACTTCGTGCGGCGGACAGGATTCTTCTCTTGGACTTCTCGTTCGTCCGTTGCGCTTGGCGAGCAATTCGGCGATCGCGTGAGCGGGCCGACTTCTGGCGTTGGCTCTTGGCGTATCGCTGGCAAAGCCATCCGATTCTCATGGAAGCGATCGCTAACCACGCCGTCAATGCAGACCTCCACGTATTTCGTAACCCTGAGGAACTCAGCAGGTTCGTCGCGGAAGTAGCCCGCGAATCAAGGCCGGGCTAGGACTGCATTTGTGTATGCGAAAATGCAAGGCAAGATCATGAAATTCACAGTCGCACTGCTTCAAATCGCCCCATTTGGCAACGATCAGAATAGAAATTTGGCAAAGGCGCTGCAATATTGCCGAGAAGCAAAAGTGCTTGGGGCAGATTTGGCGGTGTTTCCCGAGTTGTGGAATGTCGGGTTTATCCCAAGCCCCATTGATTCTAAAGGACGGCGGCTATGGATGGATTCCGCCATAGATCAGAGGAGTACATTCTTCCAGAGTTTCGCGACGCTGGCTCGGGAATTGGACCTAAACATTGCGATTACCTATTTGGAAGCACACCAGCCCATGCCGAGGAATACGGTTTCCGTCATCAATCGGCGAGGCGAGGTGATGCTGAACTACTCCAAGATCTTCATCTGTGACTTCGGCAAAGATGCCCTCTTAAAGCCAAACCCGAATGCTCACGACATTGGATGTGATGTGAATTGCAGCCCTGGTGAGCTGTTCGACGTCTGCACGCTTGTTGGTGCCGAAGGTGAAGTGAAGATCGGTGCCATGATCTGCGCTGACAGAGAATTTCCAGAAGCGGCAGGCCAACTCATGCTCAACGGCGCAGAGCTGATCGTTGTACCCAACGCCTGCACATGGGATGACATCCGAACTGCTGGACTAAAGACTAGGGCCTTTGAGAATCTCGTCGGAATCGCGATGGTCAACTATCCCGCGCCACGGAATAACGGCAATTCCCAGGCACACACGTGCGTGGCTTGGAGAAATGGAAGGTCCATCGATACGCTTATCGCTGAGGCCGGAGAGCGAGAGGAGATCCTTCTCGCCATATTCGATATGGAAGATATTCGGGAATTCAGAAGCACCGAATCATGGCGAATGGATTATCGGCGCGCCAGAGCTATGAAGTTTACGCGCTAGCGCGCATGACAGAATCTACGATTATGGCTTGGCGGGCAGGCTTGATCGGCTGGTTCCGAAATGTGGCAACTCTGAAGTGACGAACACCGCGCAGAAGGCGGTCTTCACTAGGCTATCTCTGCTCGGACAAGACTGCCCTCCGAAGGGTCTTTCTCTTGCTCGCTGGTCGCTACCCACTTTCTTGCTTCCGCCGCTCCACGGGAGTACGCTTCACCGAAATGTTTTTCTAGGGAGGAATGAACCATGGCTACCGCTACCACAGTCATCGAACCGACAGTAAAAGTCTCGGCAACCAAACTGCTTATCAACAACAAATGGGTGGACTCCGCCTCCGGCAAAACCTTTCCGACCATCAACCCAGCCACCGGAGAAGTCATCACCCGCGTCGCTGAAGCCGATGCCGCCGATGTCGACAAAGCTGTCTCCGCCGCTCGCGCCGCTTTCGACAACGGACCGTGGCGCAAAAAACTCACCGCGTCGCAACGCGGCAATCTTCTCTACAAGCCTACACCAAGCACGAACCGGTCGGCGTCGTTGGCCAGATCATTCCCTGGAATTTCCCTCTCCTCATGCAAGCGTGGAAACTAGGTCCCGCTCTCGCTACCGGCTGCACCGTCGTGCTGAAGCCTGCGGAGCAAACTCCTCTCACCGCGCTTCGCGTTGGCGAACTCATTCTTGAGGCTGGCTTTCCCGAAGGCGTCGTCAATCTTCTTCCCGGCTACGGGCCCACTGCAGGCGCTGCGCTTGCGCGCCACATGGACGTGGACAAAGTTGCCTTCACCGGCTCCACCGAAGTCGGCCACCTGATCATGCGTGCCGCTGCGGACACGAATCTCAAGCGCGTCACGCTCGAACTCGGCGGCAAAAGCCCCAACATTGTTTTCGCCGACTCCGATCTGGACAAAGCTATCGAAGGCTCGCATTTCGCTCTATTCTTCAATCAGGGCCAGTGCTGCTGCGCCGGCTCGCGCACGTTCGTCGAAGAAAAGGTCTACGACGAATTCGTTGAGAAATCCGTCGCCCGCGCCAAAAAACGCACCGTCGGAAATCCCTTCGACAAAAATACCGAACAAGGCCCACAAGTGGACCAGGACCAGTTCGACAAAGTGATGGGCTACATCGCGGCTGGTAAAAATGAAAAAGCAAAACTTCTCGCCGGTGGAAATCGCGTTGGCGACAAAGGCTACTTCATCGAGCCCACCGTTTTCGCCGACGTGCAGGACAACATGAAAATCGCGCAGGAAGAAATCTTCGGCCCCGTCATGTCCATTCTGAAATTCAAGGACATCAACGAAGTCGTGGATCGCGCGAACAAAAATATCTATGGTCTTGCTGCCGCTGTGTGGACGCAGGACATCACCAAAGCTCACGCTATCGCCGACGGCGTTCGCGCCGGTACCGTCTGGGTGAATTGCTACGACGTCTTCGACGCCGCCGCCCCCTTTGGCGGATTCAAACAATCCGGCATCGGTCGTGAACTAGGCGAATACGGTCTGGCCAACTACACCGAGGTAAAGACCGTCACCGTCAAACTATGACCGATGCTTTCCCTTCTTTTCCTAGGGGCGCAGCATGCTGCGCCCCGTTTCAGCAAAATTTTAGCCGCGGTCGGCGCCGTCATTTCTTGGCCAACGGCCGTCATTCCGAGCCTGCCTGCGCAGGCAGGCGGGGTCTGCGAAGCGAGGAATCTCTCTGCGATTTGTCCGCGTCACGATCACCAATCAGAGCGCTGCGCTCAACGCATGGCCTTCTCCGCGGTGCGTCTTATCCTCACCGCGGCGGTTCTCCTGACATTCGCAATCGCGTCGACCCTCGCGCAAGGTCCTTGGCTCGCACATCGCCGCGCGCATACTTTGCGACATGGCATCAATCTCAGCCATTGGTTCTCCCAGGTCTTCGATCCTAAGGGCTACACCAAAGAACACTTCGACACCTACAACACTGCGCAGGACATCGCCCTCATCAAGGCGCTGGGGTTTGATCACGTTCGCTTCACGCTGAATTGCGAGGCGATGTTCCACCGAGGACAGGCCGACCGCATTCCCGCCGAATATTTAGCGATGGTGGATAACGCGGTAACAATGATCCTCGATCGGCATCTCGCCGTGATCATCGATATTCACCCGGAAAGCGATTTCAAACAGAAGCTTATCGCCGACGATTCTTTCGTTGAACAGTTTGAGGACTTTTGGCGGGCGCTTGCGAAGCACTACTCCGCTTCCAATCCCGACCAGGTCTTTTTCGAGATCCTGAATGAGCCGGAGTTTCGCGATCGCTACCGCTGGCAAGGCGTCCAGGCGAGGGTCGCTCGTGCCATTCGCGAAGGCGCTCCGCAACACACGATCATTGTCGCGGGCGCGAATTGGTCTTCATCAAATGAACTGCTCTCCATGGAGCCGCTTCATGATTCCAACATCATTTACAACTTTCACTTTTACGATCCGCACATCTTCACGCATCAGGGTGCGACGTGGTCGACGAATTTCCAGCATTACCTAAATAATCTTCCTTATCCCTCAACTCCAGAAAACGTACAAGTCCCCGCTGCGGAGGTGCCCGACGCAGTCAATCGACAAGCCGTTATACGTTATGGTCTCGATCAGTGGAATGCCGCGCGTGTTGACGCGGAAATCGCTGAAGTCGCCGCGTGGGGCAAGCGGTGGGATGTTCCGATTACTTGTAACGAGTTTGGCGTATACCGCGGCACAGCGAACGCAAATGATCGCGCCGCATGGTTGCGCGATGTTCGCAGCGCGCTTGAAAAATACAATATCGGCTGGACCATGTGGGACTACGCGGGAGGCTTCGCTGTGGTCAACCGCAAAGATGGCGTCACCACGCCAGACGAAGTTACGGTCAAAGCGCTCGGCCTTCACCTGCCGTCTTCGCCGGCAGCTCCTACACCGGCATCGGACAAACCATGAACGAACGTCCGTTCCTCCTCACCGCCCGCGGTCGCGGTAAAACTGGTTCACTGATTTCATCATTTTTCGCAGCTCTTTCGTGCGCTGGGAGCGCACCGCCGCGTTCTGTTTCGCCTCCAGGAATTTTTCCTCGCGTCCGAGCTTGTGAAAGCTTTCCAGCCGCTCCGCGTCGAGCGCTTCCGATTGCACAGCCGCACGCACCGCGCATCCCGGTTCGCTCTCGTGCTTGCAATCGCGAAATTTGCATCGCGCAGCCAGTTCTTGAATCTCGCCGAACGCGTGTCCAATTCCCTCCCCCGCATCCCACAATTGCAGCTCACGCATTCCCGGCGTGTCAATCAGCACTCCGCCACCCGGAACTACAATCAGTTGCCGCGTCGTGGTAGTGTGCCGCCCGCGATCATCGCCTTCGCGAATACTGTTTATTTCAAGGAGCGGCGTTCCGAGAATCGCGTTAATGAGAGACGATTTTCCAACACCGGAAGAACCAAGCAGCGCCGCGGTGGCGGCGCTGGCTTCAGTTTTTGCGAATCCAGGTTGTAGAATTTCGCGAATCTCCGCGATGCCGTCGCCGCGAAACGCGCTTGCAAGAATCACGCGAACGCCCATCGCCGCGGATTCCGTTTCGCGCAACAGTTCGTCTGAATTTTCGCAGAGATCGCATTTGTTCAACACGATCACAGGTTTCGCGCCGCTCTCCCACGCCAGCGTCAGATATCGTTCGATGCGGCGTGGATTGAATTCGCGATTCAGCGAACTCACCAGAAAAATCACGTCAACGTTTGCGGCGACGATTTGTTCTTCTGTTTTTCTGCCGGCAATTTTGCGCGAGAATTTACTTCTGCGCTTGAGCACGCGATGAATCGTTGCGCGCCCTTCGCTTTCACGCAGGCTCGCCAGCACCCAATCGCCAACGGCAGGAAAGTCCGCCCGACCCAGAATTTCATGCCGGAATTTTCCACTCAATTCCGAAAGAAATTCCCCGGTCGCGGAAACGATCCGATAAATTTCCCGGTTGTCTTCGGCGACTCGCACCGGTACAAACTCCGAACCGGTCTGACTTGCTTCGGACTGCGAGGAAAAATACTCACACCATCCCAAATCTTCCAATGGATACACTGCAAATCTCCTTTTTGCTCAGGGTTGTAAGCCGCCTGCGGCAGGCAGGCACAAACCCTGAAGCCCGTTCTCGAACACGCGCGTGGCGAATTCGAGGCGCGTGCGCTTTCAAACGGACGGAAGCAGCCATCTCAAACGGCTGAAAGATAAATCAATTAAAATGGAGATTAGCTCAGGGAAGAGACACGGAGACGCACTCTTCCGTGAGGAAAATTACGGTTCGCACAGGCGCCTCCTGAAAATAGAGTAGACGAAACGGCCGCTGGACGGCCGCATCAGGAGCATAGCAGAGTCTTCCATATCAGCGGTGAAAATCCTTCGACAGAAGCCCTCGCGGTCCATAGAATCGGCGGCGTGGCTGTGGCGATTCGACAATACGAGCCGCACGATTTTGCCGCGCTCTACAAATTGGATCAGGGGTGTTTTCCGCCGGGCATTGCGTATTCCAAAACGATGCTGCGGTATTTTCTTTCGCAGCCTGGCGCGGAATGCCTGGTCGCTGTGGACGGCGCGAAAATTGTCGGATTCATTTTGAGCGAAGAAAATCCGCCGCTCGCTCACATTGTCACTCTTGATGTAGCGGAGTTGTACCGGCGCCATGGAGTTGGTACGGAATTGTTGCAGGAAAACGAGGCACACCTTGCGTTTCGTGGAGTGCGCACCGTGCTGCTTGAAACTGCAACGAGCAACGATGCCGGGATTGCGTTCTGGGAGGGTCACGGATACCGTAAGGAAGCGGTGCTGAAAAACTATTATCCAGGCCGCCTGGATGCATTTGAAATGCGCAAGAAACTGAGCGCGACGCCTAGGTCAGCGTCGTGACAATGCCGTAAAAATGTAGGACCACATTCCTTTCGGAGAGACCAATTGAACGATTACCTGTTGTCCGTGATACTCGGCATCATCGAAGGGCTTACAGAATTTCTACCCGTCAGTTCCACAGCGCATTTAAGAATAGCCGAAGCGCTATTGCACATTGATCTCGCGAGCGGCTACTGGAAGATGTACACAATCGTCATTCAACTCGGCGCGATTCTGTGCCTGCCGGTATATTTTCGAGAAAGAATTGCCAGACTGTTTTCGACATTTCCGCAGGGCGAAAAAGGCGACCGGACGATTTTGACTCACCCGCTGAGCCTCACACTGATCGCGTTTGTGGTCACTGCAATTCCTGCGTTCCTGTTCACAAAGATCATCGGAAAACATTTGGAGAGCCTAGTCATCATGGGAAGTTCGCTGGTCATCGGCGGAATCGTGATGTGGCTGGTGGACGCGAGAAATGCAAAGGCCGAGGCTGCGGGCGAAGGCGCCCGGAATTCGCTGATCCGCACGTGGCACATGGAAGCAATGAGTTTCGGTCAAGCCGTGTGGATTGGCGCATGTCAGATTCTTTCTGCCGTATTTCCAGGAACGTCGCGGTCGATGTCCACGATTGCTGCGGGCCAGTTGGCGGGAATGTCTCGTGCTTCGGCGCTGGAGTTTTCCTTTTTCCTGTCGATACCGACGATGGTGGTGGCCACTTGCTATGATTTGTTGAAATCGTTACGAGGCAAGGGCGAAAACGCAATCGGCGTATCGCACATTGATGGACACGGGTGGGTCATTCTTGCAATCGGGTTCGTAGTCTCGTTCATCGTGGCGTACGGCGCAGTAGCTTGGTTTTTGTCATGGGTACGGCGCAGGGGATTCGCGCCATTTGCGATTTACCGCATCATCGTAGGAAGTGCGGTGCTTGCGTGGGCGATGGCTTACCTTAAGTAGATACGATGTTGACACCTATCCAACGCTATCCGTTCGAGGTTCTATTAATGAGCCAGTCCGGCAGCGCAGACCTGGCTGACCACGTAAACAGCGTGGACTGGCGAGCGCGGAAGGCGAAGCGAACGGGCAAGCTTTCGGACGCTGAGCTGGCGAAGTGCGCAGAAAACTTCGCGCGTTGATCGGCTGACAGCGGCGTTAGAGATAGAACATCATCGAACTGGCGACGTGATTTCGCACAAATCGTCTGGTATGATGGCTTCGCTTTCGCAGTTCCTCCAGGCAAGCGGCCGATAGCGCCAAGCCGCCTGTCGCACTCAGCCTTCCCCAAAAGCTGAGGAGGCTTTCGTGCGTTTTCTGACGCCTACCGGCAACAAGCGGCTCAATGAGTTGATAGGATTCTTGTGTCTGACGTTGGCGGTATTGATGGCTGCCGCGCTGTTCACGTATTGGCCAGCGGATGAGTCGTTCAATGTTTCTGCAAGCAGTGGAAATTCCGGCCAACCGCATAACGTGATTGGACCGATTGGCGCCTACAGCGCCGATTTGATGTTTCAGGCGTTGGGATTTCCGGCGTTTTTGCTGCCAATGGCGATCCTCTGGCTGGGAATAAAGTGGTTCCGCAGCCGACCGGTGGAATCGCAAAAAGCCACCGTATTTGGATATGCGTTGTTGCTGGTTTCCCTTCCCTCGTTGTTAGCTCTGATTCCTTTTCCTGACGTGCGCGGCGCGATCCCCGCCGGCGGAATGCTCGGCAAATTGCTAGCCAGCGCGCTGCTAGCGGGTTTCAATACATGGGGCGCGGTTATAGTCACAATCGCACTCTTGATTACCGCCACTTTCCTGACGACGAGCTTTTCCTTCAGCGGAACACACGCATGGGCGAGCGGCCCGCGCGGACCAATTGGCGCGGTTGGAAAATTAGGCATTCTGCAGAAGGCGCAGGCAAGGTGGCACGATTGGCGGGCGAGCCGCGAGCAGGAACGGATGCGGCGGAGAGTGGAAGCCAACCGTCTTGAGGGCCGCAGGCCTGTGGGCAAGGCCGCAGCGCCAAATGAAACGCCAAAGACCATCCATCTTTCCGATGAAAGTGACATTTTCAAGAGGAAGGAAGAGAGCGACGAGGACGAGGACGACGGCGACAGCGACAGCAAGTCCCACAAAGCGCCGATTCTGATGCTCAATCAGGAGAAGGCGGAGAAATCCGCGAAGAAGACCGCGGAGCCTAAGATTGCCAAAGGAAACGCGAACTACAAATTGCCGCCGATCAGTTTGCTGCGCGAAGGCGAACGTTCACAGAAATTGGACGAAGAAGAACTGAAAGATCGCGCGCGTGCCATTGAGGAAAAATGCCTCGAATTCGACGTGCAGGGGCGCGTGACGCAAATCAATCCGGGGCCGGTAGTCACAACGTTTGAATTCAAGCCGGAAGCGGGAATCAAGTACAGCAGGATTATTGGATTGACGGAAGATTTGTGTCTTGCGCTGCAGGCTGAATCCATTTTGATCGAGCGGATTCCCGGCAAATCCACGATTGGCATCGAGGTGCCCAATATAAATCGTCAAACGATCGCGTTGCGAGAAATCGTGGAAGCGCAAGAGTTTGTCGGCTCGTCGAGCAAACTGACTCTGGCGATGGGCCGCGATTTGCATGGACGGATTCGCGTGACCGATCTTGCCAGCATGCCGCATTTGTTGATTGCGGGGTCTACGGGTACCGGCAAGAGCGTGTTCATCAATTCGCTGCTGATGTCCATCTTGTACAAAGCCACGCCCGATGACGTAAAAATTGTGCTGGTCGATCCAAAGCGACTGGAGCTGAATTTATACGAAGGCATTCCCCACTTGATCGCGCCGGTGGTGACCGATCCGAAAGTAGCGTCGAACGTGCTCCGCAACGCGACGCGCGAAATGGAAAACCGGTTAAAGTTGCTGGCGCAGCGCGGCGTTCGCAACATCGAACAGTACAACCGGACATTCCAAAAGCAACAATCACTTTCGCTCTTCGAAAACGTAGAGGAAAGCGAGCATAAGCCGCTTCCCTACCTGGTGATTATCATCGATGAGCTGGCCGATCTGATGATGGTGGACACAAATAATGTGGAAGAGTCCATCACGCGGCTGGCGCAAATGGCACGCGCAGTGGGCATTCACTTGATTTTGGCAACGCAGCGTCCGAGCGTTGACGTCATCACGGGCTTAATCAAAGCAAACTTTCCTGCGCGGATTTCCTTCCGCGTGGCCAGCAAGGTGGACTCGCGAACGATTCTGGACTCAAACGGCTCGGAATCATTGCTGGGACGCGGCGACATGCTGTACTTGCCGGCGGGATCGGCGAGGCTGCACCGCATTCACGGGCCTCTGGTCAGCGAGGACGAGATCGTCAGCGTGTGCGATTTCTGGCGGCAGCAGGCACAAGCAAAGTACAACGAGCAGTTGCTGGAAGCGCCAAAGGATGAAAATGGCAAGGCGGAAGGTGGCGGTAACGGCGAGGCCGGCGGAGAAGGCGCGGACGATGACCTCTACCAGGACGCCGTGCGCGTGGTCTGCGAGATGGGGCGCGCTTCCACTTCCACATTGCAGCGGCGGCTGCGCATCGGTTACGGCCGGGCAGCACACCTGATCGACATCATGGAAAAGGACGGAATTGTTGGCCCTCCCGATGGAACGCGGCCGCGCGAAGTATTGAAGGGCAAAAGCTGGATGAAAGAATACGACGAGTCGATGCAGTAGGCGGCGAAGGTTTTGCAGTCGATTCGGAAAATTAGCGGGCCGTAAATTCACTGTAAACTCATAAATTGGGCACCCTGTACCTCGGGACAGGAGAGACCTTCCCGAGCGGCCACAAGAGGGCCTAGCTCACAATCTCTTCTCCGGTTCAGTAGATTCCCACAAGCGGCCGCCCGTAGCCTGATTGTGACATGCAATCACACGGGACACGTTTACTGACATTACAAAATCGTTCTTCTGCGGTTTTCCCAGAAACCGACTCTATTCACCCCAAGCTTCGGCAAACGCATTGCCGGTATTTTGTCTATGCGTGCTTAGTTGTTCTGACGCTCGCCCTTTCCGTCGCTGCGAATGGGCAAGGAATTGTTGCACCCGGCACGCTGTCGTTCAGTCCGGCGTCGGTAAATTTCGGGTCGGTTGCAACCGGTACAAGCCACACGATCTCTCTAACGATCAAGAATACGGGCATCGCTCCAGTAACGATTTCAGGGGAGTCAGTCCACGCCACGGGCTTCAGCTTGAGCGGTTTGACGGTCCCTCACGCGATTTCCGGCGGAGGATCGGTTGTCTTGTCAGTTAAATTTGCGCCTATGAGCGCGGGGTTGTTCTCGGGCTACATCTTGTTTACCGGCAACGCCGCAAACAGCAGCGTGCAATGTCCGGTAAGCGGAACGGGCGTGACGCCCGCCACTGTCTCGGCAACTCCGTCGAGTGTGAGCTTTGGCACGGTGGTGAACGGCACGACCAATTCACAGACCGTTCAATTGAAGAATACGGGCGGCACCAGCTTGACGATTTCGAGCGCGACGGTAAGCGGCACGGGATTCACGATTAGCGGCATCACGGTTCCCCTAACGTTGGCCGCTTCGCAGACAAAGAGTTTTACGGTTGCGTTTGGCCCAACGGCGTCCGGCAGCGTTACAGGAAGTGTAACAATTAAGAGCAATGCTTCGAACCCCACGTACACCATGGCTCTAAGTGGAACCGGCGGGAGCGCCACTCGTACCATTTCGCTCTCAACGTCGAACTTGAATTTTGGAAACGAAGTCGTGGGTGGGTCGATTCCTCTGGGAGTCGCCGTCAAGAATTCGGGAAACTCAAGCCTGACAATTTCGCAAATCGCTGTAACGGGAACCGGATTCAGCGTGCTGAGCGGAATCCGGGCAAACCTCGGAATTGAATGTTGTCTTCGCTCCCAAAGCGACTGGCAGCGTGACAGGAAAAGTCACAATTACGAGCAACGCGACCAATTCGCCAAACTCGGTTTCGGTAAGCGGTACGGGCGTAAGCAGCACTTCGTATTCGGTTACGCTCAGTTGGGGAGCCAGCAGCACTTCTGGAGTGGTTGGCTACTATGTGTACCGCTCGACGACTTCGGGCAGCTCGTACACGCGAATCAATTCGTCCGCGTTGACAACGCTGAAATACACCGACGGCTCTGTAAGCGCCGGCGAAACCTACTACTACGTGGTAACTGCGGTAAACTCAAGCGGCACCGAAAGTGCCAAATCAGCGCAAGTCACTGCAGTAGTTCCCTAATGCATGTACCGGGCGTGATGTTTCCACAGTCTGAAACGGGCGCGCTGCGTCAAACATTTGACTCGACGCAGCGCGCTCTCTAAAATACCTGAGTTGGTTCTATTGCCGGGGTAGCTCAGTGGTAGAGCGCCGCCCTGAAAAGGCGGGCGTAGCCAGTTCGATTCTGGCCCCCGGCACCACCATAACAGCCGCTGGTCCCATTACTCCGAGCCAGTCCCAAATTCCCGTAGCCACGTACGTCCGAACGACCCGCTTTAGAGTGATTTTTCGCACGTGTTTCGCGATCTCCTCGCGCGCGATCC
>WNGN01001646.1_pt1 | contig 14816 bp, 10 predicted proteins | sample 5400561 | NCBI WGS metagenome assembly WNGN01 (sample SAMN13153379, study PRJNA577476) | soil metagenome | isolation source: 115 cm soil or saprolite under Garry oak tree replicate 2 | place: USA:California | collected 2016-06-15
CTAAGGCTTTTGAGTACAAGAACAAAGATCCAACAGTCTCAGCAGGTGGTGGAACTGAGAAATCGCCTTTACGAGGCCGCAAAGACCCGATTGCAGGCGGGCGATATCCCCGAAGTGCAACTCACCACCACCGAGTTTGAGTTTAACCGGGCCAGAAGCGATCTCATCAGCCTTCAAAGAGAATATGAAGAGCTACTTTCTAGGCTGAGAATCGAGTTATTCGTGGAGGACGACAGGGATGTCGAGCCTACGGGAAATCTCACCCGCGTATCACCTCCGCGTCTGTCCGCAAGCGAGCTGGTTAAAGCAGCGTTGGAAAAAAGGCCTGATCTTGCCGCGCTCGAACGGGACGCGAAAACTGCCGAGTCAGAGGAGCGTCTCACGAGGGCGGAGAGAATTCCCAACATCAGGGTCGGCCCTTTTTATGAGCGCGATGATAAAGACAATATTTTTGGCGGCAAGATTTCGATTCCCCTTCCAATATTTGACCGCAAACAAGGCGAGCTCCGTGAAGCCCTGGCGCGCAAAACCAGGGCAAACATCAACTATCTCAATCTTCGCCAGTCCATCGAGAAAGCGGTGAGATCTGCCTATGCGCGGTTCGCGCTGAGCGAAAAGGAGCTTTCGCTCTACTCCGATGAGACAGTGAAAAGATTCGACGATAGCCTGGAGCTCTATCAAAAAGCATATCAAGAAAGACAAATTGATTTGCCCGAGCTTATTTTGTTTCAGAACCAGGTCATCGAGGCCCGGCTCAAATTCTTCAACACCTTGACCAACTACAATCTATCGCTCGCTGAGTTGAAACTTCAGGCCGGAATAGAGTGAGGAAATATTATGCGTTCCACAAAGAAAGTTGTCGTTTCAGTTGTCTTAGTTTTGCTCCTGGTCGTCGCTTTTTGGTTGGGCAGAGTAACCAGCCGAGAGAGGAAAGCAGATACCGCAAGTCATGAGGAAACACCAAAGGCCATGAAGTCGCCTACGGAAACGTCCTCACATGAGCATACGGGCAATGAACCACGGCGGCATGACGAGACCAAAACGAAGGCTTCGGCTCTGACGTTGAACTCCGAACAAAGGGCTAACATCGGGCTTAAGACCGTCACCGCGGAGCTGCGCGCCATTGAAAACGTGATTCGCGTGGCCGGAGTCGTAAAGCCGCATCCCGACAGAGAAGCTCAAGTCAGTAGCCGGGTTTCAGGAAGGATTGTGGGTCTCTTTTACAAAGCTGGAGATGCCATTCAGAGAGGCCAGCGTCTCGCAGAAGTCCAGAGCGCCGAGATTCAGAAGCTCCAAGTAGATCTCATGCAGGCGGAAAATAAGCTGACCTTGGCCAAGGCCGAACTCGAGCGTGTACAAAGCCTGGTCGAAAGCAGGATCGCTGCTCGAAAGGAATTGATAGCGGCGCAAAACAACTATCAGGCTGTGCTCAATGAAATCGAAGGAGCCGAAAAGCAACTGGTTCTTCTCGGAATACCGGAAAGCGCGGTCAAAAAAGCCCGCGCGGAGAAGAACATCGCTACGTTTCCTGTTGTGGCGCCGATCGCTGGTTTCATTGCTGAACGCAACGTGGTGTTGGGAGAGTCGGTTGAGCCAAGCAAGGTTATCTTCAAGATTCTTGACCCTTCGGTGGTCTTTGTTGAGGGAGAGGCTTTTGAAGAGTCGCTTCGTGAGCTGAAGACTGGGCAGGCAGTTCGCATTCGTCTCGCGTCTTATCCGGAGGAAGTCTTTACCGGCAAAATATCCCGTTTTAGTCCTACGATTGATCCGCAAAAACGCACGCTCCGTTTCTGGGTTGAGGTTGCCAATCCTTCCGGAAAATTAAAACCCAATCTCTTCTCCGAGATGAACATTGTCGTAGGCGGACAGGGAGAAGTTCTGGCTATTCCTCAAGAGGCTCTGATCTCAACGGAAGGTGAGAGCTTCGTGTTTGTCGAGGAGAAAGGGTCCTTCCGGCGTGCGGCCGTTGTCCTTGGAGCAAGAGATGATCGATTCGTTGAAGTGAAAAAAGGGCTTCTCCCTGGCGACAAAGTAGTAACTGATGGCAAGCAGCAGCTTTACACTCATTCGCTGATAGCACGGCAGGGTGGCGCGGCTCTCGGTGGGTATACGCACTAGACCATAAGGAGAAACGGTTCATGTTTAACTGGATTATTCGGTGGTCTTTAAGAAATCGGCTCTTAGTAGTGATTGCCTACATTGTCGTTCTCATCGCCGGTATCTTTGTCCTTCGCCGAATGACCTTGGATGTTCTGCCGGAATTTGCCCCACCTCAGGTTGTAATCCAAACCGAGTCACCGGGACTATCACCAGAGGATGTAGAAACGCTGATTACTTTTCGCATCGAGACGGCAGTCAATGGCACTCCTGGTGTGGATGTGGTTCGCTCCAAGTCCTCCGCGGGGCTATCGACCGTTATCGTGGTCTTTAATTGGGGGACCAACATCTACGCCGCGCGGCAGTTGGTCAATGAAAGGCTTCAGGAGGTCAAAGAGCAGTTTCCTCCTGGAACCCAGGCACCGGTGATGCTGCCTATCACTTCGGCTGTGAGCTGGCTCGTAAAATTTTCTCTTCAAAGCGACAAAGTTTCACTGCTCGATTTGCGAACGCTTTGTGACTGGGAGATCCGCAATCGTATTTTGTCTATTTCCGGCGTCGCCTCTGTGGTTTGCATGGGGCCAGGGCCGAAACAATATCAGGTTCTGCTCTCATCGCCCAGGCTTCTCCAGTACAACGTGACGGTCAAAGAAGTCGTAGGGGCGCTGCGCGAAACAAACAAAAATGTCCCTGGCGGCTTCAGCGTTGCTCCCGGCCAGGAGTTTGTCGTCACAGGCGTGGGACGAATCGGCTCGCTGGAAGATCTTAAAAGAACCGTGGTAGCCGAGCGCGACGGCGTCCCGATTCCGCTGGAGCAGATCGCCGAGATCAAGTTCGGGCCGGAGTTTCCGCGTGGGGACAGCGCCTACATGGGGAAGCCGGCGATTATTGGAACGGTGTCGAAGCTTTTTGGCGGCGACACGCTTACCGTCACTTATAACGTCGAAAAAGCACTGGAGGAGATCCGAAAAACTCTACCGCAAGGCGTCCAATTGGAGACCCAGGTTTTCCGTCAAGCGAACTTCATTGAATCTTCCGTTACCAATCTCCGGCGCGCTCTGATCGAAGGCGCTATCGTGGTGACGATCGTGGTGGTTTTTTTCCTTTTCAACGTTCGCGCTTCCTTCATTACTTTAACCGCCATGCCGCTCAGCCTGCTTATGGGGATGCTGACGATGCGAGTCTTCGGCGTTGGGATTAACGCCATGACCTTGGGCGGGTTGGCTGTTGCCATCGGTGCCGTTGTGGATGACGCGATCATCGACGTGGAAAATATTTTCCGCCGATTGCGGGAGAACCGGCTAAAAGAAAATCCGGATCCTCCGTTACGGGTCGTTTTCAACGCTTCGCGTGAGATCCGGATTCCGATCGTTTATGCGACGCTGATTATTCTCGTCGTCTTTGGTCCGATCTTCTTTTTTACCGGTGTCGAGGGCCGGATCTTTACGCCTCTCGGACTCGCATTTACGATATCTCTATTCGCATCTTTAGTTGTCTCAGTGACTCTGACTCCGGTTCTTTGCTCTTTCCTTTTAGTCAGAGCCCGGCCCCGGCACGAAGGCGACAGAGAAGAGGAAAGCTTCACGGTTCGTAAGATGAAGGCGGGATACGAGAAGGTTCTTCTTCCTTCACTGAGGCATCCAGGCTGGCTGATGGGAATTGCCCTGATTCTTTTCGTTCTCAGCGTCGCCGTGATTCCCTTTATGGGAAGCTCTTTTCTCCCTGAATTCCATGAAGGAAATTTTATTCTGGCGGTGAGTAGTCTCCCCGGAACCTCGCTCCCAGAATCCATGCGGCTGGGCTACCGGATCACCCAAATGCTCAGAAAATATCCCGAGGTCGTGTCGGTAGCGCAAAGGGCGGGACGGGCGGAGTTGGACGAGGATGCGATGCCACCGAATTTTATGGAGCTTGATATCCAGCTGCGTTATGGCAAGCGGGACCCCGACGAGCTTGTCCACGCCATCCGGGAAGATCTGGAGAAAATCCCCGGCGTCGCCATGAATCTGGGTCAATTCATTGGTCACCGTCTTGACGAGGTTCTCTCGGGTATCCGTGCGCAGATCGCCATAAAGATTTATGGCACCGATCTCGACCAGCTTTTGGCTAAAGGCCAGCAGGTGGAGCAGATTTTATCGGGGATCAAAGGTGTCAGAGATCTTCAATTGGAGCAGCAAATTCGCGTCCCTGAAGTCCGCATAAAGGCAAATCGAGATCGCGCCGCGCGTCTCGGACTCAACGCGGGAGATGTATTGGAAACCGCCCAAATTGCTTTCAATGGGGAACAGGTTTCCCAGGTAATCGAAGGGCAGAAGAGCTTTGACCTTTTTGTCTGGTTCGACGAGCCCTCGCGCCGTGATACCCAGGCGATGAAAGGAGTGCTCGTTGATGGTCACAATGGTGTTAAGGTCCCGCTCAGTCAGGTAGCGGAAGTTGGTTTTGAGAATCGGCCTTATTTCATCAATCGCGAACGGGTTCAGCGGCGGATCGTCGTCCAGGCGAACGTGGCGGGTCGAGACCTGGGAAGTGTGATTGGAGAGGCGCAGGAGAAGATCGCAAAACAAGTCGGTCTGCCTTCGGGTTATTTCGTTGAATACGGCGGACAGTTCGAAAGCCAGCAGGAGGCCACGAGGATCCTCTTGAGCTACGGCGGTATCGCCATCGTGGTGATCTTTCTTCTTCTGTTTAAAGCATTCAACTCCGCCCGAGCATCTTTCCTGGTCTTGGCTAATCTCCCCTTGGCTTTGATCGGCGGAGTGCTGGCCGTTTTTCTCACCGGCGGCATCATGAGCATCCCATCGCTTATCGGTCTCATCAGCGTATTCGGAATTGCTGCCCGAAACGGAATTATTCTTATCACCCACTATCACACTCTTCGCGTGGAAGGGCTCTCCCGAGATGAGGTAGTGATGCAGGGATCAAAGGATAGACTCGCCCCCGTTCTGATGACCGCTGCGGCGGCTGCCCTGGGACTCCTTCCTCTACTGTTTGGCGATATCGCTGGAAAAGAACTGGAGCGTCCGATGGCACAGGTAATCCTGGGCGGACTTTTCACTTCCACGGTTCTGAACATGCTCATCGTTCCTGTCCTCTATTCGAAATACGGCTGGGAGAAAGAAGAAGTTTTCGTGCGGCAGCTCGCGATCGAGCGTGGAGAACTTCTTGGCGTGAGTGAAGAATGAAAAGGAGTCCAACATGAAGATGATTTGGGCTGTAGTTCGGTCCAGTAAGGTTGAGGCGATTGCCCGAGCACTGAAAAAGATCGGCGTAGGCGGACGCACTGTATATCCAGTGCGCGGCTAGAAGAGTGGCACCTCGACGAGCCATTGATCCGCGGAGCGCACTATGGCACCTCGGGACGGTAAACCGTCAGTGTCGTCGTTTAGACAAGTTACGATATTTCGACACGATCTCCCGTCACGAAGACGGAGAAACAGAAATAAATCTCACCGATCCTCAATTGAAACTTCTTTCACTGGTGTTACTTAGATGCAAGGAAAATCTCTTCGCCTCGTTGGCATGATCTCTGCTCCTTTGCATTTTCCATCGGAGCTAACAGACCGGAACGAGTACAAAGACACTTGGAACCATCTAAGATTTTCACATCACCATTAGACCTGGGGACTAGGTTATGAATCGAATTGCGCTGTTGGCCGTCGTGGCGATTGTGTCTTTTACTTCCTGTTCAAAAGAGCGGACAGCCGCAAAGGTTGGCCACCAAGAGATGGGTGCGCATGGGATGACATCCGATTGGAAGTTTACCTTGCCTCAAGGTGATCCGGCTGCCGGGCGCAAACTCTTTGTAGAAGTCGAATGCTACAAGTGTCACGAAGTCAAAGGTGAAAAGTTGCCGACTCTCGCCGAAGGAGAAAGAGGGATCGGGCCGGAGCTGTCCCAGATGGCGGGCATGCATCCACCGGAGTTTTTCGCGGAGTCCATAATTAGTCCCAACGCGGTGATTGACCCTGACGCTAAAAAGCTCGGCTATGTGGGGGAAGACGGAAAGTCCAAGATGCCGGATTATAATAGTGTCCTAACCACGAAACAGGTTATCGATCTCGCCGCGTATGTAGGCTCGCTCAAGGCACAAAAATCACATGAGCAGGCCGGGCATTAGCTTACATGTATCCCGCGCTGTTTAAGATCGGTCCTTTGACTATTTATAGTCTGGGACTTTTCTGGGCGCTCGGAGCTTTGGCGGCTGCATGGATTGTCCGTCGGGAGCTGAAACGGTATAGCTATGATCCTGAGATTGCGGCGAGCGTCGTTTTCGCTGCAGCCGTTGCGGGATTGCTCGGCGCGAGGCTGCTTTTCATTTTGGAAGAATGGGAAAGCTTCACACGGGCGCCGTTTGATTTCATTTTCAGCGGCGCTGGTTTTAGCTGGTACGGCGGTTTCGTAGCAGGAGCACTGGCGGTTGTCTGGGCCTTCAAAAGAAATAAGCTGCCTTTGGGTCAGGCCGCAGATATAGCAGCACCAGCACTTGCGCTAGGGTACGGCATCGGACGAATAGGTTGTTTTCTTGCAGGTGATGCAACCTGGGGCAAGGTCACTGACGTCCCTTGGGCGATGGCATTTCCTATTTGCAATGGCCGGATGGGCCGATCCGCTGACTGGTGTGCCATATCCGCCGGGGGTGAGGGTATATCCGACGCAGCTCTATGAACTTGTCCAGTCAGTGTTCGTTTTTGCTATCCTGTGGATTCTTAGAAAAAAATCTTATCCGCACGGAACGATCTTCTATATTTATTTGGTTCTCGCCGGAGCAATGCGGTTTCTTGTGGAATTCTGGCGCGCCAATCCCATTGTAGGTTTAGGTATGACAGAGTACCAGTGGATCAGTTTAGCGTTAACAATTGTCGGAGCGGGCTTGCTTTATTACCGACATGATCATATGAGAGATGAGCATGCTCGATAATTTGGCGCGTTTTGGATGGCTTTTGCCTCGCCGCCTCGGATGAATCATACCCGCGGGTTTGTCACGCCTGAAATTCTCGCGTAGAGAAATTGGTGGCTCTGGAAGAGTTTCCCAGCAGACATCCCGACTTGGATACGCGTGATCGATACCCTTTATATCTCGCCCTGCTAGCGGCATTCATTTTTTTCCCGTTCCTCGGCGCGCGGGATTTCTGGGCGCCGGTAGAGCCGCGCTATGCGGAAATCGCCCGCGTCATGTTCATCAAACGCGAGTGGATTATTCCTACCGTCAACGGGGGCCTCTACACTGATAAACCGATCCTCTATTTCTGGCTTGTTCTGATTGTTTCGAAGATCGCGATAAGCGTGAACGAATGGACCGTGCGTCTTCCCTCCGCCCTCGGCGCCGTGGGAGTGGTTGTCACAACCTATGCCATCGGGCGCGATTTCTTCAGCCGAAGAGTCGGCTTCATCGCAGGCGCCGTCTTGGCAACCTCCGTCCGCGTGATTTGGGAGGGGCGCTGGGCTCACGTCGACATGCTCTTTATGTTTTTCTTTGCGCTGTCCATGTACTTTGCCGCCCGGGCTATTTTCAATAAGGGCAGCCGCAATGAGTTGCTTGCCGCCTATGCTTTGATGGCTTTGGCGACGTTGACGAAGGGCCTTATCGGAGTCGTGCTGCCGGCGCTGATTCTAATTAGTTTCGTTGCGGTCCGACGCGACTGGCAACTTTTGCTCGAAGCGCGGCTTCCCTGGGGAATTCTGATCTTCCTGCTGATCGCGGCTCCGTGGTTTGTTCTGGTCGACCAGGCTACCGGCGGAAAGTGGTTGAAAGATTTTATCTTCATTCACCACATTCAACGATACACCGCGGGCGCGGGTCACCGGCAGCCGTTCTATTATTATTTCACGACGTTGCCGCTGGATTTTCTCCCCTGGACGATCTTCGCTGTGCCTGCGCTATTCGCGTATCGGCTCCGGAGAAAATTCTTCGAAGAGCCGACCCAGCTTTTCTTCATCTTGTGGTTTGTCGCGGTCTTTTTATTTTTCACTATGGCGGATACCAAGCGTGAGCTATACCTTCTACCGCTGTTTCCGCCGATGGCCCTCTTCCTAGCAAACTACATCGATGACCTCGTCAATGGCGCGCTCCCGCAGGGAAGACTTTATCGCGGCCTGGCGCTCGTTTGCTTCAATCTTCTTTGGATCGGCTGTTTGGCAGTACCCATCGCGGCTTGGTTCGTCCGGCCAGACGCGGTCGCCGCCATTCTCCCTTATGCTCTGGCAATGGCTTGCGGTAGTCTATTCATCGTTTACTTTGCTTGGCAGAGGTCCCCCTGGCGAGTTTTCTTATCGGCGACTCTGACGATGCTGCTCGGTGTGCAGACGGCGTCCATATGGTTGCTGCCCTTTCTCGACCGATTCAAGTCTTCTCGTCCATTTTCGCTGGAGGTCAAAAGACACGTGCCTTTGACGGCGCCGCTCTACGTTTACGCCGATACCATGAACGATTTTAACTTTTATACCGAGCGGGAAATCATCCCGGTTGTTTCATCCGCTTCCGAGCTAAAGAATTTGCTTGCCCAGGATCGGGTCGGCTACCTGTTGATCAAGGATAGGGATATGGACATGGACAGATCCGGCGGGATTGCTCCAGAACGAATTCTTATCAGGGAAGGCACCGCAGGCAGGTCGTGGTACTTGATCGCGCTTGGCGCTCGCCGCCCGTAGCTGTTCGCTTCAAAAACAACTCTAAGTATCCATTGACAGCAGAACGTGAGTTGGGTAGCTCTAGGAGCCAGACTTGGCCTGCAATTCAGACAAAGGGCCCCAAAGGGAATTACACGAGAAAAGGAGCTCCCATGAAACGAGCGTTCACAAAAATCTTCGTTGCGATTTCGGCAACATCTATTATTCTCGCGACCGTCGTTTTCGCGGCCCAGAGTGAGAATCCCCGAACGGGTGGCGAGTTGGTCTTTGCCGTGGGGGGCACGCCCCCATCCTATGACGGTCATAGGGAAACGACCTTTGCAATGCTTCACCCCATCGCGCCACACTACAGCACCCTGCTCCGCTTTGATCCTCAGAATTATCCCAAAATCGTCGGCGATGTGGCGGAAGATAAGTGGACGGTTTCCAAAGACGGCCTTACTTACACGTTCACGATCCGCAAGGGAATCAAGTTCCATGACGGGAGCGACCTTACGGCTAAAGATGTCAAGGCGACCTACGACAAGATTATCTTTCCCCCGGAAGGCGTGGTGAGCGCGCGCCAGGCCACCTACGCCATGGTGGACAAAGTGGAGACTCCGGACGTTCAGACGATGGTCTTTCGTTTGAAGCATCCGTCGGCATCCTTTCTCGCCAACCTGGCCTCTCCGTGGAATTTCATCTATAAAGCCGACATTCTGGCCAAAGATCCGCGCTGGTATGAAAAGAACATCATGGGGAGCGGTCCGTTTACCTTCGTTGAATATGTGGCTGGCTCACACTGGGTCGGCAAGAAGAATCCCAATTATTTTATAAAAGGCCGGCCTTATCTCGATGGCTACCGAGCCGTCGTGATTCGCGACACCGCGCCATGCGTCGCCGCGGTACGAAGCGGGCAGGCGCTGATCGAATTTCGTGGCTTCAATCCTGCGGCGCGCGACGACATCGTGAAGACCGCCGGGAACCAAGTCGTGGTCCAGGAGAGTCCCTGGGTCTGTAATCTTACGGTAACGATCAATAACGAAAAGAAACCGTTCGACGACGTGCGAGTTCGCCGCGCCCTCACTCTTGCGATCGATCGATGGGGAGCATCGAAGGCACTGTCGCAGATCTCGGTGATGAAGTACGTAGGCGGGCTTTTCCGGCCCGGCTCCGAGTTCGCCATACCTGAATCCGAGCTCATCAAGCTCGCCGGATTTGGAAAGAACATCGAAGCGTCGCGCAAGGAAGCGAGACGATTGCTCAAAGAAGCCGGAGTGCCTGAAGGGTTTTCCTTCACGCTCAAGAACCGGAACGTGAGAGAGCCCTACGAAGTGACCGGCGTCTACGTCATCGATCAATGGCGTCAGGTCGGACTCAACGTCAATCACGTGCAGCAGGAAGAGGGGCCTTACTTCAATGATTTTCGTCAGGGCAACTACGACGCCGGGATTGATTTCTCCTGTGATTTTATGGACGACCCGGATCTGCAACTCTTCAAGTTCGTGAGCAGCAAAAGGAGTCCCGTCAATTACGCGAGATACAATGACAGCGTGCTGGATGACCTATACGACAAGCAGAGCCGAGCGACAGACCCTAAAGAACGCCTGAAGCTCTTGAGGCAATTCGAAAAGCGGGTTATCGATGAGAAGGCATATCAGTTTCCCCCCACCCTCTGGTGGCAGCGCATCGTGCCGCACTGGACGAAAGTGAAAGGCTGGAAGATCACACCGAGCCACTATGTCAATCAGGACCTGCGGGACGTCTGGCTGGCGGAATGAACCAGTAGGCAGTAGTAACCAGTATGCAGAAGGTAGTATGCAGAAGGCAGTCGGCAGCAGGCAGGAAAAGCTTAGTCTGCTTACTGCTTTCTGCCCACTGCTTGCTTTGTCCCTGTTAAGCGGATCGTGTGGCGATATATTCTTAAGCGACTCCTCTTGATGATCCCGACCCTACTCGGGGTCGCGGCGCTGGTCTTCTTTCTCCTGCGCGTTGTGCCGGGAGACATCGTCGAGCTTAAGTACGCGGGCGCCGGCGTCTATGCGCCGAAAGAGGCACTAGCTCGGGAGCGCGCGCAGCTCGGACTCGATCAACCCCTGTGGCGTCAATTCGCCGTCTGGATCGGGGGCTTCACCCGACTCGACTTCGGCACCTCGATGTGGACGGGAAGGCCGATCACCTACGAGATCGGTATCCGTTTGGAGCTGAGTATTGAGCTCGCCTTGATGGCGACTTTCATTGCCATCCTGATCTCAGTGCCGCTGGGAACCCTCGCGGCCGTCAAGCAGGACACTTGGATCGACTATTTCGTGCGAATTTTCTCCATCGCCGGTCTCGCCATCCCATCCTTCTGGCTTGGGATTGTGATCATCCTGGCCTTCGTGATTTATTTTCGCTGGCTGCCGCCGCTCACTTTCACTTCTTTCTGGGTCGATCCCAAGGCGAATCTTTCCCAGCTTATCTGGCCCGCCCTTGCCGTGGGCTACCGCTACTCCGCGGTGGCGACGCGGATGACGCGCTCTACGGTGTTGGAAGTGTTGCGTGAAGACTACATTCGCACCGCGCGCGCCAAGGGGCTCTGGGAGAGAGCGGTCCTCATTCGCCATGCGCTCAAAAACGCGCTCTTGCCGGTCATCACGGTGATAGGGCTCGAATTCGCTTTCCTCGTCGGAGGTTTGGTGGTCACCGAGCAGGTCTTCAATCTCAACGGCATCGGCAAACTCTTCGTCGAAGCGATCAGCCAACGGGATTATACCATGGTGCAGAGTTTGGTGGTGCTCACTTCGTTTGTTTTTATCTTCGTAAATTTTCTCGTTGATTTAATAAACGCCTGTTTGGATCCACGCATCCGCTATCAGTAAACGAAAACAAAGATGAAAGGCGTTCAAATAGTTCAAAGCGTTCAAGGGGTTCAAGACGTCATGTTGAACCATTTAAACCGTTTGAACGAGCAGCGACATGACAAGAACTAGTGTTGAGACCTTGACTCTTCCCGCTGTCTCCCGCTTTGATCGGTGGCTTGAGACCACTTTCCGCTTCACCCGCCAGCGCCCGTTAGGTGCCGTCGGGGCGGCCATCATAGGTATAATGATCGCGGCTGCCGTCCTTGCGGGGTTCGTTGCGCCGTACGATCCGTTGGCGACGGATTACGCCACAATGCTACAGGCACCGAGTTCATTTCACTGGTTCGGAACGGACTCTTTCGGTCGAGACGTACTCACCCGTATCATCTACGGCTCGCGGACCGCTTTATGGATCGGGTTCGCGTCTTCCTTCCTTGGGGCAACTCTTGGAGCGCTTATCGGCGTAACCAGCGCCTATTTCGGCGGCAAGATCGATCTCGTGCTCCAACGTTTCATGGATCTGCTTTTGTCGTTTCCATTGATCATTTTGGCCCTGGTGGTTGTTTCGTTGCTGGGCTCCGGAATGACGAACGTCATCTTCGCCATCACGGTTCCCATGGTGCCGCGGTGCGCCTTGGTCCTGCGCAGCAGCGCGCTGGCGCTCCGAGAAATGCCGTTCGTGGAGGCGGCGCGCGCGCTGGGCTTTGGGCCCACGCGGATTATTCTCCGCCACATGCTGCCCAACGTGATGGCGCCTTACCTCATCATGCTCACCGCTTTTTTGGGGCAGGCGATTCTCTTGGAAGCCTCACTGTCGTTCCTCGGTCTAGGCGTCGCCGAGCCCCAAGCCGCCTGGGGTTTGATGCTTCGCGGCGCTGCCGTGGATTTTGCCGAGCGCGCGCCCTGGATGGCGATTTACCCTGGCCTGGCGATCAGTCTATCGGTTTTTGCGTTTAACCTTTTGGGTGATTCCTTGCGCGACGCGCTGGATCCGAAGCTGCGGCTGTGATGATTCCCATCCAAAGTCGTCTTTGATACTCCGCAAAAAGACACAGATGAATCTGCTTGGATACCGGCGTTAGCCCGACTTCGCGTCGCGGTAAAATTCTTGTTAGGTTGTGAATAGGCAGTAAAGTATCCGGGTCGTGCACGATGCGGCCCAAATCACCTGTTCTTTCACGGTAGGTTGTCATGCAGAGATCCTCCATCGTAAAAGCAATCCCGGGAATCGCAATAGGCGTGCTCATAGGTTACCTCGTTTGGCGAGTGTTCCCGGAATATTTCGCAGCACAGGAGGATCCCCGCTCTCAGGCGCACTTGAGTAAAATCGCCGCCGAACTTAATCGATCGGTGCCGGTTATGATCGATGCAGAGACCGAGTTGATGCCAACTGAAGGCGTGGAAGGAATGCTGATTTACAATTACCGGCTGGTCAGTTATTCCGCCGCTCAAATCGATTCAAAAAGGTTTGCCGCAGGCGCCAAGCAGCGAGTCGTTCAAGGAGCTTGCAGCACGCCTGAAACCCGGGATGATTTTCTGAAAAAAGGCGTCACCCTACGTTACTCCTACTACGACAAAGACAAAAAGCCCATCGCAACGATCGATGTGAAGCCGGCCGATTGCGGGTTTTAACATTGCGATGCCATACGCGGTTTCCGCGAGAGATCCTTCACTGCGTTCAGGATGACAATCTCTTTGAGACTGTCACTTCAAAATCTCTTTTGCCCTCGGAATCAGCGCTTTATCCAGGTTGAATACCTCGCGGACGTTGCGTTCGAGTTCCGCACCGTCGAGCGGGTTGAGGTCGAGCTTCGCTTTGGTAGCGTCGGCGAGAAATTCCGGATCCTTCATCGTCTCGATGAACGCTTTGCGGAGGATCTGCACACGATCCTTCGGCGTCCCCGGAGGAAGAAGATACGGCCGCGCCGTAGGACCCACGCTGTGAACCAGCGCGCGGATCAGTCTTTGCGCTTCGTCGGTTTTGGCGTAGTTGATGGCCAGCGGAATTTTAGGAAGTTCAGGATGCGGCTTTGCGACATTCTGCAAGACGAGAACCAGCTCCCCTGCATCCAGTTCTTTACGCCAAGTGGATTTGAAGGATTCCCACGAGTTGCAGATCCCTGTGACCTCGCCGCCGTCGAAGGCGAGACGAACGTCCGCGGTTCCTTTATAGCCGGAAACCAATTGCATCGGCAGGGCGATCGTGGCCGCGAGCACTTTGGGAATATCGTCCGTTGCCGAACCCGCGCCGACGCCGCCCAGCTTGACCACTGACTTGGAAGAGAGCCACTGGTCCATGCCGGTGATTCCCGTCGATTTATTGACTCCAAGCACATAGTTGTCCTGTGCCGGCACGCCGATGTACTCGAATTTGCGCGCGTCAAATTCGATGCCCGGTTTGCCCAGGAGTTGTTGCAAAAATAGACCGCCGATGAAGTGGCCAACGGTGAGACCATCCGCTTTGGCGACTCTGTACATGTAGTTCGCTGAAATCAGAAAGCCGGCGCCGGGCATATTGTCCACCACGAATACCGGATTGCCTGGGATATGTTTGCCCATGTGGCGGGCAATGGTGCGGGAGTAGGTGTCGTAGCCGCCGCCGGCCGAAGCGCCGACGATGATCCTCACCGTCTTGCCCCTGTAAAACGGCTCCTGCGCATTTGCCGAGTTGACGGATAAGAGCAGAATCAAAGATGCGGCAGCCACTAACCCCACGAGAGCTCTGGCCATGATTCCTCCTATGGACTGCAGTCTAAATCAATTCACCCGACGGTTTACTTCAATGTTTCCTTAAGTTGATTCATGAGCCCGGTGCCATCTTAAAGAGATGCCAGGATACCAGCGGGTATAACCGTCTCAAACCATCGAACATTATAATCTCCGTGCGCACGGCGGCGGGCATGAGGGTGCTAATAACTAAGAAACAGACACGCTGTCAACTGCTAATGGCATGCAGAGGTTTTCACATCGTTGGGCAATCGAATTCGTTTAATTCTGACTTGATCGCCGTGGCCGTCGCTTGGTGAATCAATCGTTATCGACGATGGTGAGGACGGCCGTGCTTCGTGTACCTAGAGTCGCTCCTCCGGTGGGATTAGAAAGAGTTAGGATGACGGTTTCATTGGGTTCATCGAGAGCGTCGCCTATGATCGGGATCGTGAAAGTTCGCCTGGTCTGGCCGGCGGCAAAGGTCAAGGTGCCTGAGGTGGCGATGTAGTCAGACCCGTCGGTGGCCGTGCCATCGCTGGTGGCGTAATCGACGGTGACGCC
>WNGN01004592.1_pt1 | contig 14808 bp, 11 predicted proteins | sample 5400561 | NCBI WGS metagenome assembly WNGN01 (sample SAMN13153379, study PRJNA577476) | soil metagenome | isolation source: 115 cm soil or saprolite under Garry oak tree replicate 2 | place: USA:California | collected 2016-06-15
GCCCCGAAGACCTCCAGGCCCAGGCGCGGCCGCCACCGCCCGGATAAACCCCGCACGAACACTGCACGCACCGGCGCGGCCCGTGAACCAGCCACGCCGGCCACCGGTATGCCATTTCACAGGACTTCCGAATACTTACTTGAGAAGTACGCCGGACCCGCCGAGTACCAGCGAATCTGCGCAATGATCCGCGAGAACGTCCCGGCGATGACTGGCTACACCGCCAAAGGCAAGGTTGCGCATCTCATGGTCCCGCGCCAGGAATCTCCGGCCGGGAAATGGGACGCCTCGGCTCCCGTGACGTATAGCGGCAAGCCGCGAAAGGGCAAGGAAGATGTCGGTCAGGTGACCATCACCGAGCCCGGTGACTCCCGGCGGACATTCATCCATTACCCGCGGCATCCCGGCGACCCAGACCATCGTGAGCTGACGTGGGGATACGTAGGCAGCGGCCCACTGGCGACCGGCGCGCTCATCCTGAACGACGCTCTCGGCTTCGGGACTCCTGGCACTATGGACGATGCCGGGGTAATGCCGGGCGGAGCCCCTTCGCCGATGCTCGTGACATTCACAGAGGACATCGTGGCAAAGTTCCCCAACCAGCCGGGCCGGGCAAGCTGGCAGCTCAACCGCAGTGCCGTGTTGGAATGGGTCAGCAAGTGGCGGGCGGAGAACGATGCGAACGGGGAAGCGAACCCCGAAACCTGATCCGATAACACTACAGGGAGCCTACGGCTGTCTCTGCTAAGTGATCAGGGACTCGGCTGGCACGTGGCCCTTTTGTCTTCGGCAGCACCGACTTGCGAATCGGCCTTGGGATGCCGGTAACAATCAAGTGATGAGCACCGCTACGGTGTTCAGTTTCCTGAACGCGGCACGCGGGCGAGTGGTCAACATGGCCGGACCGGGTTGCCGGTGTAGCCCGGCCGCTGGCCGGTCTCGCCGCGCCGGTATTGGCCTGTGACGAGGCCAAACTATGCGTCGGCAGTTGGGGATCGCCGGGGCCGCGGCCCGGGGTCCCGGTAGTACTGGCGGAACCCCCTGAGGGCGATCTAACGTTGCCGCCGCCAGGTTTCTCGTGGGAGGAGAAAACGCGGCCGGAGTGATTTCGTCCTCTCCCCAACGACATGGTAATCACCCTTAACATGTCGTCCGTGACCCCCGTTCTCAAGGTCGTCTCCGGCACCGATCAAGCGCCGATCGACGCCCGGATAGCCCAGCTCCGAGACGAGTGGCTCGACAGCTTCAAGAGCAGAGAGACCCGCCGGGGCTACCGGGGCGACCATGCCGCTTGGCTGACCTACTGCGCCGGGCACGGCATCGACCCGCTGGTCGCCCGGCGGGTGGATGTCAACCGATGGGCACGGGCGCTGGAGGCGGCCGGGGCCAAGCCCCGCAGCGTCGCCCGCCGTCTTGCCGCCGTGGCGAGCTGGTACCGCTACGTTGTCGAGGAGGGCGTGCGGCCGACGTCGCCGCTGGAGCGAGTTCGCCGGCCCAAAGTTAACAACGACCGGGGCGTGACGCCTGGGCTCAACCGTGAGGAGCTCCGGCGGCTGCTGGCGGCGGCCGGGGAACACGGGAGCGCTCGCACAGTCGCGCTGTTGACCCTGCTCGCTCACACTGGCCTGCGGATCAACGAGGCGCTGAGCCGCGACGTCGAGCACCTGGGCCACGACCGCGGGCACAGAATCCTGCGGCTGGAGCGCAAGGGCGACGTCGAGGACCGCACGGTGCTCACCGCGCCCGTCGCCCGGGGCGATTGATGCCTACCTGGCAGCGCGAGACTCGGGCCCGATCTTCGTCACCAAGACAGGGCGGCGCATGGACCAGCCCGAGGCCTGGCGGATGATCCGGCGCATCGGCCGCCGGGCCGAGCTCGACGGCGCCGGAGAGATCAGCCCGCACTCGCTGCGGGTGGCCTTCATCACCGGCGCCCGGGAGGCCGGAGTTCCGCTCGAGGACGTACAAGATGCCGCTGGGCATGCCGATCCCCGGACGACTCGCCGCTATGACCGCGGCCGCCACTCGCTCGACCGGCACGCCTCGTATGCGGTCACGTCATGGCTGGCAGAGCCGCAGGTATGACCAAAGCCCTGGCATCACCCGGTTACCCGGCTTGATCACCTGCCTGGCCGCTGCCTGGGAGCTGATTCCGTCTTTCGGATCGCTGCCGGTCGAGGTCGGCCCGCTGGTCTAGTACCTGCTTGATGAACCGCTCGGCGTCGTTGACTGAGACGCCCTCGGCTGAGTATTCGTCGGCACCGATCACAATGCGAAAGCGTTTGCCGTCGTGCCGGGGCCCCGGCGTCCGATCTCCCCAGGTCGGAATCTCAAACAGGAAAGGCGGGCCCCGGCATTGAGGGGGATGCCGACCCCGCCAGTCCATGCGCCATGCCCAGCGGGTCCCTCTGCTGGTGGCCCTGAGATGCACACCAATCCTGGGTGATACCCGTGCCGGATCCGGCTCAGCCCACCGTCCGGGGCTTCTCGGGGTGGATGCGTCGGCGTTACGCTCGGACCAGTGTTTGCGCTCGGCCAACCGGGTTGGATCAAGGAAGGTTCACCCGAGGGAGGGATGACCATGCGCTCGACGATTCGTAACGTGGCCGCGACGACCGCAACGGTCCTGGCCTTGGCCGCAACGGTCCTGGGCTTCGGCTTGATGGGGGCGCCCGCCGCCCAGGCCCGGGTGATCGACTGCGTGGTTCAGCCTCAACCCCCCAAGGGAGCCTGCTACGAGCCGGTGTGGGTGAACGGGCAGCAGATCATCATGACGTTCCCGCAAGACGGTCACCCGGTCCACAAGGTGCCAAGCGCCAAACAGCAACCCTTCTACGTGCTCGCGCCCCAGACAGGCACGGCTCAGGGTCAAACGCCGGGGTTCTTCCACGACCACGTGATCGCAACGGCGCCTAGCGAGGGTGGCTTCACGCCGTTCATGCACGGCTACTTGGTGATCTGCAGCCCGGAAGGCATCTCAACGGGTGCTTGCACCTTCAGCGTGGAGACCCCTCCTGGCGGTGTACCGCTTCAGCTCACGAAGTCGGTCACCGGCTATGACCTAAGGTTCGCTGTGGACATCCAAGCCGCCGCCAACGCAGGCCTCGTCGTCCTAGTCGATACAGGGGCGGTGTTCATCGGCACCGTCGGCCCGAGCAGCTAGCCCGGGCAACCTAAACGACCGGCCAACTCCGAGAGAGGGGGCAGGATGGCTGCCGTCACCACCACCGTAAGCGATGGACGCCACGCGTATCGACCTCAGGCGATCGGCCGAGTCTTCGGCTGGTTCTTCCTCGCCACGTTCTTGACCTCGGTTCCGGCATACTTCGTCGGCTACCACCAGATGCTGAACAACCCCGGCCTCATCACCGGAGCAGGGGCCAACCCCGCCCCGGGCATCGCAACCGGCGCGATGCTAGAGGTCTTCCTCATCATCTCCAACGTCGCCACCGCGGTGGTGGCGTACCCGGTCCTGAAGCGCGAGAGCGAGATGGGGGCGATCGGCTACGTGGCGGCCCGTCTCGTCGAGGCCATGTTCATCGCGATCGGGATCGTCAGCGCCCTCGCGTTCGTGCTGATGCGACAGGAAGCCACGGCCGCTTCTAATCCTGTTCTCGGGCATGTATTCGTTTCGATCTACTACCGAGCATTCCTCGTCGGGCCTGGGTTCTTCGCGGGTCTCGCGAATGGAGTGATCCTGGGCTACCTGATGTACCGATCCGAGCTGGTGCCGCGAGGCATGACGTGGCTGGGTCTCGTCGGAGGACCGCTCGTCATGATCACGGGAGTCTTGGTCATGTACAACGCGATCGCGCGCGGCGGCGCGATTCAAAACATCGCGACGCTGCCCGAGGCCCTCTGGGAGCTGTCGCTCAGCATCTACTGCATCGTGAAGGGGTTCAGGCTTACTTCCCCGATCCTCCGTCCGGACGGGGTGACTTACCCTTCTGACGTCCGATAAGCGGGGTTATCGGACGCCAGAACGGCCGACTGGTTTCACGGCCAGGGCCCGGCTTGACGGAATCGCCCGTTAACGACACCCAACGAGCATGCAGGTCAGCGCCTCGCTGAGGCTGAACCACCAACGCCGCGGCGTCTCACGTGTTTATGGCACCGCTGGTCAGAGAGGCGAGGTGCCTCATGATCGGTGAGACGGGACGCTTGTCCGTGCTCTGTTGCGGGACGGGGCCGGGACAGCGAGGAGTGGGGACACCGGTAATGGCGGCTAGAGCCAGCCGACATAGAGGTGATCGCGCACCCTGAGCTCGCTGAAACGTCACTCACCACCTCTACTCACGTCCCCGCCGGTCAGCTGTGCGCAGCTGTCCGGTGACATGCAAGTCGGCCCGCTGTCATCTAATCCGGCCCGTTCGCTCGCCTTGCCAGCAGAACTGACCCCTTCCTGGCCTTCATGGTGGCCAAGATGCCGGTGATGCCGGGTTCCGGTGAGCTTCCCGCCGGGCCATCATGACTGGCAACCTCGTGCCCCCGCACCAGGCGGGCCAACTTCGATGGCAAGCCGACAGCCGCCGTCTTGCCATTTAAATAGGCCCGCGCAGGTCAGGGCCACACCACCGGGCCGAGATAACTGTCACCGGACAGCAGCGCTGCCCCGCTGTAATCAGGCGACGGAGTCGCGAAGCTACGGCCAACGGCAACCCGATGCCGTACCGATGAGCTAGGGGGTGCTCGCGGGTGACGAGGACTGAAGACAAGCACCGCCGCTTGAGGCGGTGCGGCTGGTGAAACACTTGGTGCATGTTCGTGGGTGCTGGCCGCGTCCGTGTGGTACGCGAGCTGGCCGAGGCGTGGGACGCGGCGGTCCGGCACAGGCGAGTGGGCGTGGTTGTGATCGAGGGGCCGTCTGGGTCGGGTAAGACGGCGGTTGTCCAGGCCCTGTACGGACAGCTAGCGATGCTCCAATCGCGGCCCGCCTACTGGCCAGCGATGCTGGGCGCGCCTGGCCCGCCGGGGGCACGGATGCCCGGCCCGGCGGGTGCCGGCCCGGACGGGAGCTCAGCTGCCTGGCGGCGGGAGCAGGCTCAGCGGATGTACCCGGTGGCGATGGCGCCGGCGCCGGGTTCTCGTCCGGGCTTCTTCTGGTGGGGCATCACCGCCCGGATGGGGGCGTTCGCGGTCCTGGACGGCGATCCGCAGATCAAGCGGCACGTGCAGGGCATCGCCGAGGCGGTGGCGCGGGCGAACCGGCTGACCCGGGACCGGCTGTCGCTGGCGCTAAAGACCGGCAGCTTCCTGGCCGGCCTGGGGCTGCTCGGACCGGCCCTGGGCGCCCTGGCGGCGGACGCGGGCAATGTGCTCGCTGTGCGTGACCTGCTCCGAGCGGTCCCGGCGGCCGCGCAGTCGCGGGCCAGTCTGCTGGAGGGAGCGCTGCGCCGCAACAGCGGGACGGTGTTCTCGGTGGGCCTCGGGCCGCAGGCTGTGGCCGCGGCCGAGGATGACGGCCGGTGCCTGGGGCTGGTGGCCAGCGTGCTGCCCATGCTGGTGGCGGTAAAAGACGCGCAGCTGCTGGACCCGGTGACGATCCGGCTGCTGGACACTTTGTCGCGGCAGTCCGGGGCGGCCGGATTGATCGTGCTGACCGTCAGCATCGATCAGCCGGGCGCCCTTGCCGGGGACGCGCAGGGCGACTGGCTGGATGCCGAGGACCGGGCGCGGCGCCTGACCCGGGTCCGGCTAGGCCCGCTGTCGGCCGAGGAGCTGACCGAGATCGCGGTCGCCGAGCTCGGCACCGGGCTGGACGCGGGGATGCTGGCCCGGGTCGTGCGCCACGCCGACGGCGTGCCCGGGATCCTGTATGACCTACTGGAGGCGCCCGCGGTGGCCCAGGCCCTGCGCGAGGGCGGCGAAGGCCCCCCCGACTTGGCCGCCATCCCCGCGCTGGCCGGCGTCCAGGCCGCCCTGGCCGCAGCGCAGCCGCCGGTGCGCCGGGCCCTGGCCGTGATCGCCGTCCACGGCCGGATGACGATCCGGGACTGGCTGTACAGCCCCGGCCCCGCACCGGGTGACCCCGGCCCCGCACCGGCTCCCGGTCTTCTCACCACGGCTCCGGTCGAGGAGGCCATCGCGGCGGGATGGCTGCAGCACCGCCCCGGGACCCCGATCGTGGAATTCGGTATCTCTCACCTGCTGCACGCCGTCCGAGCGGCACAAGCCAGGGAACTGACGCCCGCGACGATCCGCACAGTGCGGCAGGCATTGCTGGCGGCGGTCGAGAACGCGCACGCCGACCACAGCTGGGACGACCTGGACCAGGACGTGCGCGAGTCACTCCTGACCAGCGTCGTCGAAGACGACCCCCGCACCCCGGCCGACGCCCTGCCCCCGGCCCTGGCCGCTGAACTGCTCACCCTGCGCCGGGTCACCGGCCGCGACGCTGCCACCACGGCGTTCCTCGCCGCCCTCACCGAACGGCTGACCAGCGGGCGGCCGCATCCCCGCGTCCTGACCGTGGCCACCGCCGAGGCCCTGTTCGACCAAGGTCAAGCCGACAAGGCATTCCAGCTGCTCCACGACGACTACACGAACCTGCAGGCCGAATACGGCGAGGATCACCCGCGCACCCGGCCCGCGTTGCACAACCTCGCCGCCGCCTATGCCGCATCAGCCCAGGCCCTCCGCGGCCAGCCGCAATCAGCACCCCTGTACCAGACCGCTATCGCCCTGTACAACAAGCTCCTGACGCACCTGCTGGAGTGCGGGCTGCTGGCCGGCAGCTTCATCCCCCCGGCCCAGGTCAAGGCGGCCCGCGATGTGGTCCGCTACCGCACCAAGATCGCCCAGCAGCGGGTCAGCGAGATCGCCCGGCTCGGCAACACCCTGCAGGACGCCGGGATCAAGATCGACTCGGTGGCCTCCTCCATCGCCACCAAGTCCGGGCGGGCGATGATCGAGGCGCTGATCGACGGGGAACGCCGCGGCCCGTCCTGGCCCAGCTGGCCAAGGGCAAGATGCGCGCCAAGATCGCGGACCTGTCCCTGGCCCTGGAAGGCCGCTTCAGTGACCACCACGCCCTGATGTGCCGCCTGCACCTGGACCACATTGACCACCTGGAGGCGACGATCGCCCGGCTGGACGCCCGGATCGAGGAGATGATGGAGCCCTTTCAGCGCTGGCGGGACCTGCTGGCCACCACCCTCGGAATCGGCCAGCTCGCCGCCGCCGCCGTGATCTCCGAGATCGGCGTCGCCGTCAAGGAGTTCTTCCCCGGCGACGCACACCTGGCCTCCTGGACCGGGCTGTGCCCCGGCAACCACGAATCAGCCGGCAAGCGCCGCTCCGGCAAGCCCCGCAAAGGCAACACGCACCTGCAGTCCCTGCTGGTCGAGTGCGCCTGGTCAGCGGCCCGCCACGACGGCTACCTCAAATCCCTCTACCACCGGCACGTCATGAAGAACGGCGGCTACCGCAGTCCCACCGCCAAGAAGAAAGCTATCGTCGTCGTGGCGCACGCGATGATCGTCATCATCTGGCACATCATGGTCACCGGAAAGCCCTACCACGAGCTCGGCGCCGGCTACTTCGCCAGCCTCCAGGACCCTGAGCGCGAGACCCGCCGGCTCATCGCCAGGCTCCAGGCCCTCGGGCACACCGTCACTATCGACACCGCCGCCTGACAGCGGCGCCACCGCAGGCCCTGCCACCGCCTCACCGGCCAGGGTCCGCTGCCGCCTGCCCAGCTGAGGACCATTCACGTATCAGCCACCTGGCTACGCAGATCGGCGGTGCGGCGCTCGGAGAGCGTGCGGTACCGGTTACAGCCCGCGACCGCCTCGGTCGGCCGCGAGTCTGTCCCATTGCTCAGGTGAGCCGGCTGGCGGCGCGCAGGACGCGGAGCGCGTTGAGGGTGATCATCTCGTTAGGGCCGGAGCGGCCCCAGTCCACGACCTCCGGTGTGATGCTACTGGTCGGTGGTTTCCACCAGTACCCGCCCGGCTGCCAGCGGCCATCGGGCCGCCGCCGCCGCTCCAGCTCATCAAGCGCATCACCGGTGCGCGGGTCGACAGCTTTGCCCATCCGGGACAAGACCAGTAGGGCGTGCAGGATGTCGTATTGCCAGTACGGCGGATAGCGCGGCGCCAGCCAGGCCCGGTTGATCATCTGGCCGGTGGCAAGGCTGCGGAACAGCCGGTGGGTTAGGAATAGTTCGGCAGCCCGGCCGGCAGTGTCCCTGGCAGTGGTGTCGCCGGTGGCCTGCCCGTACTCGTGCAGGGCCCAGGCCGGGGCCAGCGACTCGTGAAACGACGACCGCCGAGTGGCCGCAGGATCGCAGTTCCACCCGCCGTCCGGCCACTGCCAGCCGATCAGCGCCTCGGCCAGGACCTGCACCCGCCGATCGGCGGCCAGGCCGAGCCGACAGCACACGCCAGTGCGTTGCCCTCGATCGAGGCATGCGCCCGGGTCAGCCCGCCGGCCACCGGCACCCGCCGACCCGGGCTGGCCAGCCAGGCGAGCACATGGTTGGCGGCGGCGACCGTGCGTGGCTCCCCTGGCGGGATTCCCCAACTCGACCAGGGAGACCAGCCGCCAGTGCGCGCCGGTCCACTTGCGGTGGGGTGCACGCCGAACCCGCCATCGCCACGCTGCCCGGACAGCAACGCGGTCACCGTCCCGGCCGGGGGTTTGGGCCGAGGCGGCGGCGCTATGTCCCGCCCTGGGCCGTCCCGCCCTGGGCCGCGGATCAAGGCCCTACCCGGGCACGCCAGGATCATGTGGAGTTCCATCAAGCTCCATCCCGGTCGATGCCTGGTGGCTTGGGTGCCGGGCCCCACGGCGGCGCGCCGGGAGCGGCGTGCCTGGGCCGATACCCGGTGCCGCCGGACTGGCCGGTGTCGCCCGCAGGCTGGGCGGGCCGGTCGGCACGCTCGGAGGGTACCCGGATCACCGCGGAGACGAACGTCATCAGGAGCAGCGCCGATGCGATGGTTAACAAGAGCAGGCCATCGTTGACCAGGGTCGCATGGCTCATGGATGCCTCCGGCGGGGCGGCGGCCCGGGACGGCGGCGGCCCAACGTCCCGCCCCGGGCCACGGTGATTAAGAAACGCGCCGGCCCGACTTACCGTTACGGCAGTATCGATAAGGGCGAGAAGCTCATTGGCCGGTCGCGTGGCCGGTTTAGAGCAGCCTCCCCCCGCCCGCGGCCCGGGCCAGAGGTAGGGGGAGCGGTCCGCGAGCCCCGGGCCGGGCAGTAATCAGACGCGCGGCCCGTCCGGCCGGTTCCGCCGGTCGAGGATCGCGGCGACGTCCTCGGCGGTGACGCCGTGGAGTGGAGCTGCACCTCGGCGGGCGCCCCTTGGCATGCTGGCGCCCTGGCCCGCCCGCTGAGCCGAATCGGGCCGGTGTTCTAAAATAGTGCGGGTGGGCGTGCAGCGGCCTGCGTGGTGCTGCCGGCACGTCCCCCGCCTGAGCAGCCTGCAGCGCCGCGGGCTGATTCCCTTCGCACTTACCAGGACCGGCCACAGGGCCCAGAGCCGCACCCGCGCTGTCCACTCCCGCCACGAGGGCAACCATGACGAGGTCCCGCAACGGCCCGGCCAGTTCGCGCTCGGCGACCCAGACAGTCTTGTCATCGGCGCGGATCTCGTAGATGCGGCTGCCCGCCACCGGCCGGTACGGCGGCGGCACGTCCAGGGCAGCCCGCTCGATGAGGTCCCCGCAGCGGTCGGCATCGCTGGGGTCGGCGGTGTCCAGCACCCCACGGCGGATGCTCCCACGCCCGGTCACCTCGGTGACCACAATCCTCACCAAGCCAGTGTGCCGCTACCTGGAGAGCCCCGCGGGTTAAGCGCCGGGCGCCCGGGGGGGTCTCTTACTTCGTGTCCCTACCCGATTCTGCGGTTCCTCTGAACACAGAACAACTTTTCGGTGCCGCGCTGAAGGCGTCCGGGCAATCGAGGCCAACGCGCAGATCGGCGGCGATGCGCGCGTCATGGATGTCGAGGCAGGATCACCGATCGTGACCGCCTCGCAGGGAGGCACGGCGCGCGGATCGCCGAATATTTGCGGCTGGCTGTGATCTGGGACTGGCGTCGCGTCGGGCACAGATCTGCCAGTTCTGGTTCTGGGCGGGACCAGCTGGACTGCCCAGGCAATGCCGGGGGCATGTCCCAGCTGTAGGGCAGGCCAGGCCGGCCTTCATGACCCGCCCTCACCGCGCCCGGCGCCGGCCGTGCCCTCGGCGGCGGCCGGCCGGGCGGGGTCGAGATCGGCGGCGAACACCTTGTGCAGCATGTGCCAGTCCTGCGGATGGGCCCTGATTCCCGCCTCGAAGAGGCGCGCGACCTGCTGGGTCATCGCTGCCGCCTTCTGCCTGGTGTCCCCTTCGGCGGGCACCGGGATCTCCTCATGAATGTGCACGCCCCAGCCGTCGCCCTCGAACCACAAGATCGCGGGCATCAGCGCCGCGCCGGTCTGCACCGCGAGCGCGGCCGGGCCGCCCATCATCCGGGCCTTCTCACCGAAGAACTCCACCTCGATGCCGCCGCCGGTGACATCGCGGTCACAGATCAGGCCGACAACCTTGCCGGCCCGCAGCCGCTGGACCAGGATGGCGAATCTTTGCGTCCCGCCGCTGGCAGGCAGCACCTCCATGCCGAGCCCCTCGCGGAATGCGACGAACCTGTCGTAGACCGACTCCGGCTTCACCCGCTCGATCACGGCGGTCAGGGAGCCTGCCCCGCTGGCGATGATCCATGCGCCAGCCTGGTCCCAGTTGCCCATGTGGGGCAGGGCGAAGATCACCCCGCGGCCGGCCGCGAGGTACTCGAACGCGGCCCGGATATGCCCGGTGTCGCGCATCCCTGCGGCCAGGCGGCCCGGCGGTATCACCGGCAGCCGGAAGGCCTCGAGCCAGTAGCGCGCGTACGACCGCATGGCCTGCCTGGACAGCGCGCGCAGCTGCCCGTCTGACGCCTGGGCGCCGATCACCCGGCGCAGGTTGCCCTCAAGTACCTGGACCCCGGTGCCCCGGCGACGCCAGGCCAGGTCGGCGGCACACCTGAAACCCCACTGGGCCCAGGACTCGGGCAGGCGGCACACCACAGACCAGCCGAGGCCGTATCCGGCATCGGTCAGCCTGTCCTTCACTGCGGGCACCCCTCACCTCCTGACCCGGTGCGGGCGGCCGCGCCTGGCTGCCTGGCGTTCTTCCCCGATGACCCGGCGGGCACCCCGGTGACCGGGAAGCGGGCGCATCCACCTGCTCATCGCGCTGATCGCCTTTCTGGCCGTGGCCGCCGGGACGCTGCTTGCGGGTTACCCGCTGCGCAGCGGCCTGTCGCGGCGAGGCTGGCCCGCACTGCTCACGGCGATCCCGGCACTGGCCATTCCCGGTCTTGTGCTGCCCGGCCGGCACGGGTTCGGCGCCCGCTCCGGCAGCGGGTGACCGGAAGCTGGGTGACGGTCCCGGGGAAGCGCCGGGAACGTGACTTGCTCATCACCTCTGATGCCGGCCCCGTCGCCGTGACCTTGCCCCCTGCCACACACACGCCCCGCGGCATCCAGGAGGGCTCCTGGCCTGTCGTGCAGGTGAACAGTGTGTGAACCGGGCAAAGCGAGCGCATGATGTCGCTAGCAGGCCCAGCGCGGGAAGTGCCGGAGGTGACCGTGGGCGGCCATTTCGAGCGGGTAGCCGCCGTCTACGAATCGCTGCGCACCACCGACGAGGCGCCGGTGCGCGCGATCGGCCAGCTCCTGCCCCAGCGCCCGGTCACCGGCCTGGATATCGGCTGCGGGACAGGCCGGTACACACGGCTGCTGCGCGCCCTGCTGCCCGACGGCTCGCTGCTGGCCGCCAGCGACGTCTCGACGGCCATGCTGGCACAGCTCACGGCCGCCAACCGCGGCCACGCCTTCGGGGTGGTCCCGCTGCTGGCAGCCGCCGAACAGCTGCCGTTGCGGGCCGCCAGCCTCGATGTGGTCACCGCGTTCAACTGCGTGCACCACTTCGACCTCGGCCGGTTCCTGGCCGCCGCCGCCCGGGTGCTGGCGCCCGGCGGCCAGCTGTTCATCTACACCCGCACCCCGCAGCAGAACGCGCGCACGATCTGGGGCCGCTACTTCCCCGGCTTCACCGAGCACGAGCAGCGCCTGCACAGCCAGGCCGCGCTCCGCGACGCCATCCGGCGGGCCTCCGGGCTCACGCTGGCCGCCACCCAGACCTTCCAGCACCGGCGCACCAGCACCGCCGGGCGGCTCCGGGCCCAGGCCGAGGGACGCCACTACTCGACCTTCTCCCTCTACACCCCCGAAGAGTTGCGCGCATCCATCGCCACCTTCCTGGCCCGCCTGCCCAGCGCCGAGGTCTGCTGGGTTGACGAGCACCTCCTGATCATCGCCCGCGGAAGCCGCCGCAACCAGGTGCAGCCTGACGGCCCGGGCAGCGGCGCGAGCCGGGCAATCTAGGGCCGGGCCCTGCAGATCAGCGCCGGGCGCGCCGGCCAGGCTCCCAACAGGCGCCCCGGCGGCCCGCCAGCTGCACCCGCCCCGGCCTGACCACCCCGTCGGCGGCCTCATCAACGAATACGAGCGAGCCGCCTGAAAGGCCTGGCCAGCAACGATGGCCAAGCTCTGGCACCCCACAGGCGGAAAAATGACAGACATCGATCTCCATGCCGGCACTGATGGAGGCCTGTGGCGCTGGCCGAAGGCGATCGAGGAGTGCTGACCCGCATGACACCTGAAGAGATCCAGATTCTGCTGCTGGCCGAGCTGCCGGACGTCCCGGCCACCACGGGGCGGAAGCCGATCACGGACTGCACCCGGGAAGATCTGGCGTTCGCCATCGATGACTACTACCAGGCCGCCGCGAGCCTGAGCCGGTCAGCGGCCGGGGAGACGGGCCGCTGGCCGGATTGGGACCGGCACCTTGCCCGGGTGGCGGCGGCGAAGGCCGAGCTGCTGGAGCTGCTGCGCGAGCAGATGGATAAGGCCCGCGGCGCCGCTAAGGTCTCGGACCTGTGGCTTGGGCCGATGGAAGCTGAATTCCGGAGGAGGCGCGGCCATCGGGGCGAATAGAGCCATCCAGACCGTAGCCTGATCCCGCGCGCTCGGGTAGCCCGCGGCGCCAAACCGGAGAGGCCGGGCACCAGGGGCGTCCGGTGCCCGCCTTGGCGCATATCACCGCATTCCCGCGCCGCCGTGCGCGGAACCTGCTGAGACGCCAGAGAAGGTGTCGATCTCGGCGGTCACGTCCCGGTGCCCGCATATCCCGCAACGACCAGGTCGAAGTACCTGTATCCGGGCTGGCCAGGGTGGTACAGGTCCCGGAACAATTCAGGACGGGTTCCGCAGGGGTCATGACGACACCCAGCAGCCCCCCGGTCACGCCAGAACCCCAGCAGGTCAGGGCTCCGCCTCCAAGACGACGAGCTGCTCACCCCCGAGACGCTCTTCGCCGGTCCAGCCGGGCCCGGCAAGCCTGGTGATCCCATGTAGGTGTAGCTGCTGGGGGCGGGTTCCGCGGGGGGTACACCTCGATGACGACCGAGTCCTCGGATCGGGCGTATCCGAGAAGCGAGCAGGAGCTGGTGGGTGAGACCCTGGTGTCGGAACCAGCTGTTGACGAAAAGAAGCAGACCACGGACCAAACTGGCACATCGTCCTGGCGGGGAAGGTGCCCGGGTCTCGCAAGGGGCGAGCATGTGCATGACGGGCCTCGGGATCACCGGCATGGCGTCCCTTCATGCGATGGAAGCGCTCCAGGCGGTCCACGACGCTCTTCAAGGATCGGGCCTGGGCTGGGGTGAGCCGCCCGGGCTCGAGCGGGGGAAGCACCAGGGTCTTCACCCCGGCTCACGGGTGGGTGCTACTCGCCGTTGGTCAGGCGCCCGTCAGCACCGCTGGCGGCCGCCTTGCTCCCGCTCGCGATCTGGGCGGGCGGCGCGTCAGGAACCGCGTCGGGCTTGGGCACGCCCTTGAACGTGAACTGCGCTTCCTCGCCGTCGCCTTCGACATCGACGATGACGATCTGGCCCGGCTTCAGCTCGCCGAACAGGATCTTCTCCGACAGGTTGTCCTCGATCGACCGCTGGATGGTCCGGCGCAGCGGCCTGGCGCCAAAGACCGGATCATAGCCGCGCCGGGCGAGGAGGGCCTTGGCGGCTGGCCGCAGTTCCAGGCCCATGTCCCGGTCCTTGAGCCGCTCGTCCACCTTGGCGATCATCAGGTCCACGATCTCGACGATCTCGTCCTCGGTGAGCTGGTGGAAGACGACCACGTCGTCCACCCGGTTGAGGAACTCGGGCCGGAAGTGGTGCTTGAGTTCCTCCTGCACCTTGGACTTCATCCGGTCGTAGGAACCGCGGGACTCACCCGCCCGGGCGAAGCCGACAGAAACGCCCTTGGAGATGTCCCTGGTGCCCAGGTTGGTGGTCATGATGATGACGGTGTTCTTGAAGTCCACCACCCTGCCCTGCGCATCGGTCAGCCGCCCGTCCTCCAGGATCTGGAGCAGGGAGTTGAAGATGTCCGGGTGGGCCTTCTCGATCTCGTCGAACAAGACGACGGAGAACGGCTTGCGGCGCACCTTCTCGGTGAGCTGGCCGCCCTCCTCATACCCGACATAACCGGGCGGGGAGCCGAACAACCGGGACACGGTGTGCTTCTCCATGTACTCGCTCATGTCGAGCTGGATCAGCGAGTCCTCGTCCCCGAACAGGAATTCCGCCAGGGTCTTGGACAGCTCGGTCTTGCCGACCCCGGAGGGCCCGGCGAAGATGAACGACCCACCGGGCCGCTTGGGGTCCTTCAGCCCGGCACGAGTCCGCCTGATCGCCTGCGACAGCGCCTT
>WNGN01004689.1_pt1 | contig 14802 bp, 9 predicted proteins | sample 5400561 | NCBI WGS metagenome assembly WNGN01 (sample SAMN13153379, study PRJNA577476) | soil metagenome | isolation source: 115 cm soil or saprolite under Garry oak tree replicate 2 | place: USA:California | collected 2016-06-15
CTCGTACCCGAGCGGCTGACGTTCACGGCGAAGGAGAAAGACGGAGAGCGCTTCTACATCTTCGAGGGGACGGCAGTGCTCGATCGACTACTCTCAGGAATCGTTCTGCCTAAAGCGTTGGTGGCCCCAACGGGATTCGAACCCGTGTTTCAGCCTTGAGAGGGCCGTGTCCTGGGCCTCTAGACGATGGGGCCGGCCAATCGACGGTGAGTGGCTGGGGGAGGAGGGCTCGAACCCCCATTACCGGGGCCAGAACCCGGCGTCCTACCATTAGACGATCCCCCAGGATCACCGCAACGACGCACGATTAGACCACAGGGCTACAGAGCGGTCAACGCACGGCGATCTTGAGCGCGCGGCTGGCGCGGAACTTCGGCACGCGCCCGCCGGGGATCGTGATGGCCGTCCCGTTGCGCGGATGGCGGCCGTTGCGGGTGGCGCGGCGGGCGACCACGAAGGTGCCGAAGCCGGAGATGGTGACGGACTTGCCCTGGCGCAGCGACTCGCGCACGCCGCCGACGAAGGCGGCGAAGGCGCGATCGGCGGAGGCGCGGGAGCCGCCGGCGGTCTTCGCGAGAATCGAGACGAGCTCGGCCTTGGTCACGCTGAAGTCACGCTGAGGCCAGGACAATATCACGAAGCGGCGGTCGCCATCAGGCGCCACACCGCTTCCTCGAACGCCGTCGGCGAGAACGGCTTCTCGACCACCGGCACCTCGGCGCCGTCGATGAAGGCGCGCGCGCGGTCGCCCGCGGTGTCGCCGGTGATGAAGATGAAGCGGCTCCGCAGCGCGGGATCGTGGGCGAGGGCGTGCTCGTAGAACTCCTGGCCGTCGCCGTCGGGTCGGACACGATCAGGTCGTAGCGGTTGCGGCGTACGCTGTCGAGGCCGGCGCGGCCGCCGAGGGCCGCTTCCACGCGCCAGCCGCTCTCGCCGAGCAGCGTCACGACCAGGTCGAGCACGCTCGGCTCGTCCTCGACCACGAGCGCCACCTTGCCGACACCGTGGTAGACGCGACGCTCGCGCGCCGCCCGGTCCCGGACCGGCGGCTGGGTGATCGGCAGCTCGAGGGTGAAGGTCGTCTCGCGGGGCCGGCTCTCGACGCTCAGCCGGCCGCCGTGCTGCTGCACGATGCCGTACGACACGGAGAGCCCGAGGCCGGTGCCCATGCCCACCGTCTTCGTCGTGTAGAACGGCTCGAACACGCGCGGCAGCGCGTCGGGCGGGATGCCGGGACCGTCGTCGACGATCTGCGCGAGGATGGCGCGGCCGTCGGGCCGTAGCCGCGCGCGCAGCACGATGCGGCCGCTCGGCATGGCCTCGAGGATCGCCTGCTCGGCGTTGAGCAGCAGGTTCAGGAACACCTGCTCGAGCTGCTGCGCGTCGCCGTTGATGACGGGCAGCGCGTCGGGGAAGTCGCGCTCGACCACGATCCCGGAGAGCGTCAGGTGGTTGAGCCGCAGCGCGAGCGTCTGCTCCATCACCTGGCGCACGTCCACCGAGGCGCGCTCGGGCGAGCGCTGGCGCGCGAAGTAGAGCAGGTTGCGCACGATCTTTGCCATGCGGTCGCCCTGCGAGACCATGAGCTCGAGGGGACGCTTGAGCGTCGGCGACACGTCGCGCGAGAGCAGCAGCTGGCCGTAGCCGATGATGACGCTGAGCGGGTTGTTCAGCTCGTGGGCCACGCCGGACACGAGCTGGCCGAGCGCGGACATCTTGGCCGCCTGCACCAGCTGCGCCTGCGTCTCGCGCAGCCGCGCCAGGCTCTCCTGCGCGGTGGCGTAGAGCCGCGCGTTCTCCAGCGCGAGCGCCGTCTGGTCGGCGACGGCCTGGAGCGCCTGCAGCTCGTCGGCGGAGAACTCGCGGCCCACGTTGTCGCCCAGCGAGAGCGCGCCCACGATGCTGTCGCGGGTGAGCAGCGGGACGCCGACCACCGCGCAGCCGCCGATCGCCACCAGCCGCCGGCGCAGCTCCGGCGACAGGCTCACGCGCGGCTCGCGCAGCACGTCAGGCGTCGTCACGATCTTGCGCTCGGTCACCGCCCAGCCCACGACGCCCTCCTGTCCCAGGAACATGTCGATGACGTCGACGGCGTCGTCGGGCACCCGGATGGGCGCCGAGTGCAGGAGCGCCACGATGGCCAGCAGCTCGTCGCCGGAGACGATCGGGTACGCCATGTACGAGGTGAGACCCCACCGCGCGAGCCACTCGCCGTCCATGATGCGCGGATCGCCCATGATGTCGTCGATCACGACCCGCTCGCGGTGGCGCGCCACCCAGCCGGAGGCGCCCATCTCGTAGGGCGCGGTCCGGCGTGGCGAGTCGCCCGCGATTGCGGGGTCGCTGCTGCTCGCCAGCGTCAGCGTGCGCGCCGCCTCGTCGGCGAGCCAGAAGGCGACGAAGCGCACGCCGACGAGCGACGCCGCGGACTCCGAGATCGTCCGCAGCAGCTCGTCCAGCTCCAGCGCGCTCGACAGGCGCTGGTTGACGGTGGCCAGCGCGCGGATGCGCTCGGCCTGCACGCGCTCGGTCTGGTAGAGGCTGGCGTTGCGCAGGGCGATGCCGGCCTGCGCGGCGAGCAGGCGCAGAGCCTCCTGCTCCTCGGCGTCGGGCAGGCCCTCGGGGAGCACGTAATCGAGCACGCCGACGAACGTGTCGCCCACGGCGATCGGCACGCCGTAGTACGTGCCCTTCGGCCGCTTCTGCCACCACGCGGGCGCCAGCGTGCGCGGGTGCGTGATCGGCTGCGGGACGAGCACGGGCGTCTGCGCCTCGAAGACGACGCCAGGCAGCCCGGCGTTGGCCGGGCGCTCGATCGGCAGCCCCTGCCACTCGGCGCCGGAGAGCGCCTCGGCGCGCAGCACGCCCCGCGCCGCGTCGTAGAGGTGCACGGCGCCGAGGGCGCCGGGACGCATGCCGGCCACCGCCTGCGTGATGCGGCGCATGACGTCGGCCGAGTCGAGCGAGCCGGTGATGGACTGGCTGACGGCGACGAGGTCGCGCAGCCGCGCGGCGCGGTGCACGGCCTCGCCGTACATCCGCGCGTGCTGCATGGCGATCGCCGCGCGCGCGGCGAACGAGGTCACCAGCGCACGGTTCTCGTCCTTCGACAGGCTCTCGTCGCGCGAGCGCACGACCAGCACGCCGAGCAGGTCGTCGTTGCCGGCCAGGATGGGCACCGACATCATGCGCACGATGCCGGTCTCGCGCGCCCAGTCCGAGGACAGGGCTCGCGGGTCGCCGGCCACGTCGGCGACGTAGATCGTGGTCTTCGTCTCGGCCACGCGGCCCACGACGCCCTCGCCCAGGGGCACCGCGCGCGGCATGCGCACCTCGGGCAGCCCCGGCTCCACGCTGGAGGCCGACAGCCGTACCACGCGCTCGGCGGGATCCGCGGTCCACAGCTGCACCATGGGTGCGTCGAGCAGCCGCGCGGCGGCCTGGGCGATGCGCCGCAGCACGTCGTCGACGACGAGCGACTCCGTCACGAGCTGCTCGAGGTCGGTGAGCTCGCGCAGGCGGTCGGCGCGGCGCGTGGCGTCGGCGTAGACGCGCGCGTTGTCGATGGCGAGCGCGGCGTGCTCGGCCAGGAGCTGCAGCGCCGCCATGTCCTCCTCGCTCAGCGTGCGCACCGTCCAGTAGTGGACGACGAGCGCTCCGTGTACGCGCCCCTTGCTGCGCAGCGGCGCTGCGCCGACGGCCCGGAAGCCCTCGCGCTCGACCTGGGTGCGACGCTCGGCGACGAGCCACGTCTCCGGGTCGTGCAGGATATCCGGCGTCGTCACGGCCGTGCCGTTGAGGATCGCGCGGCTCATGGGGCCGCCGCCCACGGGAACGGCGCCCGCGCTCGCGTACTGGTCGGAGAGACGGCCGGCCGCGCGCAGCACGGTGAAGGTGGGGGCCTGACCGTCCCAGGCCACCACCAGCGCGGCGTCGGCGGCCATCACCTCGAGCGCGCGGTTCACGATCGTGTCGAGCGTCTCGTTGAGATCGAGGGAGGACGTCAGCGATTGGCCGATCGACTCCAGCGCGCGCACGAACATCGCGCGGCGCCGGCGCTCGGTGACCACGGTGTGAAAGCCGATGACGCCGCCGATGGCGCCGCCATCGTCACGCCAGGGCACGTAGCGCGCGGCGATCCAACCGCCCCGCGTGTCCCCGGCGAACTCGTAGCGGATGTCGCCGGTCGTGGAGGGCTCGCCGGCGAGCGCCCTGGAGAGATGCGAGGCCACGTCGACGTCACGCAGGAAGTCGAGCACCTCGGCCGCGGGCTGGCCCAGCGCGGCGTCGCGCGCGACCCCGGTCAGATGCTCCATCACGCCGTTCCATGCCACCACGATCAGCGCGGAATCGGTCACGACGACCGCGTCTTCGAGGCCCTCGATCAGGCTCGCGCCCAGCGGATCCAAGCCCGGTCAGTATAGCAATCCTCGCCGGGGGCGTGGCCACTGGCATCCCCCTTGCTCAATATGGCCTGCACTAGGATTCCGATGGGGCTCAGGGGTGTTCGCATCCTCGTGATCGAAGACGCCCGACGTGCTGATTCGCGAGCTTCGGGCCCGGTCGGCCCGCGCGACGCGCGTCGTGGTCGTGACCGGCTACGGTGAGCCGTTCCTGGCGCGGGCGCGCCAGGCGGGGGCCGACGTCGTTTTTACAAAGCCCGTCGAGTGGTCGCGCATCCTGGAGTATCTCGAGCACCCGGACCTCGCGGCATCCGCATAGCCGTCGCGGCGCCCGGGCAAACCGCCGCGACACGATGTGCCATAATCCCGGGCGATGCGCCTCGATCCCTCCACGCTGGTCCTGGCAGGACTTGCCCTCGTGTTCGCGGTGGTCGCGTACTTCAAGGACCCGTCGCTCCCGCTGATCGGCGCGCGCAACGGTCTCTCGATGCTCGGCTTCGTGCTGCCGCGACTGGTCCCGGCGCTGCTGCTGGCCGGCCTCTTCCAGGTCGTCGTCCCGCAAGAAATCGTCTCGCGCTACTTCGGCCGCGAGGCGGGCGTGAAGGGTCTCGTGATGGCCATGATGGCCGGCGTCATCACGCCCGGCGGGCCGATGGTGAGCGTGCCGTTTCTCGTGGCCCTGGCGAACTCCGGCGCGGCGCTGCCCGCGCTGGTCACCTACATGACCGCGTGGTCGCTCTTCGGGCTGCAGCGCATCATCGCGTGGGAGGCGCCGCTCATGGGGTGGAAGTTCGTGTGGGTGCGCGTGATCCCGAGCCTCGCCTTCCCCGTCGTCGCTGACCGCGCCCGTCTCGCGCGACCTCGAGATCACCGAGATCGTCGATCGCGTCTCCAAGGCTCGCGGCGAGGCCAACGTCGCCCTCCTCTTCGAGCGCGTGCAGGGCTTCGAGATGCCGGTGCTCGTCAACGCCTTCGGCAGCGGCGACCGCATGGCGACGGCCCTCGGCGTCGAGCGCCTCGACGATCTCGGCGCGCGCGTCGCGAAACTGCTCGATCTGAAGATGCCCGGCTCGTTCCTCGACAAGCTGAAGAAGCTGGGCACGCTCCTCGACGTGGCCAAGGCATCACCGCGGCGCGTGAGCACGGCGCCGTGCCAGGAGATCGTCGAGACGGTGAACCCGTCGGTGTCGGGGCTGCCGATCTTGAAATGCTGGCCGGGTGACGGTGGGCGCTACATCACGCTGCCCGCGCTGGTCACCTACATGACCGCGTGGTCGCTCTTCGGGCTGCAGCGCATCATCGCGTGGGAGGCGCCGCTCATGGGGTGGAAGTTCGTGTGGGTGCGCGTGATCCCGAGCCTCGCCTTCCCCGTCGTCGCGTGCCGGCGCAGGCCGAGATCGTGCTGGAAGGCTACGTCGATCCGGCCGAGCGGCGGCTGGAGGGACCGTTCGGCGACCACACCGGCTACTACTCGCTGGCGCGGGACTATCCCGTCTTCCACCTCACCGCGCTCACGCGCCGCGCGCGGCCGATCTACCCGACGACGATCGTCGGCCGGCCGCCACAGGAAGACTACTGGCTCGGCAAGGCCACCGAGCGGATCTTCCTGCCGATCATGAGGCTCATGCTCCCGGAGATCGTGGACGTGAACATGCCGGCGGAGGGCGTGTTCCACAACATGGTCATCGTCTCCATCAAGAAGCGGTACCCGGGCCAGGCGCGCAAGGTCATGCAAGCGCTCTGGGGGATGGGTCTCATGATGCTCGCCAAGACCATCGTCGTCGTGAGCGAGCACGTGAACGTGCACGATCTCTCGGAAGTCGCCTGGCGCGCCACCGGCAACATCGATCCGAAGCGCGACCTCGTCATTCTCGAGGGGCCGATGGACGACCTCGACCACGCCGCGCTCCGCCACCGCTACGGCGGCAAGCTCGGCGTGGACGCCACCGAGAAGGGCCCGCTCGACGAGGTGGCCCAGGCGTGGCCCGACGAGATCCGCATGAGCGACGACGTGCGCGACCTCGTCACGCGCCGCTGGACCGACTACGGCCTCTGAGACGCCGCGCGGGAGCCGGGCGCGACACCTGCTCGACGCCATCAAGTTCGAGCACACGATCTTCGCGCTCCCCTTCGCCTACATCGCCATGGTCCTGGCCGCCGGCGGCTGGCCGGGCTGGCACGCCGTCGCCTGGGTCACCGCGGCCATGGTCGGCGCGCGCACGTGCGCGATGGCCACCAACCGCGTGGTGGACCGCTGGATCGACGCCGCCAACCCGCGGACCGCGGCGCGTCATCTGCCGCGCGGCCTCCTGCGCGTCGGCGAGGTGCGCGCGCTGGCCATCGGCGGCGCGCTGTTGCTGCTCGTCGCCGCCTGGCGGCTGAACCCTCTCTGTCTGGCCCTGGCGCCGCTCGCCCTCGTCTTCCTCGTCGGCTACAACTACACCAAGCGCTTCACGTGGACGTCGCACTGGATCCTCGGCTTCACCGACGGCATCGCGGCCGCCGGCGGCTGGATCGCCGTGCGCGCGCGGTTCGACGCGCCGGTGCTCGTGCTGTGGTTCGCGCTGACCGTGTGGATCGCGGGCTTCGATCTCATCTACGCCTGCCAGGACGTGGCGTTCGACCGCGCGCACGGCCTGCACTCCGTGCCCGCGCGCTTCGGGATCGCCGCGGCGCTCCGCACGGCGCGGGTCTGCCACGCCCTGACGGCGGCGGCGTTCGCGCTGCTGGGCGTGATGCTGGCGCTCGGTCCGCTGTTCTTGGTCGGCTGGCTCGTCGTGGTCGCGCTGCTCGTCTACGAGCACTCGCTCGTGAGCCCGGGCGACCTCTCCCGCCTCGACGTCGCCTTCTTCAACGTCAACGGCTACATCGCGGTGATCGTCCTGGCGTCGGTCGTCGGCGGGCTCTGGTGGTAGCACGCACGTGGTAGACCCGGATGCGGCGCGGGTGCGCGAGATGTTCACGCGCATCGCGCGACGTTACGACGTCATGAACACGGTCATGACGGGCGGCCGCCACCACGCGTGGCGGCGGCTGGCCGCGGAGGCCGTCGTCGCCGCGCCGCCGGGCCCCGTGCTCGACCTCGCCACCGGCACCGGCGACCTCGCGCTGGCCGTGCGGGCGATGCGGTCGGCCTCGACGGTGGTCGGCGCCGATTTCTCCGAGGGGATGCTCCGGCAGGCGCGCGCCAAGCTCGCGCGGCGCCGCGAGACGGGCGTGCGCCTGCTGGCCGCCGACGCGCTCACCCTGCCCTTCCGCGACCGCACGTTCGCCGCGGTGACCTCGGCCTTCCTCGTACGCAACCTCACCGAGCTCGCGCGCGGCCTCGCCGAGATGCGGCGCGTCGCCATGCCCGGCGGCCTCGTCGTCACGCTCGACATCACACGGCCGCGGGTACCCGGCTGGGATCGCGTGTTCGGCCTCTACTTCCACCGCCTCGTGCCGCTCATGGGCGCGCTCGTCGCCGGCGACCGCGCGGCGTACACCTACCTGCCCGAATCGGTCGAGCGCTTCGCGAGCCCGCCCGGCATGGCCGAGGCGATGCGCCGCGCGGGTCTGCGCGACGTACGCTATCGCCGCTTCGGCTTCGGCACGATCGCGCTCCACGTCGGCGTCGCGTAGCCGTATCCGCGCGGCGACGTTGACATCGTGACGACGGCGCGAGCACACCCTCGTCGCCGGCTTCGTCACGCTGTTCGGATTTTTTCTCTGGGTAATGCGCGACATGCGCAGGGGACTCCGCGAAATGAAGCACCTCACCCGCGAAGTCGAGGCGCTGCTCGACGACGGCGCTCCCCGTCACGCCTAGCCGCCCACTCAGCCCACCAGCAACCGTTGCCTCTTGCGCATGCCGTCGGCCGGCGTGATGCTCTGCGCGCGGTCCACCAGAGGGGGCTCGCCATGGCCAGACGCCTGCTCGTCCTGCTCCTCGCGTTCGTCATCGGTCTCGCCGGCTGCACCACCGCCGCCCCGCCGCGCGGCAACGGCTCGGCGCTCGTCGCCGACAGTGGCCCGCTCGATGCCGTCGTCAAGCGCACGTTCACGGCGTACGGCTTCCGCCTGCAGAGCGGGCGCGTGCTGCCGGAGATGGCCCTGGCCTACGAGACGTACGGGCGCCTGGCACCCGATGGGCGCAACGCGATCCTCATCACCCACGGCGGCACGTCCAGCGGCCACGCCGCCGGCAAATACTCGCCGAGCGACGGCGTGCCGGGCTGGTGGGACGGGCTGATCGGTCCCGGCAAGGCCATCGACACCAACCGCTACTTCGTCGTCGCGTCGAACGTGCTCGGGTCCTCGTACGGCTCGACGGCGCCCGCCTCGATCGACCCGGCGACGGGCAAGCGCTACGGCCCCGACTTCCCGGCGATCGCCATGCGCGACATCGTCGAGGCGCAGCGCGTGCTGCTCTCGGCGCTGGGTGTCAACCGCCTCGTCGCCGTCGCCGGCCCGTCGTACGGCGGCTACCAGGCCTTCCAGTGGGCCGTGACGTATCCGGACTTCATGCTCGGCGTCGTGCCCGTGGTGACGAAGCCGAGCGCCCGAACGCGGTCCACCAACGAGCTGACCGATCGCTTCGCGAAGGATCCGAACTGGAACGGCGGCTGGCACTACGAGCGCGGCGGAATCGCGGCGACGATGACGGAGCTGCGGTACGAGACGCTCCTGCGCTACGGCGCCAACGAGATGTACGCGGCGGCGTATCCCGACCGGACCCAGCGTGAGGCGTTCATCCGCCAGAGGGCCGAGGGCTGGGCCCGGGAGTTCGACCCGAACTCGATGGTGGCGCTGCGGCGCGCGCTCGAGACCTTCGACACGGAGCCGGAGTTCGGCAAGATCCGCGCGAGAGTGCTCTACGTGCTCTCGCGCACCGACACGCTCTTTCCGCCAGCGATCGCGCCCGACGTGATGGACAAGCTCGCGAAGGCGGGCGTCGACGCGAAGTATTTCGAGATCGACAGCGACTTCGGCCACGGCGCGAGCGGTCCCGAGTGGGCCAAGTGGGGGCCGACGCTGAAGGCGTTCCTGGACTCGCTCGAGCGCTGAAACCGCGCCGACGGTGATACGCTGACGGGACACATGCCCGTCGGCGAAGCGTTGTCGCAGTTTCCGCGCGAGCGGACCTGGCTCCTGCCCGCGCTGCAGGCCGCTCAGCGCGCCGAGGGCTGGCTCTCGCCCGAGACGCTGGCGACCGTCGCCGCCCACGTGCGCGTGCCCGCGAGCGAGGTCTGGGGCGTCGCCAGCCACTACCCGGAGCTGCGCCTGGCGAAGCCGGGCCGGCGCGTCGTGCGCGTGTGCACCGGCGTCGCCTGCGTCGCGCGCGGCGGCGAGCGCCTGCTCGAGCGCTGCGAGCGGCGGCTCGAGATCCGCGCCGGCGAGACGACGCGCGACGGCGCGCTGACCCTGGAGGCGATGGACTGCGCGTTCGCGTGCGCGGTGGCGCCCGTGGTCGAGGCCGACCACGCCGATCGCGGCCGCGTGACCGACGCCGTGCTCGACGCGCTGCTCGACGCGCCGGCCGCGCATCGGATTCCGCCGCCGCTCACCGGCCGCGGGGGGCCGCCGGCCACGCCGCCGTCCTCCGGCTCGCCCGGCGCACGCTTCACGATGCTCCGGCGCGAGGCCGAGCGGCGGCGCACCGGCGCCCGGCTCGCCGTCGGCGTCGGCACGTGCGGCCTCGCCGTGGGCGCGGGCGAGACGCTCGAGGCGCTGCGCGTCGAGGTCCAGCGGCGCGGCCTGGCGTGGACCGTCGTCGCCGCGGGCTGCAACGGTATGTGCTGGGCCGCCCCGATCGTCGAGGCGCTGCGCGACGGCAAGCCGCCGATCACGGCCGCGCGCGTCACGCCTGAGGCCGTCCCGCGCCTGCTCAACGCGCTCGCCGCCAACATGGCGGAGCGCGACTTCGCCGCCGGGCCCGACTGGATGGCGGCGCAGCGCCGCGTGCTCACCGAGCGCTGCGGTCTCGCCGATCCCTACGACATCGCCGACGCGTTCCGCCACGGGACCTACGGCACGCTTGCGCGCGTGCTGGAGGAGGGGCGGCCGGAGGCGGTGATCGAGGAAGTCCGCGCGGCGGGGCTGGCCGGCCGCGGCGGCGCGTACTTCCAGACGGCGGTGAAGTGGTCGGGGTGTCGCGCAGCCGCCGGCTCGCCGAAGTACCTCGTGGTCAACGGCGAGGAGGGCGAGCCCGGCATCTTCAAGGATCGCCACCTGATGGAAGGCGACCCCCACCGCTTGCTGGAGGCGTCGCTGATCGCCGCCTACGCGACCGGCGCCTCGCGCGCCATCCTCTATATCCACGGCGAGGCCGAGCTCGCCGCCGAGCGGCTGGCGGTGGCGCTCGGCCAGGCGCGTCAGTGGGGACTGATCGGCGAGCGCGTGCTCGGCTCCGAGCTGTCGCTCGGGGTCGAGATCCGCCGGGGCGCCGGCGGCTTCGTGCTCGGCGAGGAGACGGCGCTGCTGGAGTCGCTCGAGGGCCAGCGGGCGATGCCGCGCACGCGGCCGCCCTTCCCGGTGGAGTCCGGGCTCTTCGGCAAGCCCACCGCCATCAACAACGTCGAGACGCTCTTCGCCGTGGTGCCGATCGTCGCGCGGGGCGGCGCCGCCTTCGCCGCGCTCGGCGGCGGCCGCGGAACGAAGCTGTTCGGCCTCTCCGGAAACCTCAAGCGGCCCGGCGTCGTCGAGATGGAGGTCGGCTGCACGCTGCGCACGCTGATCGAGGACGTCGGCGGCGGCGGCGAGACACCGGTCGGCGCCGCCGTGATCGGCGGACCGTCGGGCAGCGTCGTCCACCCGCGCCAGTTCGACGAGCCGCTGATCCCGCGGGGCGCCGTCAACCCGGGGACGGGCGGCGTGGTCGCGCTGGGCGACGCGGCGGCGGTGCCCGCGGCCGTGCGCACGCTGCTGGCGTTCAACGCGCGAGAGTCGTGCGGCAAGTGCACGCCGTGCCGCGAGGGGACAGCGCGGATGCTCGCGCTGCTCGACGAGCCCGGGATCGACGTGGCGCGGGTGCAGGCGCTGGCGGAGACGGTCCAGCTCGCGTCGCTCTGCGGCCTCGGCCAGGCGGCGCCCCTCGCCGTGCTCTCGGGGCTCGCGGAGTTCCCCCGGGAGTTCGGCGTATCATGAGGCGCGCATGATCGTCACCGTCGACGGACGCCGCGTCGAGCTGGCCGCCGGGGCCACGGTCCTCGACGCCGTCAATCGGCTGGGCCTCGCGCTGCCACAGCTCTGCAAGGATCCCGATCGCGCGCCGCTCGGCGCGTGCCGCACGTGTCTCGTCCACGTCGAGGGGCAGCGTGGGACGCCGGCCGCCTGCCACCTGCCCGCGCGCGACGGCATGGTCGTGGACACGCAGCATCCCGAGGTCGTGCGCGTGCGCTCGATGGTGCTCGACCTGACGCTCTCGATGCTGACGCCCCCGGGGGAGTACGAGGGGGGCGTAGCCCCCCTCACACGAACAGCCAGAAATGGTTTCGGGCAGCTCGGCGACGCCACCGCCCGCCACGGCCGGCTCGAGCCCTCGTGGGCGCCGCTGCACGCCTACGACGAGGACGCGAGCAAGTCGTTCTTCGTCCTCGACCGCGACGCCTGCATCCTCTGCGGCCGCTGCGCCGTCGCGTGCGACGACGTCCAGCAGATCGGGGCCATCGCGCTTCTGGGCCGCGGCCACGCCACCAAGGTCGGCGTCTTCGGCGACGGGCCGATGTCCTCGTCGGTGTGCACGTCGTGCGGCCAGTGCGTGGCCACGTGCCCGACGGGCGCGCTGCGGCCCAAGGAAGCGCCGGGCAAGATCGTCCGGACGGTCGGCACCACCTGCCCCTACTGCGGCGTGGGCTGCGGGATCGAGCTGAAGGTGCGCGACGACGGCCGCCTCGCGCTGATGGCCGACGATGCGCCCCGGAACGGCTCGAGCCTCGGCATGCTCTGCGTGAAGGGACGCTTCGCCACCGGTTTCGTCCACGCGCGCGACCGGATCACCCGACCGATGATCAAGCGCGACGGCCGCTGGCACGAGGCGAGCTGGGACGAGGCGCTCGACGCCGCCGCCGACGGCCTCGCGAAGCACCGCGGCCGCTTCGGCGCGCTCGCCAGCGCCAAGGCCACCAACGAAGACGGCTACCTCGTGCAGAAGTTCTGCCGCGTGGTCATGGCGACCAACGACGTCGACCACTGCACGCGCCTCTGCCACTCGCCCTCGGTGGAGGCGATGCTCGCCTCCATGGGCTCGGGCGCGACGTCCAACTCGTACCAGGACTACGAAGAAGCGGGCTGCCTCATGGTGGTCGGCGCCGACGCGTCCGCGAACCACCCGGTGATCGCCGTCCGCTTTCGTCGTGCCGTGAGCCGCGGCGCGCGCCTGATCGTCGTCAACCCCAAGCGCGTGGAGCTGTGCGACCCGGCCGACCTCTGGCTCGCCCAGCGCCCCGGCACCGACGTGGCCCTCTTCAACGCGATGGCGCGCGTGATCGTCGACGAGAGGCTCGACGACGAGCGCTTCATCCGCGAGCGCACCGAGGGCTTCCACGCGTGGCGCGGTTCGCTCGAGACGTACACGCTGGACTACGCCGAGCGCGTCACCGGCGTGCCCGCGCGCCACATCGCCCAGGCCGCCCGCTGGTACGCGAAGCCGCACCTCTTTCAAGCGAGGGGGGCTACGCCCCCCTCGGAGCTCCCCCGGGGCTCCTGCCTCATCTGGGGCATGGGCATCACCCAGCACGTGAACGGCATCCACAATGCCCACGCGCTTCTCAACCTCTCCCTCGTCGCCGGACAGATGGGCTTCCCCGGCAGCGGCATCTCGCCGCTGCGCGGCCAGAACAACGTCCAGGGCTGCGGCGACGCCGGCTGCATCCCCACGAACCTGCCTGGCTATCAGCACTACGTCGACGACACCCTGGCGCGCTTCGAGGCCGCCTGGGGTGTGCGGCCACCGGGACGCGCCGGCCGCGTCGTCACCGAGATGGTGGACGGCTGCCTCACGGGCGCCACGCGCGCGATGTACGTGGTCGGCGAGAACCCGCTGCTGTCCGAGCCCGACCTGCATCACGCCGAGAAGGCGCTCGAGCAGCTCGACTTCCTCGTGGTGCAGGATCTCTTCCTCCACGAGACGGCGGAGCGCGCCCACGTCTTCCTGCCCGCCGCGGCCTTCGCCGAGAAGGAAGGCACGTTCACGAACTCAGAGCGGCGCGTCCAGCGCGTGCGCGCCGCGGTGCCGCCGCCGGGCGAGGCGCGACCCGACTGGTGGATCACCGCGGAGCTGGCCAAGCGCGTCGCGAGACGCGTGGGCCTCGACGTCGGCGCGCAGTTCGATTACCCGGGGGCGGCGGAGATCTTCGACGAGATGGCGCGACTCACCCCGTTCCTCGCGGGCCTCTCGCACGCACGGCTCGACCGCGAGGGCGGCCTGCAGTGGCCGTGCCCGACTCCCGAGCATCCCGGCACGCGCTACCTCTACGGCGAGTCGTTCCCACGCGGCCGCGGCCGCTTCATCCCGGCGCGCCAGATCGAGACGGCCGCGGAGCTGCCCGACGCCGACTACCCGTTCGTGCTCAACACGGGCCGGCTCCTCTACCACTGGCACGGCGGCACGCTCACGCGCCGGGTGCAGGGACTGATGGAGCTGGCGCCTCGGCTCGAGATCGCGATCCATCCGAGCGACGCGCGCCGGCTCGGCGTCGACGACGGCGCGCGGCTGCGCGTGGAGAGCCGGCGCGGCGAGCTGACCGGCTACGCGCGCGTGACGGAGGCGGTGAAGGCAGGCGCGATCTTCGTGCCGTTCGTGAAGCTCGGCGAGTCGGCGGCGAACTTCCTCACCAACGCCGCCTTCGACCCCTCCTCGAAAATCCCCGAGTACAAGGTCTGCGCCGTCCGCGTGACGCGCGCCTGATCGAGGACCGTCCCGGGTTTCCCGGGGCGGTTCCGAGCGTATGGGGGTGTGGGGGCCGTGTCGGGGCCCCCACAATAGAGGACGTGCCATCAGGGGTGGCGAAGTAATTCCTCCAGCTCGCGGAGGACGTTGTCGCGGGCACGCTGAGCCGCCACGGGATTCGGCCCTACGCTCGCACCCCGCCGGCCAGCGCCGTAGACCGACACGTTCGGCAGGCGCACTGGCGGCTCCTGCCGGGTGGAATCGAAGCCATGGTGAGAGTCCGGGTATACGGTGATCCGCGCGTCGGCGCCGGAGCGCTGCAGCATGGCGACGAGCGTCTCGCACGGCGGGGCCGGCGTCCAGTCGTCGAGCGCGCCGATGTGGATCCGCAACGGCGCCGCGAGCGGCGTGCCGGGATAGCGGGCCTCGCAGCGCGGGTGGAAGGCGATCAGCGCGCGGAAGGCGGGGCCGCCGGGCGTCGCATACCGTCGCGCGATCCAGGGCGCCGCCGCGGCCAGCACCGTCCCGCCG
>WNGN01001653.1_pt1 | contig 14797 bp, 14 predicted proteins | sample 5400561 | NCBI WGS metagenome assembly WNGN01 (sample SAMN13153379, study PRJNA577476) | soil metagenome | isolation source: 115 cm soil or saprolite under Garry oak tree replicate 2 | place: USA:California | collected 2016-06-15
CTACGGGATCACCTACGTCCCGCCCGCGACGCCGTGAACGGGGCGCTGTGAACGGAGCCGCCCGGCTGGCTCGGCACCGGAGCTCACGGCTTGGTCTGCTTCTTCTCGCCGCTTTGCTCACGTGTGGCGCGGCGCTCGCGTTCGGCCCCTCGACCGTCCGCGCCGACAGCACCTACGAGATGATGCTGCGGACGCAGGACGCACTCGTGGGCGGGACCGCTGAGCTGGAGGCGCGGATCATCGTCAGCGTCAAAGGCGACCGGATGCGCCAGGAGGCGACCGGAAGCCGAACGATGGTGACCCGGCGCGGCGCTCGCTACCAGAAGCCGGGCCACCGCCTCACCCTCGACCAGAACGACACCAGGCGTCGGTTCGAGATCGACCTTGACGCCAACACCTATGTCGAGGAGACGTTCGCGGACGCGCGGCAGCGGCACGAGGCGGAGCTCGCGGCGGCCGAGAAGGCGCTGGGCATCGGCCCCGCGAAGGCGATCCCGACGCTCGCAGTGTCGGTGGACCGGACGGGCGAGCGGCTTCGGGTCCACGGCCGGGAGTGCGAGCGGGTCGTGCTGAGATCGACGCGAGAGGCCGTCGTCGTGGGCGGGCGCGGGGCGCCGAAGGCGGAGCCGGCGCCCTCGCGCTTCGCCATGACTTTCGATCTGTGCCTCGCCCCCGACGTGCCGGCCTTGGCCGAGGCGCACGCGCTCGAGGAGCGGATCGATGACCTCACCGGAACGCGCGGTCGGACCCAGGACCGCGAGCTCCGGGTCTTCGCTCAGCGGCGTGACGTCTTCGCGGTGTTCGAGCTGATGCATCGCCTGCTGGCGCGCGAGCAGCACCGCCTGGGTGGCGTGGCCCTCCGCTGGGAATGGGTGTTCTCGGGACCCCGCCGCGACGAGCCCCAGGCGACGCTCCTCCGACACCTCGGCGAGGTCACGCGCATCGAGAGCGGGTGGCTCGACGCGAGCGGGTTCGAGTTACCCCCGGGGCTGACCCGGGACCCACGCTCGTCGGCGGTGAGGAGCCTTGACAACGCTCCTCGCCCGATGCTTTATCTTGCCCTGCCAGGTGAGCAGCTCCTGAAGAGGCCCTCGAGAGGAGGCCCAACATGACGCGAGGCGTGCTCGCGGTGAGAACCCTGACCTGCGTTGCCGTGACTCTGGTCGTCGCCGCCGGGGTGGTGCCGGCCGATGCCCAGAAAGCCCCGTCGGTCAGCCACACCGCCGTCACCGACCAGATGCTCTCTAACGCCGCCGCCGACGCCAAGAACTGGCTCTCGTACGGCAAGGATTACAGCAACACCCGCTACGCGAGCTCGAGGAAGATCACCACCCAGAACGTCGGAACGCTCATCCCGCGCTGGGTGTACCAGACCGGCGGCCCGATCGGCTCCTTCGAGACCACGCCTCTGGTGGTGGACGGCGTCATGTACCTCACCACGCCGTTCAATCACGCGATCGCGCTGGACGCGCGGACAGGCAAGCAGGTCTGGCGTTACGAGCACAAGCAGAGCGGCACTCCGATCATCTGCTGCGGCCCCAACAACCGAGGGCTCGCCGCCGCCTACGGCCGCGTCTACATGGCGACCCTTGATGCCCACCTGGTGGCCCTCGACCAAAAGACTGGCAAAGTGGTGTGGGATGTCCAGGTCGACGACCCCACCGCCGGCTACAGCCTGACGATCGCCCCCCTCGCCTACAAGGGGATGATCATCGTCGGCAACTCGGGCGCTGAGTATGGAGTCCGCGGCTTCGTCGACGCGTACAACGCGACCGACGGCAAGCGCGTGTGGCGGTTCTGGTCGATCCCCGATACCGGCTGGGAGGGAAAGTGGAGCCCGACGACTCCAGAGGGCGAGAAGCTCAACCGCGATCTCAACAAGGAGCAGGCCGACTTCGCGAAGTACAAGGACTCGTGGCAGCGGGGCGGTGGGTCGACCTGGATGACGCCGGCCGTCGATCCGGCGACCGACACCGTCTTCATCGTGGTCGGCAACCCGTCGCCCGACCTCGACGGCTCGATCCGGCCCGGTGACAACCTCTATACCGAGTCCATGGTCGCGCTGGACGTCAAGACCGGGAAGTACAAGTGGCACTACCAGTACGTTCCCCACGACGTCTGGGACCTCGACGCGGTCAGCCCGGCCGTGCTGTTCGAGACGATGGCGGACGGCAAGCGCGTGAAGGCCGTCGGCCATGCGGGAAAGACCGGCTGGTTCTACATCCACGACCGCGCGACCGGCAAGCTGATCCGGAAGTCCCAGGCCTTCGTCCCCCAGGAGAACATGTTCGCGCAGCCGACAGCCGCCGGCGTGCGGATGCTCCCGGGAGCCAACGGCGGGTCCGAGTGGTCGCCGGTGGCCTACAGCCCGGACACGCGTATGGTGTACGTCCTGGGCCTGCACCAGCCCATGAACTACATCACGCACTCGGCGCCCTTCGACCGCGGAAAGCTGTGGCTCGGAAGCGCCTTCGTCGCGATCCCCGGCGAGGAGCAGTCGGGCACCTTCACCGCGATCGACGTCAACACGGGGAAGATCGCCTGGCAGAACAAGCTGCCGGACCCCCTGATCGGCGGGGCCCTGGCCACGGCGGGTGGGGTGGTCTTCACCGGCGGCGACGGCACCGGCAACTTCTACGCGTTCGACGCGAAGACCGGCAAGGAGCTCTGGCGGTTCCAGTGCGGCGCGGGCGTCAATGCCGCGCCGATCTCGTTCGAGGTCGACGGTGAGCAGTTCATCGCCGTCGCCGCTGGCGGCAACTTCCAGCTCCGCTTCCCGTACGGCGACAGCGTCTTCATTTTTGGGCTTCCGAAGAGGCGGTAAGGCCGTCCCGCGACGCCCTCAGGGGAGGCGGCCCGGGCCGCCTCCCCTGGACGTTCTTCTCCGCGTGCTCACGAGCCTCTGTCTCATGCTGGCGTGCGCGCTCCCCGTCCACGCCGACGAGGTCAGTCCCGCGTGGATGCAGGTCGACGTTGGGAAGCAGAGCGTCCGCCTGCTGATCGTCGGGTCCGCCGACGGCACGAACGGTACGATGAACTTCAACGGCTATGGCAACGGCGAGATGAGCGTGATCGTCCCCCTCGGCTGGACCGTGCGCGTGGACTTCGAGAACAAGGGCCTGGGCGCGCTCCCCCACAGCCTGGTGATCATCAACCCGGTGACGCCGCTGCCGATCGAGGACGGTGTGCCCGCCTTTCCCCGCGCCCTGACCGTCAGGCTCGTTGCCGGCCTCCTGGCCGGGGAGACCGACTCGTTCGAGTTCGTCGCGAACAAGGAGGGCCGCTTCCTCTTCTTCTGCGGGGTCACCGGCCACGGGGTGGCGGGGATGTGGGACTACCTGATCGTGTCGAAGGAGGCGCGGCTTCCGAGTGTCCAGGTCACGGGCAAGAAGAGCGGTGCGGGCAGTGCCCAGGAGACGACGAAGAGCCTCTTCGCGTACGACGGTCACGCGTGGCGGCGACTGAGCGAAGGTGAGAAGCTCGCACTCCTCTCGGGGTTCCTCAGCGGCGCGGCGCTGGAGCAGGGGCTGCGGTTCCCCTTCGCGCCCAGCGTCTACAAGGCGCGCCTCGAGGACTTCTATCACTACCAGGACCGCCTCGAGATTCCCCTCTACCGCGCGCTGGTCCTGATCAACGAGCACATTTTGCAGGGCGTCAGGTGAGCGAAGGGGCGGTGGTCTCCCTTATCCCGTGCGTACGATCGCGAACCCAAACCGCCGAAGCTCGGCGTCGAGTGGCGGCCGGGTCCGGCGATCCCCGCCGCGACGATCACCCGGACTCACGGCCGTCCGCCGGCGACGCTCGCCCAGGCGCCTCTCGTAGCACACCTCGATGCCGACCTCGGTTGCAAACTTCTGTCGGAAATACTCCAAGAGATCTCTTCGATCGCACGCCACGAGGACCACATACCGCGCACCAGCCTGGGCACGCGTCGGGCGGTGGGGCAGAATTTTCTCTTTGAGCTCGCTCACAATCCTCAACGTGTCCTTGGCCAGCAGGGGTTTGTGGGGAAAGTTGCCCGGGATGCTCAATCCACAATGCGGACAAAATTCGGCGACCGCGCGAAGCATGGCCTGGCACTTCGGGCAGCGTTTGTACCGGGCGCTTGGCGTCGACGTGGTCATGACGCGCGCTCCCGGTCGAGGGCCTTGCGCCTGAATCGCACGAGGGTGTAACCCAGCAAAAGGACCTTGCCTTGCCGAATCCGCCGCGGGGCACTCCGGCGGTCGCCGGCAAACGGGCGCGGCTCACGTCGCCGATCAACCTTGCGACGCTCCATGATCACCTTCACGCCACGGACGTTGCCTAGAGCCCGCTGGAGATACTCATAGAGCTCCGTTTCCCTGGGATGAACCACCATGAGGAACTCGACCTCCGGAAACGACACTGACGGAAGGGATTCAAGGAGCTGCTCCTGGTGACGCGAACAGACGCCTTGCGTTGGCGAGGGGTCCTCACCGGGCTGGTCGTCGCTGCGGCACGACGGACAGGCTGCGTTCATTGTCGACCGCCTATAATTCCGGAAATGTGTGCCTTCGGTCACCTGACTCCCCGACTGTAGCATCAAGTCGGTCCCGGCGCGGCACGGAAAGTTCACTGGAGGAGGAAAGGGTGAGCTACCGAGAGCGCCGACGTATTCAGCGCCCCCGACGCCGGGCGTTGGCACGAGGGCGCGACGGCGAGCGAGGTTTATCTTCTGGCCGAGGCCGTTGGCATTCCTCTTCCCAAATTCGGTGGCACCGGCTGTGGAACCTGATGATCGAGGCGTCCGCGAACCGGTACGTGACCTGCGCGCCTCCGGCATCGCATCCCGAGCACCGACTCAACCCGATCGCGCTGTCTGCCTTCATGTGCGCCGGCGGCGCACCGGGCTGCTCCCAACCGCTTTTCGTCAGTAGTGGCACCTCCCGAGGCAAGGTGCCGTCGTCGAGCCGTTTGCGGATCTTCTGCCGGATCGGGTCCTGGTTCATCCTGTGTCCCCTCCTCAGCTCCGAACGAGCGTGACCGCAACGCCGAGACTCTTCGCGGACTGGGACAGGTCTTGGTCGGCGGTCGCCAGACGGAGTCCCTCCCGCTCGGCGAGCGCGAGATGGAGGGCATCGAGCGCCCGAAGCGGCAGCGTGAACCGGGCCAGCCAGCCGCGGGCGGCCTCGTAGTGGCGCCGCTGCACCGCGATGCGTGCGTAGAGGCCCGCCTGAAGATGGTCGAGAAGCCTCTCGCCGGTCCTCGTGGCGTCTGCCGCCGACATCTCTCTCACGCGGACCTTTCTTGCCAGCGCAGAGAAGAATTCGATCTCTACCAGGTCGCTGATCGCGGGGCGCGGGTCGCCGCGAAGCGTACGTTCGGCCACTCGGCTCAAAGCTTCAGGGCAGTAGTACGGTACCAGCAGGCTGGTGTCGATGTACATCAATACCGCCCTGCCCGACGAGCCCGAACGACGGCGTGGCTCACCGGCTCCCCCGTTACGCGAATCGATGTCCTGAACGAGCCGAGGGCCGGCAGCCGGCGCCCTTTTCGCTTCGGCGGAACCAGCCGGGCGACCTCGCGCCCCCGCCGAACCACCGACACCTCGTGGCCCGACGAGACCTCATCGAGGAGGGTCTTGAGCTTCCTGCGCGCCTCGGCAACACTCACGGCCTTCATCCGTCGGATCGTCCTGTACAAGTCAATTGTACACGAGAGTCCGCCACCCTACCCAGTCCAAAGCGAAAGCCCTCCCTTCAAGCCCCTGTGAGCCTGCCTTCGACAACCGAGACCATGCGGGAACCCTCTCTTGGGACCAAGCCCCAGCGGGTTCACTCTGCGAGGGGCTTCTCAGTTCACCGCGAGCGGTACCCGTGTGCCATCCGGCCGCCGCCATGTCGTTCGGAACTCGCGGTCATAGGTCCACACCCGCGATCCCCTCTCTCGCTCGGAGACAACGGCGAGGTAACCATCGGCCCAGTCAGGATCGTGCTCCCCGTAGTGAATCAGCCAATCGAGGACCTCGAGCCAGAGCTGGGATTCATCGTCGCTCCGGTAGGCCGCGACCGAGAACTCGCCGAGGAACCGGCGCAGACGTCCGCGCTGCGCACGGTAGGGCAGCAGGAAGCAGGCCTCCGTGACGACCGGCGCACAGAGGACGAACTGCTCCCGCCCGAGCCGGTCCAGGTCGCGGAGGGCTCTCCGATTGAGCGCGTCGCGGGGGTCGCAGAGGGCGACGACCGGCGCCGTGTCGAGCAGGATCACGAGCGCCGCGGCCGCAGCCGTCGCCGGATCACGCGGCGAACGCTCGCACGGTTGCTGAGGTCCCGTGGCTCGCGCGGGAGGCCAGGAGGGTCCGGATGCTCTCGATAGATGCTCGTCATGATCTCGCTGGGTCGTTTGCCCGACGCGCGAGCGGTCGCGTGTCGGGCGTGCGCGGTGCGGATCGCCTCGCGCACCACACGCGAAATCGGGATACCCACTTGCCGCAGCCGCGCCGCCATGCGCGCGTCCTCCGGGGCCAGGCGAACGTTCAGGAGCTTCACGAGCGTTATTGTAAAGACTCCGTGTCTTTACGTCAAGCACCGAGCGCCCACGGCGGCGTTCGCAGGGGCTCCGCGCTGGTGCGCGTGTCGGTACCCGTCGGCGAGTGCTCACGGGCAAGAGGCGGACAAGCTTGTAGGTCCGAGGTCCAGCGCGGCGGGGCGGCCCCTGCAGTCCAGCGCGCGCTACGGTATCAGCGTTGAAATGGCGGGCTCGACGGGATTTGAACCCGCGACCTCTGGATTGACAGTCCAGTGTGCTAACCAGGCTGCACCACGAGCCCGAGAGTCCAGACGCTATCATGCAGTGTCCGCACGGTCAAACCTGGCGCAGCGAGATGAAGTATCTGCCGAAGATTGACCGCCCCTGCTCTGGCCGTTGTCTCTGCTGAGGCGCGTGCACTTGACATTGGCCGGCCCGGCCGCTACAACCCTCGAGGAGGCAACGCGGCGGATTCGCGGCGGACCCTCGATGCGACGCTCTTCAAGGACGTGCTCGCGGCGCTAGGCGCCGGCCAGCGAGCCATCGAAACGACCGGACCACGGAGGATTCGACGTGCGACAGAACAGCGGAGCGAGGGGAGGGCATCACAATGGATCGGCGCGGCGCCGCGTGCGGAACGCGCTGATGGTCACGCTCGCGCTCGCCGGTGTGGCGGCATGCGCCCGGACGAGCGTGGAGAACGTGAACGTGCGGGCGGTCGGGCTGCCCAAGCCCCAGCTGATCGTCGTGCACGACTTCGGGGTCACGCCGGGGGATGTCTCCCTCGACAGCGCGATCGGTGCGCGGCTGACGCAGATGGCCCAGAGCACGCCCGCCTCCGAGCAGGAGGTCAAGGTCGGCCGCGAGGTCGCCCGCATCGTGAGGGAGAGCCTGGTCAAGGAGATCAGCAAGCTCGGCATTCCGGCGGTGTCGGCCGCCACGGCCACTCCGGTGGTGGGACCGAGCCTGTCCATCGAGGGCCAGTTCCTCTCGGTCAACGAGGGTAACCGGCTGCGGCGCATGGTCGTCGGCTTCGGCGCGGGAGCCAGCGAGGTCAGGACGCTCGTGCAGGTTTACGAGACGACCAGCGAGGGACGGCGCCTCGTGGAGGACTTCTACACGACGGTCAAGAGCTCGCGCAAGCCCGGGATGGGACCGATGGTCGGCGTCGGCGCTGCCGCGGGGCGCGCCGTCATGAGCGCGGCGGCAAGCACCGGCGTCGGGCTGGCGACCGAACACTCGCAGACCGTGGAGGGCGACGCCAAGCACACCGCCGACGAGATCACCAAGGTGCTCAAGAAGTTCTTCGCCGATCAGGGTTGGATCTCGCCAGAGCTGGCACGCTGAGGGATGAAACGCCGGATGGTCGTGGGCGTCGTGCTGGGGCTGCTCGCGATCCTCGCGACGGCCAATCTGGGTCAGGGGCAGGCCCCCGACAAGGTGGCTCCCGACAAGGTGACGTTGCAGCTCAAGTGGGTCACCCAAGCGCAGTTCGCCGGCTACTACGCCGCCAAGCAGAAGGGGCTCTACGGTGCCGAGCAGCTCGACGTGACGATCCGTCCCGGCGGCCTCGATATCGTGCCGGAGCGGGTCGTGGCTGATGGCGGCGCTCAGTTCGGGCTCGACTGGCTCCCGAGCCTCCTGTCCGCGCGCGAGCAGGGCGCGCCCCTCGTCAACATCGCCCAGCTCTTCGCTTACAGCGGGATGCGGGAGCTCGCCTTCAAGGCGTCCGGCATCAAGGGGGCGGGCGATTTGCGCGGGCGCAAGGTCGCGGTGTGGTTCGGCGGCAACGAGTTCGCGCTCCTGGCCACGCTCGAGCAGTACCGGATCGACCCGCAGAAGGACGTCACGCTGGTCCAGCAGCCCTTCGACATGAACCTCTTGCTCCAAAAGCAGGTCGATGCGGCCGCCGCCATGACCTACAACGAGTACAAGCAGGTCCTGGACGCGGGCGTGAAGCCGGAGGACCTCGTCGTCATCGACTTCAACAAAGAAGGCACGGCGATGCTCGAGGACGGGGTCTTCGTCAAGGCCGACTACCTGAAGGCGGCCAAGAACCGGGACGTCGCCGCGCGCTTCGTCCGCGCCTCGCTCAAGGGCTGGGAGTTCTGCCGGGACAAGCCCGCCGAGTGCGTCGACATCGTCCTCAAGGAAAGCCCGGTGCTCGGGCGTCGGCACCAGACCTGGATGATGGCCGAGATCAACAAGCTCATCTGGGGCCCGCCCCGGCCGACGACGCCGCTCGGTAAGATGGACCCGGCGGCGTTCAAGCGCACCGCCGACATCGCGCTGAAGTTCGGGGTGATCAAGAAGCCAGCGGACGCGTCCGCGTACACCCACGAGATCTGGGAGCTGGCGCAGAAGAAGGGTTAGGTTGACCCTCGAGTTGGGCTAGAACGTCCCCCCACCACCGCCGCCAGCCCCGCCACCTGAGGCGCCGCCGGACCCGCCGCCCGACCCGAAGCCGCTCTCGCCTTGCGCGAAGCCGCCCGTGCGGGTCGTCAGGATCGCTTCCGTGGTGTCGCGGCCGAAGAGCGTGAGCCCCGCGTGATAGCTGTCGAGCGAGAACGGTGACCTGCCCGTGTACCACGCGGGTGCGTCTACCTTGATGCCGTCGAAGTTGAAGATCCAGCGCTCGGTGACGCCGAGCGAGATCGCCCACGGGAGGAACCGATGGAGCGTGTCGGCCGGCATGCGCTCGAGCCGGTCCTTCTCGGCGCGCTCGAGGAACTCCTGGAAGCCGCGCACGCGCGCCAGCACCTGCACACCCCGCCACGTGCGGTGGGCCATGGCGCGCGACCAGCCGAGGAGGACGACACCGCTCGCACCGATCGCGATCGGCAGCGTGATGCCGTAGGCATCGAGCCACGACGGCCAATGGCCCGGCAGAACGAAGGCCGCGACGATCAGCAGCGCGCCCGGAATCGTCCAGTTCCGGCGCATCCGCCCGGGCGACGAGGGGAAGAGGCCATCGGCGACCATCAGCCGGTAGAGGCGGTCGCGGATCGGCGGGAAGACGTGATCGTAGTCGCGGCGCACCTCGGAGAGCAGGCGCATGTTGAGCGCCCAGTCGGTCGAGAAGAGCTTGGCGAGCACGTAAAGCTCGAAGTCCTCGAGGTTCGGGTCGCCGCCGATCGGCTTCAGGCGCTTGAACATGAAGTCGGGCTGGCCGAACGCCGTCGTGATCTGCTCGATCTGCAGATAGCCGCGCACCGCGAGGTCCACGATCGTCGCCAGGACCTCGCGCGGCTCCGCCTTCTCGTCCACGAGCGTGCCGGCCTCGGCGGGAATCAGTCCGGGCGGCGGCTCGTACTCGGGCTTGACCGAGCGAGTCGCCGCCGGGTCACGTCCGTACGCCCACCAGACGAGCCAGCCGAGGCCGAACGCGAGGAGCGGCAGGCTGAAGGGCCAGTTGTCGCTCACGAACCAGCGGGCCTCGGCGAGCGCCGTCGGGCGGCCGACGCTGCCGGGCGGCCAGCCGACGACCACTGTCATGCCCTCGCGCGGCCGCAGGGGCCGGGTCGCGGTCAGGCGCAGGAGGCGCTGCACGCGGTCCGCTCGGTAGTCCTGCCCGACGCTGCCCCGTGGTCCCGTGTAGACGGCGGTGCGGACGTCCTTGTCGCTGACACCGGGCGGCGTGTTGACGTACACCTCGGCGTGCTGGATCGGGACCTCCCACTCGTGGCCGGTCGCGTTCCAGTAGAGCTCCTCGTGGTCCTCGAACGCGAGGATCGCGCGCCGCACCCGGTAGATGAACGTCACGGTCTTCTTCGTGTCGGTGGCGCCGGGTACCCACGCCGTGATCCGCACGTAGCGGCTCGGATAGGAGACCTCGTGGCGGAGGGGGCGGTTCGCCTCGTCGTAGACGCCGATGCCTTCCAGGCGCAGCGCGAACTCCAGGCCGCCCCGGTCGTAGCGCACGGGGATCGTGCGGTAGACGCCCTGGTGCGCGCCCTGGAACTCGAAGGTGACGTCCTCGCGGACGAGGAGGCTCGCGTCGGGGTTGACCTGGAGGCTCGTGACGAAGTTCGCGATCGCGAAGCCGCGCGCCGCCCCCGCCGCGGGCGACGGGACCACCGCGAGCAGGATCGCGAGCGCGACGAGCGCTCGGCTTATACTCTCAGCTCCCGAACGCGACGCGGGGCGCCTGCCGCTCCTGCGGGCTGTCGAGCTCGAAGTACCCCCGCGGATGGAACTGGAAGAACGATGCGACGAAGTTCGACGGGAAGGTCTGCACCGAGGTGTTCAGGTCGCGCACGACCGCGTTGTAGTAGCGGCGCGCGCTCTGAATCGCGTCCTCGATCTCGCTGAGCGACCCCTGGAGCTGGATGAAGTTCGCATTCGCCTTGAGGTCCGGGTAGGCCTCGGCGAGCGCGAACAGCTGGCGGAGCGCGCCCGTGAGCGCATTCTCCGCCTGCGCGCGCGTCTCGGGCGTCTGCGCGGCGACGGCCGCGCCGCGCGCGCGGGTCACGGCATCGAGCGTCGTCCGCTCGTGGGCGGCGTAGCCCTTCACCGTCTCGACGAGGTTCGGCACGAGGTCGGTGCGCCGCTTGAGCTGGACGTCGATGTCCGACCATGCCTCGTCCGACCGCTGGCGCAGCCCGACGAGCTTGTTGTAGCCGGCGATGATCAGCCCGACGAGCCCGGCGACTACCACGAGAAAGACCACGCCGCCGACGGTCATGGAAAGCCCCCCGCGCGTTATCTTAGCGCGACGTCCGGGGCGGGGGCAGCACGAATACGGACAGGCGGGCGACGCGGGCGCGGATCGCGGCGCGTGCCCGGTCGAAGTCGTCGCTGACGGCTGGCACGTCGTCCCAGCGCTCCACCTCCACGCCGGCGAGCGCGAGATCGCCGAGGTCGCATCCGAACGACACGACGCGCGACGCCTGCGCCACGTCCTGCCGCGTCACCCGTCGCGGGCGGAGGCCGCGGAGATCGATCCCCTCCTCGAGGAGCCGCGCGACGACGACCGGCGCGATCTGGGGGTCGGGCTCGGTGCCGGCGGACACCGCGCGCGCGGCGACGCCGCGCGCACGGGCGAGGCGCTCGAACTCGGCGGCGGCAAGGACGCTCTTCGCCGCCCCGTGCAAGCACACGAAGAGGACGGTCGGCTCGCTCATTTCACGAAGACCCACGTCGGATTCAGCAGTGGAAACGCGATCACCCCGATGAGCGCCGTCACGGCGATCAGGACGGGGTTGCTGACTCTCCAGCGGAACAGGACTCCGAGGCTGGCGAGCCCGACCAGCGCCGTCAGCCAGTCGCCGATCGCGATCCGGCCGAGCAGCACGCAGGCGCCGAGGATCGTCCCGATGGCGGCCGCGTACGCGCCCTTCACGAAGCCCTGGACGTTGGCGTTCGCGCGGTGACGGACGAGGATCGGCGCCACGATCAGCACGAGCAGGAACGAGGGAAGGAAGATGCCGATCGTCGAGACGACGGCGCCCAAGAAGCCCGCGACGAGGTAGCCCACGAACGTCGCCGTGATGACCACCGGCCCCGGGCTGAGCATGCCCATCGCCACCGCCACCAGGAACTGGCGCTCGTCGAGCCAGCCCGTCTGGTGGACGAGCCCCGTCTCGAGAAACGGGACGATCACGAGGCCGCTGCCGAACGTGAGCGACCCCGCCTTCAGGAAGAAGACGAGGAGCTTGCCGAGCGTCGCGCCGAGGCCGGCCTGGGCCGCGCCCCCGGTCGAGCCCACGGCGAGCGGCACCAGCGCGACGACGGGCAGCGACGAGGCGCGCCCGCGTCCGAGGGAGCCGTAGAAGACGATGCCGAGGACTCCGGCGCCGACGAACACGAGCGCGACTTCGGTCTGGAGGGCCACGGTGACCGCGAAGGACGCCGCGGCGATGGACCACTGGAGCCAGTCCTCCATGCCGAGCCTGGCCAGCCGGTAGCACGAGTGCAGGATCAGGGCGATCACGGTGGGGCTCACGCCGTAGAAGATGGCCGTCACCAACGGAAGCCCTCCGAAGTGGACGTAGAGCGCGCCCAGCACGCTCACGATGACGAAGTTCGGCAGGATGAATGCCCAGCCGCCGGCCCATGCGCCCCAGAAGCCCCCACGGATGTATGAGATGAAGATCCCGACCTGGATCGCGAGCGGGCCCGGGAGCGACTGGCACACGGCGATCCCCTCGCGCATCTCGTCCTTGGTGAGCCACTGGCGTTCCTGGACGAGCTCCCGCTCCATCTGACCGCAGAGCGCGACGGGGCCGCCGAACCCGAGCGCGCCCAGGCGGAGATAGTAGGCGACGAGCTGGCGGATCGGCACCCGCTGAGGTCGCTTGCCCTCCACCACGTCACCCCGCCTCGTGCCGGGAGTGACTTCCGAGGTCGCGGTAGGTCGCCGCCCGATGAGTCTCCGGCAGGAGCGCGTACACGGTGTCCCGCGTCGGGTCGAATCCCAGCGTGTGAGCCCCGCGCTCCGTCGGGACCGTCTCGAGACGGCGCAGGCGGTCGGTCTCGAACACCTCGATGAGCCCGGGGTCGCCGACGGCCACATAGAGATGGTGCAGGTGACGATTGAGAAAGATCACATCGGGCACGCCGGCGAGCAGCGCCTCCGCCAGCACGTCACCCGACCGGGCGTCCAGGGCAAGGAGCCTCTTCGCGTCACAGGCACAGAATAGCCGACCGCTCGCCACGTCGAGCTCCAGGCCGTGCGGGCCCGCGGCGGGGACGGCGATGGTGCGCGCCACGCGCCCGGGATGGCCGGCCTCGATGATCGCGATCTGGGGCGGGTCGGCCACGTTGACGTGGAACGATGCCGTCCCGGGGTCGAAGACCGCCCAGCGGGTTCGGCCGGCGACGGGAACGTCGGCGATGGTGGCTTCGGCGGCGAGGTCCACGATGGAAACGGTGCACGACCCCGCCACCGACGGATCGCCAACGTTCGCCGCGAGCAGCAGGCGACGCTCGGCCGCGTAGGCGAGGCCGTTCGGCCGGCGCCCGACCTTCACTTTGACGAGAGCGTCCTCCCGGGCGGGCGAGAAGACTCCCACGGTGTCCTCGCCGCGATTGGAGGTGAACACCAGATCGTCCGCTTCGGACACCAGCACCCCGGCAACTCCGGTCAGACGCGGGATCGAGCGAAGGTACGTGCCGGTCGCGCAGTCGATCACGTCGAGCGCGTCGTTGGCGGTGTGCGCCACGTAGAGACGCCCTCGCCGGCCGTGTACGGCCGCGTGGTCGAACCCCCCGGGCCCGGCGTGCGCCGGGAGCTCGATGTGCCCGGTGCCCTCGAGGATCATTTGACACGGAGTGTAGCAGACGTTACCGTGTGTAACAAGAATGCGTTGGCTCACACTCCTGGTGAGCTTGCCGCCGACACCGACGCGGCACCGGGTCGGTGTCTGGCGGAAGCTCAAGCGAATGGGGGCGGTCAAGCTGAAGGGCGCGGCCTGGATCCTGCCGGAGACGCCAGAGACGATCGAGCTCTTCCAGTGGCTCGTCCAGGAGATCCAGTCGTCCCGGGGCGAAGCGACGCTGATGCGCGTCGACCGGATCGACACGATGACGGATGAGCAGCTGACGGCGCTCTTTCACAGTGAGCGCGCGGCCGAATATCAGTCGCTGATGCGGGCCTGCCGCGAGGTCCGGGCCCAGCTGGACCGCTCGACCACCGCGCATCGCGTGTCGGTGGAGCCTGCGCGCGCCAGGCTCGAGCGGCTCAAGCGTGAGCTCGACCGGATCCAGAGCATCGATTATCTCGAGAGTCCCCTCGGGCGCCGGGCGCGCGTGCGCTGGGAGACCGTCTCCAAACGGCTCCAGACCATGGCGGCTCGGCCGCGGGCGGCAACGAGGCAACCCCACCACGCGCTTCCGCCCTCGGGCAGCACGTGGGTGACCCGGCCACGGCCGCACATCGACCGCATTGCGTCCGCGTGGCTCGTCAAACGCTTCATCGACCCGCACGCGCGATTCGCTTTCGCGGACCCGACCGACGCCGCCAAGAAGGGGATCCCCTTCGACATCCTCGGCGCCGAGTTCGGGCATCACGGCGAGGACTGCACGTTCGAAACGCTCCTGAAGCGCTTCGGCCTCAAGGACCGGCGGCTCCGGATCATCGCCGAGATCGTGCACGAAGCCGATCTCCGCGACGGCAAGTTCTCCCGACACGAAGCCAGCGGCGTGGACCTGGCGATCAGGGGCATGGCGGCAACGCTACACGACGACGACGAGCTGCTCGAGCGCGGCATGGCCGTGTTCGACGGCCTCTATGAGGCGCTCAAGCAGAAATCCTGAGTGGAGGAGAAGCGATGAAGAAGATCCTGATCGCCCCGTTCGTAGGTCTGGT
>WNGN01001658.1_pt1 | contig 14793 bp, 11 predicted proteins | sample 5400561 | NCBI WGS metagenome assembly WNGN01 (sample SAMN13153379, study PRJNA577476) | soil metagenome | isolation source: 115 cm soil or saprolite under Garry oak tree replicate 2 | place: USA:California | collected 2016-06-15
CCGATGACGTCGTCTACGAACATTACTTGTTGATTGCAACATTCTGCTAATGTCTCAGAGTGTGGTTGCATGTTGGTGAAGTCGTCTTTTCCTGGTCTGCTCTGGTGGGATCCTAGCACGACCCTCGCATCCTCTAGCCTCGCGAGGGTCTCAGAGACGGCTCTGATCCTAGTGTCGTCCAGGATCTGATGTGTAGAAGGGTCCAGGGGAACGTTGATGTCTACTCTTAGAAAGATCCTCTTGTTGCTTGTCTCCACGTCATCTAGGGTGAGGAATTTGTGGCTCGACAAGCCTGGGTCCTTTTTGCTATCATTCTTCCGGTTTCGTTTGCGTTTAATGTTTCTCGGGCCAATGCTTTTTAGCAGTAGACCCCGCGCCGGCCGTTTTGCCGGGGTGGCTCAGCTTGGTCAGACCCCGTGAGGGGAGCCATAGCGCCGGACTCATAATCTGGTTTGAGACATCCGGAGGTCGCGGGTTCGATAAAGGCCTCTTCTTTCGAGAGCCCCGCCCCCGGCACTTAGCCTGAGACCGGGGATCACTACCCTGATCCTCGAACGTTATCCTCTACGGAGAATGTCGACCCGGCCATCCTTTCTGCCCACATAAGCGACGTCACACATTCCCAGAAACAGTCCTGTTTCGACCACTCCCGGGATCTTCTTGAGCTTCTCATGAACTATCTCCGGCCGGCGTAGGCTTCTGAAATATACATCCGCGATGAGGTTCCCGTTGTCTGTTATGACGGGTCCGACCTTACCTGCGGCCTCTCTCAGAACTGTCTTCTCGGAGATCTTTCTGATCTTCTCGACGGTCGATGCGTAGCCGAATGGAACTATCTCGACCGGTATTGGCTGCGGTCCGCCCAAGGTTTTTGCGAGTTTCTTCTCGTCGACTACGATGATGAGCCTCCTTGCTGTTGAATCTACAATCTTCTCTCGAAGCAGCGCGGCTCCTCCGCCCTTGACTAGGTCGAGTGTTCGCCATTGTATCTGGTCTGCGCCATCCAGCGCTAGGTCCGGTTCGGTGTCTTCTTGGAGGTCTGATGTTTTTAGGCCCAGTTTCTTTGCGGCGATTTCTGTTTGATATGATGTTGGGATGAAGGTGATTTTCAGATTCTCTTTCTTGATTCGTTCCGCGGCTAGCTCGAGGGCTCGAAGGATGGTGTTGCCGCTTCCAAGTCCGATGGTTGTGTTGTCTCTGATTTCTCTTACTGCTTGCGCCGCAGCGCTTATTCGAGCCTTGTCAGTCCACGACATTGTTCTGGATCAGCCTTCTGTCTCTATCTGTTCGAGGCGTTCCATTGCTTTGAGTACTTCTTCTCGGATAGTCTCCAACCGTTCTTCTGCTTTGTTCTTAGGCTTCTCCTTTGTCTGTCGTTCCTTGGGAGGGTTTGTAACTAGCGGTGTTGGGCTTGTCTCCGTCTCTGGAGGCTCAGGGGATTTGGTTATCGTTTCAGATGTTGCAGTTACGGTTGGTCTGATCTGGCTTATCTTCAGATCTATCTCAAGCATTTTTTCCTGGAAACTCTTGAGGAGCTCGTCTTTGGCAGATTCGAGTTCGTAGAGGTCGACCGTCCTCTTGTGGGTGTCTATTTCTCCGTCTACTCGTTTGAGGTCTGTTTTGTATCGTTGTAGGAGCTGGTTTTTTTCGCTATCGTTGATCTGTCCCTTTGTTTCTGCTTCGTAGATCTTTGTGAGGGCGTCCCCGATGATGTCTCTTTCAAGACTTGCAAGGCGGAGTCTGTCGCGAGATCTTGAGACGTCGTTGCTCGTGATTGTTTTCTTGAGTATGTCTGGTACGGGGAACGGTTCTCTGTTGAGGGGTTCGGCCGTGTTCTTGTTTTCTTCTTGTTCGGTTTTCTTTCTTCCGAATAGGAGTATGAGTGTGATTAGTGTGAAAGGTGCCGTTTGGCCCTTTCTACGCATGAGAAGCATCCCTCTAGCGTTCTTGATTGATTGAAGGGTGCCGGATTATTAATGGTTTAGCAGAGAGGATGCTCTTGTTACCGCGCTTGGGGGAGCGTGCGTCCAAGTATGGTTATCTAGCGTGTTTGTGATTGGTGGTTTTGGTGTATACTTTGTCTTTGGCGATGCAGTGCGAGAGCTGCGGTCGGCCGCTTGCCTCAAGAGAGGAGCATGGCGCACAGAATCTCGATAATCCGTACTGTATTCATTGCACTGATATGAAGGGTAAGCTGTTGCCTTTCGAGAAGTTGTACGGGGATCTGGTGAATCAAGCTATGCAGACTCGCTGGATGAACAAGGAACAGGCAGAGAAGTATTCGTTGGAAGAGATGGCAAAGTGGCCTGCTTGGAGAGACAAGGTTGCCCAAATGCTGGAGCGCTTACAGCACTAGCAGGATAATTTCCTTCGAAATCTCTAGAATCGTACTTGCCGCAAGGTAGTTTTGGAGTAGCGATGCGGTCCTGTCATATTGCGTAAAGTTGCTTACTGTAGGAGCTGGCGTCTTGGCGTGAGGGGTCAGCGGTTAGAAACGGATAAAGTGATATTCTGGGTCCTAATAACCTAGGTCGATGGATCGAACTAGGAATAGGATTCTTGAGAATTTCACAGTCCTATTCATACTTAGCCTAGTATTCTATTTGCCGGCGTCCGCTCTTCCCGTTCCCGGTGCAACTAGATATCAACCATCGCTATCTAGTCCGGTCCTTGTCACTGCCGCCTCGTCATCTGGTACTGTGGGTTCAAACGTACCTATCGTCGGCGAGGCCTCTCCTGATCGTCAGCAGGTTGAGACAGCAATCTCTGTCGATCCCCGCTCCCAAAATATTCTGGTAGCTGGGGCCCAGGATCTACGACTGAAGAGTCTCGGAGAGCATCGTTGGAATGGGTATTGCAGATCCGCGGACAGCGGGCAGACCTGGACGAACAGTCTGATACCTGGTTACCCAGGCGACACGTCCCCCCAAGGAATGGCTTCGCCTCTACACAGTTCAAATGCCACGTCCGATCCTGTTCTAGCCTTTGATCGTCTCGGGGATGTCTACTATGCTGGCCTTGTTTTCAACATAAGCGCCGCTGGGCCTTTGGGCAACGGTCCTATAGGCAATCTTGTCTTGTTCGTTGCCAAGTATAGCAATGACGGGGCGACTTATTCGGGTGTGACTTTGATCACGGGGCCGCTTTCTGCTGACAAGCCGTGGATAGCCGTGGATAACACTGGTGGACCGTATGATGGAAATGTTTACGTGGCGTTTGACGCCTCTCTAACTTCCTCGTCTCCCTTTGCTACGCTCTTCACAAGGTCCATGGACGGTGGGAAGAGCTTCTCTGCGCCCTTTTACGCGCCTTCGGACCAGACGGGCGGGCTGCCAGGGGTTGCTGTTGACCCTGCCGGAAATGTCTATGTCTCATCCGATGCTTTCGACCCGGTCACCGGCGCGAATCTGAACTATACTCAGGTGTCCAAGATAACAAACGGAGGGACTACGCTAGTCCAGAACGTTAGGGCTGTCAACCCTGCCCATTGGGTGACATCAGGATCGTCGATAGGCGCAAGCTTTCGAGCTTTTACGATACCGCAGATTGCGGCTGACTCTCACGGAGTATACCTCGTCTTTGATGACACTAGGCTGGGAAACTCGAACGTTTACGTCACCCGGTCAACAGACGGAGGCTCTTCCTGGACTATACCGGTTGAGGTGAATGATGTTCTCGCTGGCCAACACTTCTTCCCGACAATCGCCGCGTCCGGTGGGATTATTGACGTGGCTTGGTATGACAGTCGATTCAATACTGCTTCCCCCATGACTTCGCTAGATGTCTTCTTCGCAGACTCGCTGGATGGTGGGGTCAGCTTCTCGGCCAGTGTGAGAGTGACGAATGTTTCCTTCAATCCGGGTCTTGTGAAGAGGACTGATGCTCCGAACTGGAACGAGCCTTTCATGGGCGACTATCTCGGGATCGCTGCCACATCTTCCAATGCTTATCCAATATGGACCGATAACAGGTTCGCCTGCGATACAGTCGACCCTGCCTACAGTAGCTGCGTGGATCAGGACGCGTTTACCGCGGCAGTTGGTCTGCCTGACTATGCGTTGTCTGTGAGCCCATTATCTCAGTCGATTGTCCAGGGAGCGTCTGGCCGCGCGAAGGTTTCGCTGTCGAGCCTTGACGGGTTTCAGGGCAACGTGACCGTCTCGGATATCTCATCACCCCTAGGTCTTCCAATCAGCCCCGTCTCTACGAGAGTCCAGTTGTTCTCCGGTGGAACAGGAGCTTTCAACCTAACCTTCTCTCCAAGCAGTGGCACTACTCCGGGAACGTACAGTGTCAACATTACGGGTACGAGCGGTCCGCGGGTCCATCTGGCCCTGACGAGCGTAATGGTCCAGCCGTCGAGTGTCGGCGGGAGCCTCGTTTCTCTGGACAGGCTGGGGCTATTCCTGAAGTTCCTAGTGATCGCAATCCCGACACTCATGGTCGTGGCCCTAGGTACCTTGTTGATGCGGCAATGGAACAGGCGTGCGAGGAGAGGGTCGACAGTTTACCGTGGAGGGCCTGAATCTGCGCCGGTTCTACTTCGAAATTCACGTCTACCGTACGACTAAGGTTAATTAAATCTCGGGCTCCGCTCCAAGCTCCGTGCCCCGGTGGCTCAGCCTGGTAGATGCGTTGGGCGCAGCCTAGAGCATTGCCTTGGTAGGCTATCAAACAGGCAAGGGTCACGAGTTCAAATCTCGTCCGGGGCTCCATTACATACGGGCGATAGCTCCGTTCTGAACTGGCCGGCTACGGATGGATTGAATAGGCGGCTAAACGAAATATTGCTAGGCGTTCATGAGCGGCGAGTCAGAGAATGTGCTTGGGGAGATCCGTGTTGTTGCGCGCCTTGCCCTCGGCATCGAACAGCTAATGCTATTCGTTACTGAAGCAAGAATACTCGTTGCGCACGTAGGTAAGAGAGGTGCAGGAGCGCTTGCAACCTCTGCGCTTTTTGGGAGACTAAGCGGGGGATTCGAAGATATCGTGAAGAGCGGGGGGGAGTCGCGTAGTAAACGCGCTCTGCAGCGGTTGACGCCTGAGAGGATTCTGACTGCGAACAAGGACAATTTTCCCCTCAGATTTGGGGAAATCGTTGGCGTGAGACTCGTTGAGAGGCCTTACTCAGGGGAGATGACCATATTGACAGGAGATAACAAATTCGAGTTCCAAACCCAACACCCTCTGGATAGTATCGTTGGACTGCTGCAGATACCTCTTGGGCCGAAGCTGACTGTTGAAAGGCTACCTGAAGGCGTGCGCAAGAATCGGAGGCATTAGCCCGAACCTTCACTCGGCCGGAGTATGAAGGTCAAGGATAAACCAATATTCCACAGCTTCGTTTATCTGTCATGAGCGCGAAGTAATGGGCGAAGGAGCGTCGAGTTCTTGAAGCCACGATGGGTTCTTGCTACCTGCCTCCTCCTTCTAGTCTTCTCAGTGCCACATCTCTCCCCTGTTAGAGCAGCATCTGTCCAGCCTTTCTCAATCGTATACCTCAGTCCGGTATGGTATAATGTAACGAGTGGATCGTCTTTCACCGTCAACGTAATGTTGAATCTCTCTGCTGGTCAGAGCGCCTCGGGCTTTAATGTAAAGCTGAACTATGGAAATCCTCAGCCGGACCCGGTTGTTAGAGCGGAGAACGTGTCCTACTCAGGCAATATCTTCGGCGATACCTCTTCCAACTTCGTTTCAACAGAGTGTGTGCCTCCCATTATCAACTGTCAGACCGCGGACCCTACAGACGCTGAATTTGGCTGGGTGCATTTCTCTGCACTGCCCGAAAGTGGCAACCCAGTTAATGGCCCGCTGTCCAAGCTGCTCTTCTCGGTCGCGTTCTATGTCGAAAACGTCAGAAATTCAAGCCTGATTCACATAGACACTGCAGACGTTGCAAATGCCGGGTCAGGCCCCTTCGCGACCACCCAGTTCATACCAATAGTCAAGGAAGACGCGATCTTCAGCAATTCAGGAGTCACAGCGTTTTTCAACTATCTCCCAACCGACACACCCTCCGTTGTAGCAGGACATCCGAATAGATTTGATGCTTCAGGGAGCTTCGCAAATAATTCGTCCGCCGCCATAACCTCTTACAGTTGGAACTTTGGTGACACGAGCACTGGTAGCGGTCCCATAATCCCCCACACGTTCCAGTCTCCAGGCACCTATGGCGTGACGCTGAACGTCACTGACGTCAACGGCGGTAAAGGATCTATTCATAGAATGGTGACTGTCGGACCTGCGCTGGGTGCATTACTCTTGGCCATATTTAGTCTCCAGAAAGTACCTCAGTCAGGGGTGTTTGTTCGGATCTTCAACTCGTCTAACGTTCTTCCCTTCGAGAATGCGACGACAGATTCCAATGGACAAGTGGCATTCAATAATCTCTCGCCAGGGGTCTACACTTTGGCCTTCTCGGGCCCGACTGTTAAGCATAGTAATAATGCGACCGAGACCATTCTTGCTGGCTGGACGACGCAGGATAGTGTAGGGCTCGAAGTGGATACTCCGCCGCCTCCAGTGCCTTGGTATGGCGACATTGTATTCTTGGGGGGCCTTGGAGGGGCCGTAGCGATCTTCGGGTTCGGGCTCTTCCTGAGACGCAGGAGTATGCAGAAGAAACTGCGCGCGAAAAAAGCGAGTCTAAAGAAAAAGTAGCGCGAAGACCAAACTCGAGATGGCCGGTTTAGAGCCGAGTCTTCTACGCGGATTCTGGGAGTCCGGTCGGGCGTCGGCGTCTGAATAGAAGCAAGCCCAGTACAACCGCTACTGCAGCGGCCAGTCCGGTTGTTATCCATGGAATGACGCTGAGATCAGCCGGGGGAGGGGCCGATGGCGGGGAACTTAGAGCTACAGTGCCCGCGCTCTGGGCTTGGTTGATTGTAGTGGTCTGCGATCCGATGATTCTGGCGTAGACGTGATAGTTTGCTCCGGACCACTGGGTAGTGTTCCATGTTAAGGTGATCATCTGCGCGGCCTGGCCGGGGTTAAGTGTGATTGTTTTCTGTGCGACTGTTACGTTGCTTCCGGTGCCGCTGTTGACGTCCATAGTGATGGTTAGGTTTACTGGTGAGGTTCCGGAGTTGGTTACGGAGACTGTCATGCTTACGGATTCGCCTGCGGTTACGGATTGGGTGGAAATGGTCGCGGCCGCCAGCTGGACCGAGGACTGGGGCGAGGTAATGATGAGTGTGACAATGGTGGAGTGGCTGATGCCATTGGATGTTGCTGTAACGTTGATCGCGTAGGTTCCTGCTGCCGTTGTAGTCGTTATAGAGATTGTTAGCGTGGACGCTACGGGGGGACCGGTGGAAGTGATGGTTACGGATGTGGCTGAGAGGCTCGTGGAGATTCCCAGTGTGGCCGAACTGTTGGCCGAGAGTGTTATGGTTCCAGCGAAACCGTTCAGTCCGATGAGGTTGATGGTCGAGGTTCCCGTCGTTCCCGCCGTGATGGAGAGAGAAGATGGGGCAGAGGAAGCGCTGAAGCCTGGAGTTGGAACGGTTACCGTGACGTTGAAACTGTGTGTCAGGGGACCGATGGCTCCGGTCACAGTGATGTTGTAGGGACCCGGTGTCGTAATAGGCTTGACGATTATGTAGAGTATCGGTAAGCCTTGCATTTCCTGGGTCACGAGGATGCTCGTCTGGTTGCAACATGCGATGATGTTGTTTGATAGCGACTTCACTGTTAAAGAGATATTCCCGTTGAAACCACTTCCGCCAATAAGACTAACTACTGAGTTTCCGTTTCCTCCCTGTGGGACTGAAACGGATGTCGGGCTGGCTACAATCGAAAAGTCTGTAACAAAAAAGTTGAGTAATGTGTTGTTAAGATGATTGCCTATCGGGGTCCCTGTCACTGTGATTGTGGTGGCAGACACGCTTACCGGAGTCGAAAGAGTTGTTCTGATTGTTAGTATGCTCGAATTTCCTGTGAGACTGGGAATCACACTTGGAGGAGAGAATGAGTATGTGACTCCAGCGGGAAGGATGGCGATGCTAGCAGGTGTGAGCGATAAAGTGACGGGTTTGGGCGGATTGGAGTCTCTGAGTGTCAGTTGGATCCTGGTCGAACCAGAACTGCCTTTGATGACATCGACGTCTCCAGAGTTGGACAGTATATAGGTGAATGATGTGACAGTGATGGCTATGAAGGAGGAGTGTTTGACTGTTGTCTGGCTGGTCTTGCTGACGTTAAGATTGTAAGTTCCAGTTATGTTGATGTTATAGGTTCCAGGTGAAGTTGAACTGGGGATTGAGATCATCAAATGGGTGCTCACGCTCCTCCCGGATAGGAGCCCAATGGCTTTGCTAGTCCAGTTTCCAATAATTCCTAGAGTGTTAGAGCTGTTGTTTGAGAGGTTTATGGTTCCACTCGTCTGGTTCATGCTCGTCAGGGTGATCGTAAAATTATTGTTCCTTCCGGTTTGGATGCTGAGGCTGGCTGGTCCGGCCGCGATGCTGAAGTTATCTTCCAAAACAGAGATTGTCAGCGTGTCAACGATAGTGCTCATGTTACCGGAACTGTCTATCGTCTGAAGGTTCGGTCTGTAGTTGCCTGCAGCATAGTAGACATGTGAGACCGTTCGCGATAGTGTCGGGCCGGTCAGGATGGTAGTATTTCCATCGGCGAATGTCCAATCATAAGATGTGATTGTATGAGTGGGAGTGGGAGCGCTGATCGACGCGTCGAACATGACTGTCAACGGTGCTGGTCCGATTCTGGGAGTGGCAAAGAAGTTTGCCGTAGGATCTATGCTCGTGAAGGTGCCTGTCTGGATAGTTTCAGGAAGAACAGTTCCGGAATTGTCTTGTACTGAAACGCAGGTGTTGTCGCCTACACTGGTCTGCGGTCCACAGCTCAACACCGAAGGATAAGAGATAAGGGTGCTAGATGTCTTTTTCACTACCGTGTAGTTTATCGTGAACGCCATCCCAGAACAGGGTGGGTTGCCACCGCACTCGTTGCCCCCAGTGCTCTCTATCGTGGTAGCTTCAACGACGCCGGGTCCGTTTGCGCTGTTGGTCGTACACGCACCAGTCGTGGATACATTGTTGACACAGATAGACGTCTGCGATGGAGTGACGATCAGGGTGCCAAGGGCAGCACTATTAGGATGCAGATACGTAAGGTCGACCGAGACATAGATGTCGAACCCGCCCATTGCCTCAGAATTATCGATGAATACTCCTATGAGGAAGCTTGAGCCCACTGAAACGTTGCCAGCCGTGAAAGGTGTGGGACATTGAGTGCTTGTTGCAGGAGCTATGCAGACGATACCTGTGGAGAGTGCTCCATGCGTTGGGTGTGTAGCGAGGGGAAGCGTGAATAGTGAGCCGAGCAGCAATAGCGCTACGGCAACGATTCTCTTCATTCAAATATCCCACTTGTTTCTTGGCAAGGGGAGCTTATGGGTTTATCGAAAAGGAGGAAAGTAAAGATATCATATGCGACCCGAAGCTTGACGGCCAACCCCGATTCCTTTCAGACTTTCGAGCCGGGATCGGGATTTGAGTGGATATATGGATTCGGTTTAGCTAGAGTATCGAGGATTGTCTCTGTATCCTAGGATTGGAAAAGTCATATGACGTCTTTGAATGTCCCGTTCGGTTTCGGTTTTTCTTAGGTTGTCTTCGCATCGAGGAGGGTCTTTGAGAATTAGGCAACACTAATAGGCCGGGACACCATATTGCTATCGGGTCCCGTTGCGTCGTCGTGGTGGGGTGGGGCAGCGTCGAAAGAGGATACTGCTCTATTCGGCTCCGTTGCTCGCCCTCGCCTTGCTTTTCGGCGTCTACTACATAGCGACTGCCTCACCTACGGCAAGAGTGGATTTCACCGTTCCCGTCGCGATTCAGCTAGTTCGGCTGGACGGTAATTACCAACCCGTTTTGCCTAAGCTCGTTGGAGTTAGGGGTGGCATCTGGAATTATCACCAGTACGATAGCGAGGGGTTGAACGGGCACTATCCAGTATTTGCTCAAGGCACGCCAAATGGAAACACCTCATATTTCCTCCTTCACGTCAGGTCGACCGTTGATAGGACTTACACGCTCCTCGACTTTTTCAACGTCTGGGGATATCCGCTAGATCGAACAAATACGCTCAATTTCACGGTACCTCCACCAACCTCGCAGAACAGTATCTATGGAAGTGATTGGTATTGGGACATGTGCGTTCAGATCAACAGTGGACGTATCCACGAAGGGAATTGGACAAGTCAACCCTTGGTCCCAGGTGGGGACATCGTACTCAGATATTCAGGCGATGGGTGCCTCCCAGTCACGTAGAATCCGTTCTCCAGTCATTTCCCTGATTGGCCTCGTCTTGCCTACCAGCCCAAAGCCGATTTTAGCCTGCAAAGCAGGGCATCGTACCAGGGACAACAAAATACCTGTGCACTACATCAAAAGCAGGATCGACAATCACTACCGGGCATAGAGGATACGCTACTTCACTATATGGGGTCAGGAACAGGGCCCGGAGCACAAACCGCATCCCCACTAGTATCTGCGAGCGTCGGTACCTGGATAGCTCCAGCGGGACAGGTAACAGCCTATCCTCTGTCTGATTTCGAAGATCCTGAAACACTTGAAAGCAATCGGATAAACTTTTAAAACGCAAAATGCCAACGGCAATCCAAGATAGGTTGCAGGTCGAATGATAGAGACAAGTTAGGGGTTAGGAGGCGCTGTGAAATTTTGTCTAAGTCTTGGAAGAAAACTCTGCTCATAGTTCTTCTAAGCATTTCCTCAACCTTACTCTCTAGTATCGTACTCAACCCAATTGCAGAGGTCCATGCACAGGCTGGATTTGACTACACTCTCTTCAATTCTGTAGGCATTACACTCACGCCGGGGAATTCTGGCTCCACCACGATTATTGCAACTCTAACGACCGGGACTGCCAGTAACGTTACGTTATCATGTGATCTTACTAATCTTCCCACAGGCACTACCTGCGCCTTCACTCCTACAAGCGTTATTCCAACGGTGAAAGGCAACACTACAGTGTTGACCATGACCGTTCCTGCGACTACGCCTTACGGTGCATTCAACGTGACGGTTACAGGAAAAAATCCAGCGCCAATAGCTCCGACCATTTTCCTCTTGACTATAGCTGCAAAGATCGCGGTGAATCCGACAGCAAGCGGAAGTGCTAGTGACATTCCTGGAACTCACATAACTATCGAGTTGAACCTTACTGACTCGTTACCTTTTGAGGGTTTCATAGGAGCAATCTCCTACGATTCTTCGGTTCTGCAAAACCCGCAAGTGGACTACACGGGGAACGTCCTAGGGAATAATGCGACTTTATTATCAGAGTGCATAGACGGACGCGGTGATCAGTGTACATTCCAAAAGGATTACGACAGGCAAGGAGTTGTGAGCCTCCAACTTGAAACGAGTTCCGGTCTCAACACAACTTCGCCGAATGGGAGACTCTTCAGTGTCACCTTCACCATCGCCACAAAAGGATTTTCAGCAATCCATGTCGTCTACAAGCTAGTCGGAACCGCACCCAACGGGATTCCACTACAGTTGGTTTCCTATGACGGGTATTACACGAGCAAAGAGTGTAGTCCAGGAAATCTCTGCAAGCCGCCGGTTGTGTCATTCATCCCTCCGTCGAGGCCGGTTCAGTATCGGCCGGCGTCTTTCAACGCTACAGCGGCGTCGCAGAATCCCGGCGGTTTTATCACGGAATATAATTGGACGTGGGGAAGCGGTGTTGACGTGCATAATTACAACAGTCCTCTTCCAAACAGCACGAAGCTTGAGACGAATACTACCTTCGTATTTCCTCAGGTCGGCGAGCATCAGGTAACTGTTAGCGCGCAGGACAACTACGGTGCGAGAGCATACTTCACATTAATCATCGATGTGTTCCGGGTCTGGGTCGATCTCGGATTCGCATCGCTCTCGGTCGACCATACCGCAGGGGTAATTCCTGGCACCATCGTCCACATCGTGGCCACCGCAGTCAACAACGGGGTCAACCCTGAAAATTCGACTATTAGGCTGCTAATCAACAACAATAACACATCGACAATCCCAATCCAGAACCTCGCACCAGACGTTGAGTCGAGCCTCAAGTACGACTGGAACACCGCAGGTTTTGCTCCGAGGGTCTATCGGGTTGATGCCAGTATCGACACGGTCAAGAACGGCACCACTGGAGAGATTCTCGAGAACGATACTAGCACCAACTCCCGGAGTCAAGTTGTAGATCCTAACAATGTGAGAGTAGCGTTCATTCAGCTCATAGTGCCGTTGCCTTCCGGCTTCGGAGCGTTTCTCGGACTCAACCTGCCAGAGACGTTTGGACTTGGGATCGTTCTGATAGCCGTCGTCGTCTTCCTGTTCGGGCTAGTGAAGAAGGCGCGGGCTCCACCTCTGGAGCCATTGTGAGTCTTATCCATATATTCGACGAGAGTATTGGTAAGCTAGGAATATCTCGGTCATTCCCGGGATGTAATTTGTCTTTGCTAAGGGGATAATCTTTTAAAGCCTAAGCGTCCAGCAGGCATTCGAGAAAATTTGAAAGGCACTTCTACTGCTAAACTACTCGTAATCTTCGTAGTGACATTCTCTCTCGTGGGTCTCACCGGCCCACTAGCAGCCCTATTCCAATTACCTTCAATAGCCACACCAGTAGTCCATGCAACCTCCGAAACTGGAGTCGGCTCGTGGTATCCTGCCGGCGCTCAAGAACAGACCCTGTCTATCAGCCAGGGTGACGGCGCTAGCATTACCCAAGTCAACTGGCTGTTGACAAACCAGGTCGACAGCGAAGACTGGCCACTAACCGCAACCCAGCAAGGAGCAAGCACCGTAAACTGCTCAGGCAACGCTAATGTTCAATGCAGTCTTCCAATGCCCGACCACGGATACTTCGAGATCCAGTTCAACCTTGCAACCATCCTCTGGGGCATACCTCAACAATACGGGAACAGTGCAGCAGGCGTCGAGCTTCGCCAGGGAATAGCTCACCTCTTCAACAAGCAGAGCTTTACGGCGAACAACGCCGCATGCCTCAACATTGCATGCGTCCCTGACGATCAGGCGATCCCCGTCTGTACGACCACAGCAGGCTGTACGAACGGTGGTCTACCTGCGGCGAACCCGTGTGGCTGGGATACAAAGTACGCTCAGACCAGCTCCACGAACTGCGTCGTAGGTGCTCCAGGTGGTACTGCATACAACTGTAGCTTCAGCACTGCATGTCCAACAGGGACTCTCACAGGCAGCACAACCTTCGCATGGCAAGCCGCTATCGGCAGCGCTGACTTTTGTGCTGCTGCACAGCACTTCATCTCGGCCTTCTCAGCTGCTGGCATTAGCGGCGTGACGACGAACGCGAACTGCGAACTAGTCGCCCCAACCGGCGGCTGGCCCTCAGTCGTCACAGCCATCAACACCGCGGGCTGTGCTGGCGTAGCTCCCGTTGCAACGGCGAACACTTGCATGTTCGTCCGCACCACTGAACCCCGGAAGAGTCTGGGTGAAGGTATCGCCCAGGACGTTTGCGCACTCTTCTCACCCGCGTGGGGCGCGTGGACAACCCTAGCCGGTCAACCATTCTCATGCGACAATTCGAACACCGGTACAGCGAATGCTGCTTGCGGCGGCGCATCATGCCCATTCCTCCAAGAGGTAGAGGGAACGATCAGCCAATTCTGCGGATTCAACACGAGCACTAACGGCATCCCGATCAACTGTTGGGGATTCGGAACTTTCGGCTTTGGACAAGTCTTCCCGTTCGACAGCACCACATACTTCGAATACAACAGTATCTTTGCAACCCAGACGACCGTGACGTGCACCAGTGCAGACTGCTCCACTCATGTGGCAGGCTCACCATGTGCCAGCGTCACACCGTCGACCGGAGCTTCCGACTACATGTACACGTGCGCACCCACATACGACAGCCTAAGCCAAGCGATGGAGTTTTCGCTATGCCTCGGCTCGCCTGGACCCTCAACGGATCCAAGCTTCAGCCAGGCCTCACCAACATTCGCCAACTGCTCCGGAGGATCAGTATCCGGTGGAGCAGGGGCTACCACATGCATCGGTGCATCCCCAGTCTGCAGTGCGATCAGCGCTGGATACCAGGCTGAGGACTACTATGGCAGCCACGTCCTCACGATACCAGTCTGGGACGGCAATGACGTTCAGGGTCGTCTCAGCAACTGGTCTCTAGGTAGCTCAACGGCACCAGGCTGGATCACAGCCTTCGGTGGTGGATTCTCAGCTTCAGCGAACGCATTCGAATGGCTCAACGCTTACAGCGCAAGTCCGGCCGTGGCTGGAACCTTCCGCCAGAGCTTCTTGACAACGGTTGACAGCCTAAACCCATTCCAGTTCAGCACCCTCTGGGACGCGTACCTGCTTAGCAACATCTACGACAGTCTCTTTACGCAGAACCCGCAGTGTACAAACTCTGCAACTCTTGCTGCTACTGCTGGTGTCCCTCAGTGTTCTTCGATTTTGCAGAACATTGATTGGATGACTACTAGTCACAGCTTCCTCTGCTACCCAGGCGGTCCCGCGTGCACCTCTACAACACTGGGCTATGGTAACTCTACATACTTTGCAAACACAGCGGCTGATCTTCGTCTCACTTTGAACCGTAGTAACCACTGGCAGGACTCTGGTCCTGTCACAGCATGGGACGTAAAGTACAGCTACATCAACCTCAACGCTACGGGCGCTTTCCAGGCTACTTCGCTCTCCAATGTTGCTCACATTAACGTCTTGGATGAGTTCACTGTGGACCTTAACC
>WNGN01001661.1_pt1 | contig 14785 bp, 10 predicted proteins | sample 5400561 | NCBI WGS metagenome assembly WNGN01 (sample SAMN13153379, study PRJNA577476) | soil metagenome | isolation source: 115 cm soil or saprolite under Garry oak tree replicate 2 | place: USA:California | collected 2016-06-15
CTGCAGCGGGACGGCGAATCCTCCTATTTCATCAACAACACCCACGTACGCCGCCGCGACGTGCAGGACATTTTTCTCGGCACGGGCCTGGGCCCGCGTGCCTACGCCATCATCGAGCAGGGAATGATCTCACGCATCATCGAGGCGAGACCCGAGGAATTGCGCGTGTTTCTCGAGGAAGCGGCGGGAGTGTCCAAGTACAAGGAGCGGCGGCGCGAAACCGAGCATCGGCTCGCCGACACCCGCGACAACCTCGCGCGCCTCGCCGACATCCGCCAGGAACTCGGGTCACAGATCGAGCGGCTGGAAAAGCAGGCCGAGGTCGCGCGACGATACAAGGAGCTTTCGAGCGATCGGGCGCAAAAACAGAATCTGCTGTGGCTCCTGCGCCGCAACGATGCCGAGGCCGAGGCGCAGCGCCATGCGCACGAAATCGAGCACAGCGCGACTGAACTCGAATCCGAGACCGCGCGGCTGCGCGAAGTCGAGCGCGATCTCGAGCAGGCGCGGGCAGAGCACTACGCTTCGGGGGACGCACTGAGCGCAGCGCAAGGGGAGCTCTACGGCGTCAACGCCGACGTCTCCCGCCTTGAAACCGAAATACGCTTCGTGGCCGATACCCGGCAGCGTCTCGAGGCGCAGCTTTCGCAACTTCGCGCGCAGCGCGACGCCGGGCGGCAGAGCGGGGTTGAGCAGGGCGACGCGCGCCTGGCCTGGGAGGCGCGCCTCCGGGAGTCGCGAGAAGCTTTGGAGCAAGCCAGGCGCAAACACGCCGAGGAGCAGGTCAAGCTGCCGCAAGCGGAGCAGGCGGCCCGCCTGCTCCAGGGACGGATCGCGGGCGAACGCGAGCGCATCGCTCAGGCCGAGCAGGCGTTCCAGGTGGAACAGACGCACCTCGAGCATGCGGGCAAGACGCTGCAAGGGCTGGAGCAGCGCGAGGAAAGATTGCTCGCCGAGCGGGCCGAGTTGGTTGTACCCGATGCGCAGTTGCTGGTGCGCTTGGCGCAGGAGCTGTCGCAAAGCACTGCCGAGCTTTCCCGCCAGGAAGCGCTGCTCGTCCAGCTCGAAGCGGCTCGGGAGGCCCTGGACCGGCGGCGCCGCGCGTGCGTCGACAGTTTGCAGATGCTCGAGCGCGAGTTTTCGGCCCTGGAGGGCAGGTTGCTCACGCTCCAGAAAATCCAGAACCTAGTCGAAGAGAACAGCAAGATCCAGGATTGGATCGGTCGGCATCAGCTGGCGTCAAAACCGCGGTTGTGGCAGAAACTTCGCGTCAAGGCCGGGTGGGAAGCGGCGGTGGAATCGGCCTTGGGCGAGCGCCTGCATGCAATGGAGATGTCCGACCCTGAGTTGTTGCAGCGCCTGCTCGATGACCCGCCTCCTGCAAGGGTCAGCGCCTTTCTCCCTGGAACCGATGCAAGGCTGCCCCTTGAGCCGGGACTGAAACCGCTTGCCGACTACGTCGAAGCCGTTGAACCCTCGGTAGGCGGTGTCATCGCGGCCTGGCTTGCACCCTACTACGTCGTGGAGGGCGTGCCGCGGCTGATGACCCGCTTGGGGTTGTCGCCCCAGGCAGTGCTGATCAATCGGGAGGGCCACCAGTTCAGCCGCTTCGGCGTGAGCTTTCACGCGCCCGATCCGGCGGACACCGGAATTCTTGCTCGACAGCGCGAAATAGAAGCGTTGGAGGTGGAGGCGAGTGGGCATCGGGATTCGATCGAGAAAGGGCGCGCGGAACTCTCCGGGATGGAGCGTTCGCTCGCCGAGCACGACGAAGGCCTCGCCAAGCTGCGGGTAGCGGGGACGGCGCTCAAACAGCGTCATCACGAGCGTCAACTCGAGAATCTGAAGCTGACTCAGGGCCAGGAGCGGTACGAGGAGCGGAGCCGGCAGATCGACGGAGAACTCGGTGAAATCCAGGCGCAGCAGGCCCAGGAACGCGCCACCCAGGCGGCTGCAGAGGCCGGCTTAGAGCGGCACCAGAGCGAGATCGATGCGCTCTACCGCAAGCTGGAATCGACTCGGGAGGAGGAGGACGCGGCGGGGCGCAAGCTGGAGGCGCAGCGCCAAGCCGTGTTGCAGGCGGAGCGCGAAGTTCAGGAGGCGGGCTACATTGAAAAAGATTGTATCAGTAAAATCAGTGAAATAGACAGATCATCTAAAGTATTACTAGAGCATGTGCAAAATGCCGATCGAAGCCTTGAACAGCTCCAGACTGAGCTGGCCGGCGTGGACGACCAGGTGTTGCGGACCCAGCTTCAACGCGGTCTGGCGACGCGGCTGGCCCGCGAGCAATCCCTGGCGGCAGCACGGAGCCGCCAGGAAGAAATCGCCAGCGCGTTGCGCTCCTCCGAAGAGGCGCGACTTGCCTGTGAGCAGAAGCTCCAGCCGCTGCGCGATCGCATCGCGGACCTGAGGTTGAAAGAGCAGGCGGCGCGAATTGCGAGCGAGCAGTTTGCGCAGCAGCTTCGCGAGGCGGGCGCGGACGAAGCTGCGTTGGCGGCAGCAATGAAAGAAGGCCAGAAGGCCGCGTCGCTGCAGGGCGAGATTACGCGCCTCACTAATTTGATCGCCGAGATTGGAGCGATCAACATGGCGGCGCTGGAGGAGCTCACCGCGAACCAGGAACGCAAGCAGTTTCTCGACGCCCAGGCGGCCGACCTCACCGCCGCGCTGGAGACCCTTGAGAACGCCATCCGCCGTATCGACCGCGAAACGCGAGCGCTGCTGCAAACCACGTTCGACACGGTGAATCGCGGGTTTGGCGAGATGTTTCCGGCCCTCTTTGGCGGGGGCGAGGCCCAGCTCATCATGACGGGCGAGGAAATTCTCGATTGCGGTGTGCAAGTCATGGGGCGTCCCCCCGGAAAAAAGAACACCACCATCCACCTTCTCTCCGGCGGGGAGAAGGCTCTCGCCGCGATTGCCCTGGTGTTCTCCTTTTTTCAGCTCAACCCCGCGCCGTTCTGCCTCCTCGACGAGGTCGACGCGCCGCTCGATGACGCCAACACCGAACGCTTCTGCGATCTGGTCGAGAAAATGTCGCAGCAGACCCAGTTCTTGTTCATCAGCCACAACAAGATCACCATGGAGATGGCGCACCAGCTGATCGGCGTCACCATGCAGGAGCGAGGCGTGTCGAGGGTCGTGGCGGTGGACATCGAGGAAGCATTGAAGCTGCGGGAAGAACCCGCCGTCGCCTGATCATGAGCGAACTTCAGGTCGGCCTGCTGGGCGTCGGCGCCGTGGTCGTCGCAGCCGTGTTTCTCTACAACAAGTGGCAGGAACGACGATACCGGCGCGAGGCCGAGGCGGGATTTGCTTCGCAACGTGAAGACGTGCTGATGCGCTCGGGCGGTGGCGCCGGCCAAGGGACCGCGCTGACCTCGCCAGGGTCGGAGCGGTTCGGACCCGTGCTCGTATCTTTCGAGGCGGAACAGGAAGGCGCCGGGGCTTCGAGGCCGGTACTGTCCGAGTTCCTGGACTTCATCGTTCCGATTGAAACCCCGGAGGAAGTTTCCGGATCAGCCCTGATCGGGGCGGCCGCCGCTGCGCTCGAGCGCTGCTCGAAATCGATCTGTTGGGAGGGCTTCGATGAGACGGCGGCCTCTTGGGAACCGCTCGATCCCGATCGCAGCTATTCGCGGCTGCGCTCGGGCCTGCAGCTGGTGGACCGCCGGGGCGTCGCGGATGAGGAGGAGCTGTCCGAGTTCGGAGCCGCGATAGAGAGAGCTGCCGCGTCGGTCGGAGCTCTTGCGACCGTTCCCGACGCGGCGTCCGCTTTGGCCAAGGCAAGGGAGCTCGATCGCTTTTGCGGAGAGGTCGACATCCGGGTTGCCGTCCATATCATGAGCGATACCGCCCCGCTCACGGGGGCTCAGCTCGCCGGACTTGCGGAAGCGGCGGGTTTCCGGCTTGACGAACCGGACGGCAAGTTCAGGCTCCGGGACGAGGCCGGGCGGGTCATTTGCGCGCTCGCCAATTTCGAGCCGACCCCCCTGAACGTCGACGGTTTGAGCGCCCTTTCGACGCGCGGAGTAACGCTCGAGCTCGATGTCCCGCGGGCCCCGCACGGAGCCTTCGCCCGATTCCGCGATTCCGCGCGGATGTTTGCTCGGGAGCTGAAAGCGCGCATTGTCGACGACAATCGCGAGCCCCTGGGGCCCGCCGCGTTCGAAGCGATCGGGACCCAGCTTCAGGTCGTGCACGGGAGCATGGAGGCGCGCGGCATCACGCCCGGCGGCGCGCTCGCGCTGCGGCTTTTTTCCTGATGGCCGTCGCGGAGAAGGCGCGCCAACGCGCGGAGACGCTTCGCCGCGACATCGAGACCCACAACTACCGCTACTACGTGCTTGATGCGCCGACCATCCCGGATGCAGAGTACGATAAGTTGTTCGGGGAGCTGGTTGAACTGGAGAGGGCCCATCCCGAGCTTCTCACGCCGGATTCACCGACCCAACGGGTCGGTGGCATGCCGCTCGAGGAGTTCCCACAAGTTACCCATCGCACACCGATGCTTTCCCTCAACAACGCCTTTAGCGACGAGGACGTGATCGGGTTCGATCGTCGAGTTCGCGAGGGGCTGGGCAAAGACGAGATCGAGTATGCGGCGGAGCCGAAATTCGACGGGCTCGCGATCAGTCTCTTATACGATAGTGGGCGCTTTGTGCAGGGGGCGACCCGAGGTGACGGGTACACCGGGGAAGATGTGACGGCGAATCTGAGAACGGTTCGCTCGATCCCGCTCAAGCTGCGCGGCGCGCGGCCGCCCGCGTCGATCGAGGTGCGCGGGGAGATCATCATGTACAAGGCGGATTTCGAGCGGCTGAACGTGCGTCAGCGCGAGCGCGGCGAAAAGGAGTTCGCCAATCCCCGCAACGCCGCCGCAGGAAGCCTCCGGCAGCTCGATCCGAAACTGACCGCCCAGCGCCCGCTGCGTTTTTTCGCTTACGGCCTGGGCGACGCCGGCGGCACGACGTTCCAGCGCCACAGCGAAGTTCTGGATTGGATCGCGGACCAGGGCTTGCCGGTGTCTGCGGAGCGCGCCACGGTGAGGGGGCTGCCCGGACTGCTCGGTTTCCACAGGAGTATGGGCGAAAAGCGGGATAAGCTGCGCTACGCGATCGACGGGGTGGTCTACAAGGTCAACCGCCTCGACTATCAGCAGTTGCTCGGTTTCGTGGCGCGAGCGCCGCGGTTCGCGGTAGCGCATAAGTACGCACCCGAAGAAGCGCTGACCGAGGTAATCGATATCGAAGTGCAGGTCGGACGGACCGGAGCATTGACGCCGGTGGCGCGGCTGAAACCCGTGAGCGTCGGCGGTGTCACGGTCACGAACGCCACGCTCCACAACGAAGACGAAGTGCGCAGAAAGGATGTCTGGCGCGGGGACACCGTGATAGTGCGACGGGCGGGGGACGTGATTCCGGAAGTGGTGAGCGTCTCCAAGGCCGGCCCCCGGGCGCCGTCCGATCGATTCGAAATGCCGGCAAGGTGCCCGGTCTGCGGCTCCGAGGTCGTGCGCCTGGAGGGCGAGGCCGCGGCGCGCTGCACCGGGGGACTGTTTTGCCGGGCTCAGCGCAAACAAGCTTTGCTGCATTTCGCCTCAAGACGGGCGATGGATATCGAAGGTCTGGGCGAAAAGCTCGTCGATCAGCTGGTTGACTTGGAAATCGTACGAACGCCTGCGGACATCTATCGGCTCGATCCAGGCACGCTCGCCGGACTTGAAAGAATGGGCGAGAAGTCGGCGCAGAACGTCGTCGCGGCCATCGAGAAATCAAAGACCCCGACTCTTGCCCGCTTCGTTTATGCGCTGGGAATTCCGGGGGTCGGAGAAGAAGTCGCCAGGATTCTTGCGAAACACTTTGTCGGGCTGGAGGCGTTGCTCCACGCCGACTGGGCCGACATCGCGGAAAGGAAAAAAGGAGTCCAGAAGGAGAATGCGGCGCGAAAGAGACGGGGAGAGGTGGCGCTTCCCTCGGTGCTCGAGGGCATCGGGCCGGAGTTGATGGAGAGTCTGGAGAAGTTTTTTTCTCAAGAGCACAATCGGGAAGTCATCGCGCAATTGACCGCAGGTCAGGGAATCCGGGTGCAGGCCCGGAAATCGCGATCGGCTGCGGCGGACCAATTCGGAGGCAAGATCTTCGTGCTCACCGGAACGCTGCCCGGCATGACTCGGGACGAAGCGGCAGAGTTGATCCGGAGCCGTGGCGGCAAGGTGGTGGGCTCGGTGTCGAAGCAGACTGATTACGTCGTCGCCGGCGACGACGCGGGGGGCAAGTTCGAAAAGGCGCGCAAGCTCGGCGTCGCCGTGCTCGACGAAGCGGGTCTACGAAAAATGTTAGAGGAGTCCAAGTCTTGAGAAAAGTAACGAAAGCCGTCTTCCCCGTGGCCGGCATGGGCAGCCGTTTCCTCCCTGCGACCAAGGCGAGCCCAAAGGAAATGATGCCGATTGTCGACAAGCCTCTCATTCAATACGCCGTCGAGGAAGCCGTGGCGGCGGGAATTCGCGACATGGTGTTCATTACGGGGCGAAACAAGCGTGCCATCGAGGACCACTTCGACAAGGCCTACGAGGTCGAGTCGGAGCTCGCCGCGCGCGGGAAGAGCGAGCTGCTGGAGCTGATCCAGAAAATCATCCCCAAATCGGTCAACTGCATTTACATCAGGCAGCCCGAGCCTCTCGGATTGGGGCACGCGGTGTTGTGCGCTCAGCCCGCGGTCAACGACCAGGTGTTTGCCGTGATCCTGGCCGATGACCTGATCGACGGCACTCCTCCGGCATTGCGGCAGATGACCGAGATATTCGAGCGCCACCAGTCGCCGGTGGTTGCCGTGCAGCAGATCCCGCCAGAGCAAAGCCTCCAGTACGGCGTCGTCAAGACCGAGCCCGTGACAATGGGCCTCGATCGCGTCCTGCGAATCGTCGAGAAGCCCAGACCGGAAGCAGCTCCGTCGAACCTTGCCGTGGTCGGGCGGTACATCCTGACACCGCGCATTTTTCATCACCTGGCGCAGGCCAGGCCCGGAGCCGGGAGCGAAATTCAGCTCACCGACGCGATCGGCGCGCTGCTCGCGGAGGATCGCGTGCTCGCGTACCGCTTCAAGGGGACCCGCTACGACTGCGGGTCGAAGCTTGGTTACCTGCAGGCGACGGTGGCGTACGGACGCAAGCATCCCGAGGTCGGAAACGCGTTCGAGAAATTTCTGAAATCACTGTGATGCGGCTCCGGGTCGGGGCGCATATACTTCTGGCCCCATGACACCTGACGAGGCCTGGAAAATCCTGGAGAGCGCGGATCGATTGTGCGAAGAAGCCACAGTCCGCAGGGAAATCGCTCGGATTGCTGTGGAGATCACGGTAAAGCTGAAGGACCGCTACCCCTTCGTGCTCGCCGTGATGGGCGGCTCGATTTTCTTCGCTGGCCACTTGCTGCCCCAGCTGCGCTTCCCGATCGAGTTCGACACCATCCAGCTGTCGCGCTACGGCAAGGCCACCTCAGGCGGCAAGATCGTATGGACAGTGCCGCCGCGCGAGAACGTGAAAGGCCGCACCGTTCTTGTGCTCGACGATATCCTGGACGGGGGCGAAACGCTCGCGGCGATCCGCGACCGCGTGAACTCGCTCGGTGCGGCAGCGTTCTACAGCGCAGTGCTCACCGACAAGAACATCGGCCGCGACAAACCCATCGTCCCCGATTTCGTCGGTCTGAAACTGCCCAACCGCTACGTGTTCGGCTGCGGAATGGACGTGTCCGGGGCCTGGCGCAATCTGCCGGAAATCTACGCAGTCAAAGATTCCTGAGCGCACATGCTCGCAATCATCGGTGGCACCGGGCTCACACAGCTCGCCAATCTCGATGTCTCGCGTCGCCAGGTGGTGCGTACCCCCTACGGGGAGCCTTCCGGCCCCCTCACTTTCGGCGCGATCCGCGGCGTGCCGGTGGTGTTCCTCGCGCGCCACGGCTACGGCCACACGATTCCGCCCCACCAAGTGAACTACCGCGCCAACCTTTGGGCGCTTAAGGAACAGGGTGCCGGCGACATCGTTTCGGTCGTCTCGGTCGGCGGCATCCGCACGGACCTCGGTGCGGGAAGGATCGTCGTCCCGCACCAGATCATCGACTACACTTGCGGTCGGATGAACACGTTTTTCGAAAACGAGGCCCCGGTGAAGCACATCGACTTCACCGAGCCGTACACCGACGAATTGCGGAACAAGCTACTCGCCGCGGCGAAAGCCTGCGGCGAGACTGCCGTCGACGGCGCGGTCTATGCTGCGACCCAGGGCCCGAGGTTGGAGACGGCCGCGGAAATCGACCGGCTGGAGCGGGATGGCGCCGACATCGTCGGCATGACCGGGATGCCCGAGGCGACCCTGGCACGCGAGATCGAGTTGGCTTACGCGGCGATCGCAGTGGTCGTAAATCACGCCGCTGGCCGAGGCGCAAGCGTCCGCGGCGTACCGCTGCAAAGGATCGAAGAAGTGCTCAAGGACGCCGTCGGTCGGGTGCGCAGGATCATCGAGGCTTTCGTCGCAGCGTGATCCGCGAAGTCCTGAAAATGGGCGATCCGCGGCTGCTCGAGAAATCGCGGCCGGTGGAGGCATTCGGCACGCCGCAGCTGGGCGAGCTGATCGCCGATATGCGCGACACCATGGCGCACCTGAACGGCGCCGGGCTCGCCGCCCCTCAGATCGACGTGCCGCTGCGGGTGGTGATCTTCGGCGTAACGCGCAACCCGCGCTATCCCGACGCGGAGGAAGTCCCCCACACGGTGCTCATCAATCCGGTCATCACGCCCCTGGACGACGAAATGGAAGAGGGGTGGGAAGGATGCCTGTCGGTGCCCGGCATGCGCGGCGTCGTGTCGCGCTTCAAGCGGCTGCGTTACCGGGGTTTCGACGAATCGGGCAAGCCGATCGATCGGAGCGTCGAGGGGTTCCATGCGCGGGTCGTGCAGCATGAATGCGACCATCTCGACGGTATTCTGTATCCGATGCGCATCCGCGACATGTCGAAGTTCGGCTTCGCCGAGGTGTTGTTCCCCGATCAGGAGCTGATCGACGAGTAAGGTGCAGTATCTCCATCCCTAAGCCTGCAATGCTTTGAGAAGGTCGGTTTCGAGCTGCAGCACCGTTTTCGGACTGGCGAGTGCGGCGCCGGACACGACGAACACGTCCTCGGCGCGCTCGCCGAGCGTTGCGATCTTGGCGGTGTGCAGGCTGACCCCGTAACGGCTGAGCACCAGCGCGATGGCATAGAGCAGGCCGGGGCGGTCGCCCGCGGTGATCGAGAGGGAATGGTACTGTCCTTTCTCGTCCGGGACGATGCGCACCTCCGGTGCAATGGGGAAGTGCTTGACGCGTCGCGACACGCGCCCCTGGACCGGCTGCGGCAAGGGAGCCTGGTTCGCCAGCCAGTCCGCCAGTTCGGACTCGATCTGGGTGATCATGTCCCGCGGATGCGGCACGCTGCCGATGTCCATGACCTGGAAAGTGTCGAGCGCGTAGCCGTGCCGGGTGGTGTAGATCTTGGCATCGACGATGCTGAACCCGACCGACCCGAAGTAGCCGGAAATGCGTGCGAACAGGTCGCGCTGATCGGGCACGTAGATCATGACCTGGAGCCCTTCGCCGGCCGGCGAGAGGCGCGCCTTGACTACCGGTTTGTCCGCGCTCTCGCGATGGTGCAGCAGCCGCGTGTGCCAGGCGATCTCCTGGGCGTCGTGGCGCAGGAAATACGGGACGTCGAGATGACGCCACAGCGCGTCCTGGACGGTGTCGGACAGCCCATAGAGACGCAACAGGCGCTTGGCTTCGTCCTGCTTCCCCTGGATGTACTGGTCCGCCTCGAGTTTTCCGCCCTTCAGGAAATGCTGCGTCGCGCGAAAAAGATCCTCCAGGAGCTTGCCTTTCCAGGCGTTCCACACCTTGGGACTCGTGCCGCGGATGTCCGCGACCGTGAGCAGGTAGAGCGCGACGAGCCGTCGCTCGGTGCCAACGACATCGGCGAAGCGTCGCACGACCTCCGGATCGGACAGGTCCTGTTTCTGCGCCACCGACGACATGGTGAGATGGTGTGCGACGAGGAACTCGACGAGCTGCGTGTCTTCAGCCGGAAGGCCATGCTCGCGGCAGAAACGCCGGGCCTCGAGCTTGCCCAGCTGCGAGTGATCGCCTCCGCGGCCTTTGGCGATGTCGTGGAAGATCGCGGCGATGTACAGCAGCCAATGGCGCTCGAGGCTCGCGATGAGGCGGCTGCACAGCGGATACTCGTGCGCAAACTCGAGCATCGTGAAGCGGCGCACGTTGCGCACGACGGTGAGGATGTGCTGGTCCACGGTGTACACATGGAAAAGATCGTGCTGCATCTGGCCGACGATGCGACGGAAGGCGGGTAGATACCTTCCCAGGATGCCGTATTGATTCATGCGCCGAAATTCGTGCACGATGCCGCGCGGCTGCTGCAGCAGAGAAAGGAAAGTCGCGCGGTTCCGCGGATCGCTTCGAAACGCCGCGTCGATGCGAGCGCGCGCGCGCCAGAGTGCGCGCAGCGTCTGCGCCGTCATGCCTTTGAGCTCCGAGTGCTGCTGCATGATGAGAAAACTCTCGAGGATCGCGGTGGGCTCGCGATCGAACACATCGGCAGGATGCGCTTCCAGCAGTTCCCCCACCCGCCTGAACTTTCCGCTGATCTTCGCTACGTCGGAATCCCTCGCCGGGAAAATTTCGGCACCTACGTTCTGGAGCAGTATGGTATTCAGCTGAGTGACCGCCTTCGCTGCGCGGAAATAAGACTGCATCAACTGCTCACCGGCGCGCCGGTGCGCAGTGGCGGAATAGCCGAGCTCCCGTGCCAGGCTCTCCTGGAAGTCGAACAGCAGCCGATCCTCGCGGCGTGCCGCGGCGTAGTGCAGGCGCACGCGCAGGTTCTGGAGCAATCTGTGATGCCGATGCGCCTGGCGCGCTTCCTCCGGGGTAATCAAGCCGCGCTGCGCCAGTTCCGCCCAGGAATTTCCCAACCCGCAGGCTTGGGTGATCCAGAGGATCACTTGCAGGTCGCGCAGGCCCCCGGGTGCTTCCTTGAGATTGGGTTCGAGGCTGTAGGGGCTGTCCTGGAATTTGGTATGGCGTTGCTCCTGCTCCAGACGCTTTGCCTTGAAAAACACCTGAGCGTCGAGGCAGTCCTTCCGTGCGCGATCGAAACGGGCGAAGAGACCGCGGTTTCCGGCGAGTTGTCTTGCTTCAAGGAGGCTGGTCATCACGGTCACGTCCTTCCTCGCTTCCTCGACGCACTCGGCGACCGTGCGCACGCTGTGACTCAGCTCGAGCCCGGTGTCCCAGAGCCGTCCTACGAGTTTTTCGATCTGGGTCGCCAAGCCGGCGGAAGCCGAGTCCTGCAGCAGCACCAGCACGTCGATGTCGGAATGAGGATAGAGCTCTCCGCGCCCGTAGCCGCCGACCGCGAGCAGCGCAAGGGGTGCCGGCAACCGGAGCTGCCGCCACATGTCCTTCAGGACGCGGTCGACCAAGCGGCGATGCTCTCGCAGCACCATCGGGCCGTCTGCCGTTTCGCGAAATCTTGTCTGCAGTGCGGCGCGCTCCGCTTGCACGCCGGCCTTCAGGCGGGCGAGCGTGGCGCCACCGTCCGCAAGTGTCGCGGGAGGGGACAGCATGGAGTCAGCGCTTTGGCGGAGGGGGCGTTCCGGCGGAAAGGGTCAGGACCTCGAAGCCCGTACCGGTGACCAATACCGTGTGCTCCCATTGCGCCGAGAGGCTATGGTCCTTGGTGACGATGGTCCAGCCGTCGGCAAGTTCGCGGATCGCCGGCTTGCCGGCGTTGATCATCGGTTCGATCGTAAAGGTCATTCCCGGTTGGAGGCGCGCGCCGGTTCCAGAGCGTCCGTAGTGCAGAACCTGCGGTTCCTCGTGGAATTTTCGCCCGATTCCATGGCCGCAGAATTCGCGCACGACGCTGTAGCCGTGGCTTTCGGCATGCTGCTGGATCGCCGCGCCGACGTCACCGAGATAAGCTCCGGGGCGCACCTCCCGGATGCCGAGCCACATGCACTCGTAAGTGGTCTCGCACAGCCGTTTTGCCTGGATAGAAGGCTCGCCGACGTAGTACATGCGGCTGGAATCGCCGTGAAAACCGTCCTTGATCACGGTGACGTCGATGTTCAGGATATCGCCTCCCTTGAGCACGCGCTCCCCTGGAATGCCGTGGCAGACTTGGTGGTTGACCGAGGTGCAGATCGATTTGGGAAAGGGCTTGTAGCCGGGAGGGGCGTAATTCAGCGGGGCGGGGATTGCCTTTTGCTCGTCGACGATCAGGTCATGGCAAAGACGGTCGAGTTCGCCGGTCGTGACTCCGGGCTTGACGTGAGGGGCGACGAAGTCAAGCACTTCCCCGGCAAGCTGCCCGGCCACGCGCATGCGCGCAATCTCCTCGGTGGTCTTCACGTGTATCGGCATGCTTCAGCAAAAAAGTGCGAAGGATAAGTCATCGACCCCGCCGGGGCAAATCAGCGGCTCTCCAAGATGCCGCGCATAGTTTGCGATCGGGGCGGAGTAAAACTCTGTTTGGACAGGAAAAACTTGCATCGATTTAGATCTACGTGCTACCATTTTAAGTCTCTAGCCGGGCTTGGGCTCGGCTAAATTTTTGCCGCTCCGCTGTTAGGGTGCCCGCAGGTTTTCAGCGGGTCATTTGGCCGGGGCGGCCCTGAACGCAACCCTAACCGGAGTCACCATGTCGACCACGATGCGCCAAATGCTCGAAGCGGGCGTGCATTTCGGCCACCAGACCCGCTACTGGAACCCGAAGATGGCGCCTTTCATCTTCGGTCATCGCAACAAGATCCACATCATCAATCTCGAGAAGACGATGGTGATGTATCAGGAGGCGATGAAATTCGTGCGCCAGCTTGCCTCGAACAAAGGCACTCTTTTGTTCGTCGGAACCAAGCGTCAGGCGCGCGAGATAATCCGCGAGGAGGCCGAGCGCTGCGGCGCCCCCTTTGTCGATCACCGCTGGCTGGGCGGGATGCTCACGAACTTCAAGACCGTCCGCCAATCGATCAAGCGCCTCAAGGAGATGGAGATGATGATCGAGGACGGCAGCATGGAGAAGCTGCCGAAAAAAGAGGCCTTGCACTTTCAGCGCGAGCTCGCCAAGCTGCAGCGCAGCCTCGGGGGCATCAAGTCGCTGGACAACCGGCCCGATGCCCTGTTCGTGATCGACGTCGGTTACCAGAAAGGGGCGGTCGCCGAAGCGAAAAAGCTCGGAATCCCCGTGATCGGGGTCGTCGATACCAATCACTCTCCGGACGGGATTGCCTACGTGATTCCGGGCAACGACGACTCCAGCCGAGCGATTCGGTTGTACGCGCGCGGGATCGCCGATGCGATCCTGGAGGGCCGCAGCCAGGTCGTGCAGGAAATCATCGGTGCAGCCTCCGATGAATTCGTCGAAGTCGAAGAGTCTGGCGCGAAAGGGCAATGATCGGCGATTGCGGCCCAAAAGGGGCGCGGCAGCCCTTTTTTTTTGAATGTTTTGAGCAGTGAGGTTCCCGGTAATGGCGGAAATCACCGCAAGCATGGTCAGGGATCTGCGCGACAAGACCGACGCGCCGATGATGGAGTGCAAAAAAGCGCTGGTCGAGGCGGAAGGCAATTCAGCCAAAGCCGAGGAGCTTCTGCGGATCAGACTCGGCAACAAGGCGTCCAGAGCCGCAGCACGCACGGCCGCCGAGGGCGTCATCGCGGTTCACGTCGCGCCCGACGCGAAGACGGGCGCGATTGTGGAAGTCAACTGCGAGACCGACTTCGTCGCCAAGACCGAGGATTTCCTGAAGTTTGCAGCTTCGCTGGCGGAGCTCGCCGCGAAAGGCAGTCCTGCGGATCTCGCAGCCCTGGGCGCACTGCGTCTGGGTCTCGCGACGGTGGAAGAGGCGCGCAAGGCGCTCGTCGGACGCATTGGGGAGAACATATCCGTTCGCAGATTCGCGCGGATCGAAGCGAGGGGCCGCCTATCCCAGTACGTTCATGGGGGAGCGAAGATCGGCGTCCTGATAGATGTCTCCGGGGGCAACGACCAGCTCGGCCGGGATCTGGCCATGCACATCGCCGCATCCAAGCCGCTCGCCCTGTCGCGCGATGACGTTCCCGCAGAGCTCCTGAAAAAGGAGCGCGCCATCGCCGCCGCGAAAGCGGCCGAGTCGGGCAAGCCGGCTAATATTGCCGAAAAGATGGTCGAAGGCGGCGTGCAGAAGTTTGTGAGGGAAGTGACGCTGCTCGGTCAAGTTTTCGTCAAGGATCCGGCCGGAAAGCAGACCGTGGAAGCCCTCCTCAAGGCTGGCGGCGCTTCGGTTTCGCGCTTCGTGCTGTACGTGGTCGGCGAAGGGATCGAAAAGAAGGGGAACGGGCAGGCGGACTGAACAATGGAGCTACACGAAGACAAGAAGAAAGAAAGACAGCCTGGAGTGACCGCAACTGCCAAATACAAGCGCATCCTCCTTAAACTGAGCGGCGAAGCCCTCATGGGAGACGATTCCTTCGGGATCAATCGCGCTACGATCGAGCGCATCGTCGGCGAGATTGCCCAGGTCGCGGCGCTCGGGCTCGAGATCGCGGTGGTGATCGGTGGGGGCAATATTTTTCGCGGCGTGGCTCCCGGCGCGGCGGGAATGGATCGCGCCACGGCCGATTACATCGGAATGCTCGCGACCATCATGAACGCGCTTGCGCTGCAGGACGCCATGCGGCAGGCGGGTTTGAACGCGC
>WNGN01010521.1_pt1 | contig 14782 bp, 19 predicted proteins | sample 5400561 | NCBI WGS metagenome assembly WNGN01 (sample SAMN13153379, study PRJNA577476) | soil metagenome | isolation source: 115 cm soil or saprolite under Garry oak tree replicate 2 | place: USA:California | collected 2016-06-15
TTCAAGACGATCTTGCAAGAACTTGTGCGCCACCGGCGGGTCGGTCGGGTCGGCGCCTTTGGCGGCCTTGTTCCAGTCGTCCGTCTTTGCCCCCATCATGCCGGCGAGCGCCAGGCCGCCCCGGCTGATTTCCTGATGGGTGAGATGGTCGTCGTACATCTCGCCGGCGATCTTGACCGCCCCGCCGACCGCAGCGCCGCCGGCGGCGATCGAGCCCCCGGCCTCGTTGTATTCAGCCCCGACCCGGCGCGCCGCCGCGGAGGTTGCTTCCACGCCGGTTTCCGAGGGGCGCAGCGCCAGCGCCGGCGTCTGGAATTCCTTGATGTTGGGCATCACACCACCAGGCTGTAATCGACGCGCAGGAAGCCGTCCACGCCACAGAGCACGGCCGCGGGCCGCGCCTTGAGGAGCTCCTGCGCCATGACACCGATGAACAGCCGCGGGCTCCACAGATAGCGGTAGCGGTAGAGCCGTAGCCCCTTGTGTTCGCCCACCTGTTCGATGTCGCGCTTGAGCCGCGCGTCCGACATCGCGACCACCGCCGCGATGTTGATCGCCGCCCCGAGGAGCTTGCCGCCAGCGCCGAAGATGTCGGCCTTCGCCGCCTCACGCGAGGCCTTCGCCATCAGGTCGTAGGACTGCGCTTGCTCCTCATAGCCCGCCTCCTCGATCAGGCCCTGCTGCCCGATTACGGCTTTGGTCAGTGCGCCCTCCGAGGCGCTCTCGCGCAGGATGTCGAGCGCACTACCCGAGGCCTCGAAGCCAGAGGCCGCGATGTCGCTTTCCTGGCCGCCGACCTGCTTGTAGATGTCGCGCTGTTCTTGCGTCTCCTTAATCTCGGTCGACGTCTTTGCGAATTGCTCGTTGAGGCGTGCGAGCGCGGCGGCCTTGTCGTACTGCTGCGCTTCCAGCCGCGAGCCCTTCGCCTTGTAGAGCAGGCCGATGCCACCGAAGAGGTCGCTGACGGCGTTGCCGGCGGCAGAGTATGAGTTGGCGCTCGGCATGGCCCTACTTGTCCTCTGTGTGGATGAAGCCGCCGAGCGCGGCCATGTTGACGATGTAGGGGCGCGACACGCGCCAGCAAATCATCCCGTCGAAGCTCTCGTCGTCGACGATGGTGTCCCACCAGATACCAGAGAACTGCTGGCTCAAGCGATAGGCCTTGCCGCCGTCGCTCTTGAACAACGCCGCCTTGAGGCGTGTGGTCGCGAAGGTGGTGCCGATCGAGACACCTTGCGTCCCTTCCACTTGGATCGCGTATTGATGGTTGCGGCGCTTCTTGCCGAACGCCGGGCCGTTGCGCGCGCCCGACTCGGCCGGGAGCGAGGGCCGCACGATCTGGCCGTCGCTGTTGTAGCTGAACCCGACCAGCGCCGGCATGGTGCCGGTAAACATCACATCGCCGAGGCCTGTCACCCCGGTCGCCACGAACGCCGCGGTGAACATGCCCTTGGCCGTGCCGCCCGACACGCCGTCGCCGAACGGGACAGTAATCACACCGTTGGTCACTAGATAGTCGCCGCAGTCGAGACCGCCGAGCCACGCGGTGACGGTCTTGCCGTTGAGCGGCCACAGCCCATAGAGCGTGACGCCGCCATAGGGCACCGGCGTCACCAGGCTGACCGCGACCGCCGTTGGTGTGACCGCGTCATCGAGGTAGGCCGCCTGCGCCAGCGTCGAGCCCTCGTCGAGGATGTCGTTCAAGGCCTCGATGTGGCGCACGCCGCTCGCCGTATCATTGGTCACCATGGTCAGCGCGTCGAGCACGCCGCCGACCGATGGCCCCGGCGAGATGTACTCGACCAGGCGGCCAGAGCCGAGCGTGTGGCGATGCCAGCCGCGGATTTCCGCGCGCTGCGATGACGACAGCGTCTTGCGCCGATAGGTGACCCCGACCAGCGTGCCATCTTCTTTGCGAATCCAAATCACCGGCGTGAGCTCGGCGGTGAACGCGAGCTCTGCGATGTTGCCCTTTGTCAAGTGCTTGGCGTCCTCGGCCATGTTGTCGGCGCCGAACTTGCCAGAATAGACGTCGGGGAAGAACTCCAAGAGCGAGCGCTTGCCGGCCTGCACCGCGCACAGCGTGAGTCCGGTGCGCGCGGGCTCGATGTTGGCGCATTTGTGTTTCATCGCGCGGTGCGCCTGGATCGAGGTTGGGGTCAGGGCCTGGTTGAGCGCGGAGGCCTGCACCAGCCACTCGCCCTTGGCGGTGCCGCACACGATGCCGGTCTGGTCAGGGTCCATCCACAGGATGGTGTTCACGTCGGGCGCATTGAACGTGTAGCTGATTCCGCTCGCCGGCGTCACCGTGCCGTCAGGCTGCGTCGGCGCGAAGTTGAAGATGTCGTTCGACTTGCTCGCATCGATGCGGTTGCCCACCAAACCGGAGAGCCACAGCCGCCCCTCGTGATAGGTGCCGCAGGTCGGCCAGCCGGTCGTGGTGCTATAAAGCCCGAGCCGCCAGGTGCGCACCGCGCTCGTGTATAGGAGCGGATCGCCGAGGATTTGTAGGGTAGCGCCGCTCGATGTCCCTGAGCCTGGCGGGTTGAACAGTTGCAACTCGGCGACCGCGAGCCAAAGAATATTCCAACTGCCGTTTACCGTGACCACGAGCTCGACCCAAACATAGTTCCAAGTCGTCACGTTGTCATTCGATTGGATTGTGTACGGCTGCAGCAGCGAGGTGGCGGTCACACTGCCGAGCAAGGTGCCGTCGGATGAGCTCGCTGGCGCGCTCGCCTTGGCGCGCAGGTTGATTACGAGGCTCGCGACGCCTTGGGTTGGGAGAAACTCCCCGCCGGAAACGAACCCAAGATCGGGCGGCCATACGGTCGCCGTATCGATCTTCTGCGGCGCGGCCCCGGTGTAGTTCTTGCCAACATAGGCCGACCCTGTGCCTGTGAAGGGAAAGACTCCGGGAGTGCCGAATTGCTTCGCGGCGCTCGTATCTCGCGTCTGCGTAAAGATGCCGTCGAAAGCCGCCGCCAGGCCGCCCTTGGCGGTCATGTCGCCGATGTTGACCGAGCCGGCAAGCGAGCGGCTGATCTCATTCGTAAGCGAGACGATCTTGCCCCAGGTCCACACCGCAAACGCGGCCCCCGTCACGAGCGACCACTTGGTAAGGTCGAGGCCCGGCTGATTGCCCGAGTTCGCGGCCACGAGCGACTGCCAGTAGGTCGCGCCCGTGAACGCAAGGCCCGTGCCGGCGAATGCGACGACATCGCCCTTGTTGTAATTCGTGCCCGTCGCCCAGACGGGCGGCTCGGAATAAAGCCGCACGTGGCGCCCCACGTCGCTTCCCTGAAAGCCGCTCGCGCCATTGACCGCCTCGCCCGCCGAGACCGCCACCCAGTTGCTGGGGTGGGTGTCGGGCTGGTTGTTCAGGTTGGCGTCGGTGAGCGACCGATAGTTGACGGCGCTGTAGGTTACATAATCGCCGAGCGCGTAGGCGCGTGTCGCGTCGTAAGCGGTGAATGAAAGCGTGAGGCCCACCAAGCCGTTCTTGGTCGCTGGCGTCACCTGCACGCCGTTGGTGAAGGCGTCGAGGTACGGCCCGTCCTTCAACGCCGCCGCGCCGAACGTGAATGTCGCAGACGCGCCTGCCGCCGGTGCGGTCACGACCTTCAGCACCTGCGGGGCAATGTTCGCGTGCAGCAGGACCGCGCCGGGCGTGGTGCCTTGTTGCACGGGGATGTCGGCCTTGATGACGCGCACGGTTGCCCAGCCGCCGCCGGTGTAGGGCGCCACGATTTCGAGCACGCGCGTGACCTTGCCGGACACGAAGGCGCCGAGCGTCGAGCCGTCGATGTTGCTTCCGGTCACCGCGTCGGCCAGCGTGAACTTGTGCACGGCCGTCACCGTGCCGAGTGAGTTGAAATAGGCCGTGCTGCCGGTCGCCCAGCCGTGGTTCGCGGCGGTGGTCACCTCGGCTGGGTTCGCCGCCGAGATCGCGCTCACGGCCACCTGGTCGTTGGTCATCACCAACTGTGTGTTGGTGAAGAACCGCAGCACCCCATCAGAGAACTCGATGGTGTAGGGCGTGCTGGTCTTGAAGTCGAAGCCCTGCGTGCGCGCGGGCGCGCCGCCACGGCTCACGGCCATGAGCTTGCCGCCAGGCCGCCGCACCCAAGCGCCCGTCTCCACCGGGAGACCGTTGAGGCACACGTTCATCAGCGTGCGGTAGTCGGGGCGGTCGATGCGCCCCTGCGCAAGCTTCGACACCTCGCCGCCGAGGAATGAGGGTTGCACGTAGCTGGCGTCGCCCATGGTCAGCCCCTGCAGGTGACCCAGTCGTCTTCGGGCGGCTCCTCGGCGCCGATCTCGATGGCGTTCACCAGGCGCGCTTCGCTCATGAAGGTCTGGTATTCCTTTGCGATGGTGGCGACCTTCGCGCTTGACTGCGTGAGCGTCTCGCACACTTCGAGCGCCAGGCGCGCGCCGAGGCCCTCGCAAAACATCGCGTGCATGCGGGTGACATCGACCATGTCGGCCACGAAGCGCAGCATGATCGGGCCGACATCGGGCGTGACCATCAGGTCGTTTTCGAGCTCCCAATCGTCATAAGATTGAGCTCGGAGAGCGCCACGCCCATCGGGAATTCGGGGCCGCCGACCTGGCGCCACTTCAGCGACGTCGCGCCCCCGACAAATACCGCGTTCCACGCCGACAGCACGCCGGTGTTGGTCCAGAACGCCGGGGACGCGGTAGGGTCGTGGTTGAGATTGCCGTTGGCGAGCGAGGTGTAAACCACGCCATCCGACCCGGTGACAGAGTTGCCGATCGAGTAGGTGGTGACCGCTGACCAGGTCGCCGGCGAGGCGCTCGGCGTCTGGTTCAGGTTGACGTCGATGCGGCTCATGTACGGCGTGCCGAGGTAGGTCACCACGTCGTTCTGGTCGTAGAGGATGGTGGCGTCCCAGGTGCTGGTGGTCACCGGGTTGTCGGTGTTGTTGCTCTGCAGCGACTTGTAGACCCGATAGGTGCCGGGCCCGATCGCCACGTAGACGAGCTCGCCGGCAAAATAGCTGGTGCTGCTCACCCACTGCGCCACCGACACCGGCCCGAAGTAGGGCTCCCAGGCCGTGGGTGAGATTTGTGGCGCGTTGCCGAGATTGCTGGGGATGCGCGACTCGTAGAACACGCCGCGCTCATCACTCACCAGCGAGCCGACGAAATAGGTCGTGGTTTCCACCCACAGGCTCGGCGCGATCAGCAGCGTGGTGCTGTCGATCGCGCGCAGGATCACCTTACGGATCGCGAAGCGCCACACGTTGCGCTGCAGCTCGGCCTGGCGCAGCTTCGGGTAGGCGAACGAGGTCTCTAGCGCGTTCTTGGAATCTTCGGTGAAGCCTAGCGCGGGGTTGAGTTGTGGAAGGCCGCAGTGCTGCAGCGCGCGGTTGGCGATGTCGGTTTCCAGTCGAAACTCGGTGTTGGGCATGGCTGCCACATCGGCATGGCGGCGCGCCGCCCACAACGCACCCGGTCAGGCCACGAACCCATGCATGGAGATGACGTTGGCAGTGTTCCCGAGGCCCAATGCTGGACAGTCAATGGTGATGGCCACATTGGGGGCGCTGGCCGGCAAGGGCGGTATAAAGTTCACGACCAATGGCGGATTGGCCAAGAGAACGCCGGCAACTGCACCGTAGACGTATTGGATCGTTCCCCCCATCAAACCGGAGACCGACACGGTAAGAAGACCACCCAATGTCGCGCCGCCGCCGGTGATTTCGAATCCGCTCAGATAATTGGTCTTGCCGGGCACGGCCGGCAGCGATGCCTGGGCTGCGGCATTCGCGACAACGCCGCTCGAAGTATTGACGAACGCCCCATAGGCCGATGTGATGCCGTTCGCCATCGCGGTCTCATCAGGACGAGTACGGCAACTGATAGCCGTGCGCGACCACCGCGCTGTTGGTGTTGCCGGCACCGAGCGAGGGGGCCGAAACGGTGATGGCCTGGTTGAGCGCCGAGGCCTGCAGCGGCGGATTGAACTCGACCACCAGCGGCGGGATGCCGACCGAGGCACCGACGGGGACTGGGATGTTGTAGGTGAGCGTGCCGCCGAGTACGCCGGTGACGGTGAGCGCGACCACCGAGGCGCCGGTCGCGCCGGCGCCGGTGAACTCGAACCCGGAAATGTAGGTCATCACATTGGCGCCGCCGGCAGCCAGCGCCGCGGTCGCAGCGGCTGCCGCGACGTTGCCAGACGCGGCTGCAACCGGCGTCGCAGCCTTGCCGGTATCGCCAGTCGGATATGGAGGAAGCCCGCCCCTCATGTCAGGATCGACGCCATTTTGCCACCCATCACGCCCTGCAAGTTATCGACCGCGCGCGGCGAAATGGCAGCCGTCGTTGCGGCCGACTGCACGGCGTCTTGATACGCATTGTCAGCCGTGACGATCGCGGCGAGATAGGTCGCCAGGTTGGCGAACACACCGAAACCATTGGGCGCGTAGGTCGCAAACGCCGCCGCATAGGCCACCTGGCGCGTGCTTGCCGCCACCCCAACCGCGTTGATGAAGGTCTGTTCCGCTGAAGTCGCCATCAGACACCGCCAGTCCCGAGCGCTCGCAGCAGGGTTTGGAACGGCTCGGCGCCGATGCTGTTGTTGTTGGCCTTACAGGACGCCACGCACGCGCGCGCCCAGGTGATCTCGGCATTGTTGACCGTGACCTGTCCGGCTGCATTCTGCGTTGCAGCAGCGGCGGCGGCCTGCCGTGTACTTTCGGCCGAGTTGCACGCCGTATCATGCACCAAATTGCCGGATCGGGTATGTCCACCCATCAGAAGGCCTCCTCGTCGTCTCTCGTCTCGTCGGGCTGCACCAGCCTCGGCTTGCGCCGCGCCTTTGGCGGTGGCGGTGGACCTTCCTCGGCCTCGGCTTCTGCCATCACGCGCGCCGGGTCATCCGCCCAGGCGGCCTCGAATGCCAGCCTGGCAAGAGCGGCCGAGGACCCCGCCTGCGCGCCGTGCGCCTGCTCGACCAGCCGCTCGTACTTGCGCAGCGCAGCGCCGCCAACAGCCTGCAGCCTGGCCACCTCGTTCCAATGGAGACCCATGCTTACGGTCCCTGCACGTAGTCCACTTCCATCGAGATCACGCCAGCCGTCACGGTAAGCGCCGTCGTGACCTTGCCAACGAGATCAAAGTAACCACCTGGATCGGCGGTGAACTGCGTCGCGCCAAGGTTCACGAACACCTGCCAGAGCGGCAGATTCTGATGAGCCGCCAGGAAGGTACCGGCGAACGTAAGATCAGCATTGACCTTTGTTGCAGTGATCAAGCTCAGCGCTGTGCTGAACATCTTGTTGTCGACCGGACCGGTGACCTGTACGACCGGATTAGCCAGTTGTGCCAGCGATTGCGGCGTGCCATCCACGGTCGAGTCCGAGAAGGCAACATCGACATCCATGGCGCCCGCAGTCGAGCCTGTGAATAGGTTCCACACGACCCTTTTGACCTTCGCGGTCGTTGGGAAACGAACGAACTTGTAGATCGAGCCGATCGAGTCGCCGACCACGCCAGTCATGAAGTCATTGACCGACTTGACAAAGCCGGAAATGCCTTCGCCTGACGTAACCTCGACCAGCGGCGTCGAATCCATCGCCGTGATGCTTGCAGACTTGGTGGTGACGACAGCCATCTTTGGCTCCTATAGAACGGGCGTGGTGGTGAAGATGGGGCCGCTTTCGATCAGGCGTTGGAACGCTTCCAGCGCCTTGACCAGGTCCTTGCGCGTCAGAACCGCGGCATTCGAGTCGGTCGTGTTGAACCGAAACTCGATGTCATCGGCATTCGGCGCCAGCACACCAGACGTGAAGTCGGCGATTTTGAAGCCGTCATTCCCGCGCTTGATGGAGAACGAGATAGCAGCCATGGCGCCTCCTTACGGGACAACGTCGGCAGCGGCCGAGGTGTCGGCGCACAGCACTTGCAACAGCCGGCCGGGCTCAAGACGGGTCGCGCCCGAGCTCATGCCGGTCCACAACTGATAGGGCAGCGAGGACAGGTCGCGGCGCTGGCTGACGTCGTTTGCCACGTCCTTCCAGATGCCGAGATAAATGCCGGTCTTCACCCAGGTGATGTTCTGGCGAACGTTCGCGCTCGACGTGAGACGCTCCGAATAGATGATGTCGAACCCCATGAACCTCGTCACCTTGCCTTCGACGAGGGTCGGGCGATCGGCACCTGAGAAGTCGGTCGAGACGACCTGCACTTGGTTGAGGAGGTCGGACTCGCCCTGGGAGTTGGTGATCCAGGTAAGGCTTTCCTGGTCGACGTCGACCTGCGCCTTTCTGAAGATGCGTTTTGCTTCGATCATTTTGGCCACGGTCAACCCGCTCGCGGCCGAGGAGCCGAATGTGGAAGCGATCTGGAAGAGGCCCGAGGCGTTGAACACCTCGCCCGACAGGCCGCCGGCATCAGCGCCGATCTGGGCGGTGGCAAACGAGGCACCGATCAGGCGGTCGTCCCATTCACGGGCGACGGCCGCGGCAGCCACGTCGGAATATTGCGAGGTCGGGTCGGTGAGCAGCTTCAGCTTGTCGAACGAGTCGATGAGCTGCACCGCTTCCTTGTCGATCGGGAACACCCAGCGCCGGGTGAAGTCGACGTCTTGGCGATCGAGCGGTGCGAAGCGGCCGCTCGGCGTTTTCATCTGAATCGCGCCGATGTATTGCACCGGGGACGCTTGCTTGCCGACGTGGAAACCCTCCATGCAACGGCCGCGCAGCTTGCTCGTGCGCTGCTGCAGCTTGACGTTGAGGATGGTCGAGAACTGGGTAACGTAGAGTTTGAAGAGATTTTCGCTCATCGCCGCCTCGCGGAACATGGGTTCGAGTGATCGCCGGCTGCATGCCGGCGGTCGCTTCGACCGTGTCCGCTGAGCGGGGGTCGCTAATGTCCCAAGGTCATCTCAGGGGCTCAATCGCCTTGTCCGAGCGACGCACAGGGAGGTCCTGTCGGGCGGGTATTTGCCGCGTCATCGCCGGCGGGTCAACGCACCGGAAATTAGCCGCGACTTCTCGAAAAGCCGGCACCAATACGACGGGACGATGTGCCCCTCGACCTTCTCGCAGGCGTTCGGAGGCGTAAAATGCTTGCAAACGCCGCAGTGTGCGGCCGGCGAGCCCTTGGAATAGTTGACCGACTCCTTCGCGCGCTTGCCGTCCTGGCGCGCCCGCGCCTTCAGGTACTCGCTTCGTTCGGACAACCCTCACCTCTTGAGCGACTTCTCGGCGTCGAGGCGCCGCAATTCGAGGCGGGCCGCGTTGAACCGATCCACCACCCCCATAAACCCGCCGGCCATGTACTTTGCCTGCAGGTTAGTGTCGGGGTGGGCGCAGACATTCTCGCCGGTGATGACGCAGATGCCGCCTCGGCACGCGATCGGGCAACCATCCGGCATGTGGTGAATGCCATCGAGCCAGTTGTCGGGCGGCCCATCCTTCTTGGTGGTGGGCGCCTTGGCGGCCTTCGCGATCGTTTTGCGTTTCTTGCGCCGCGCGGGCGCTTCGAGCGGCGGCAGGCCCTGCGCCTTCCGGGCCGCGAGCTTGGCCGTGCGGGCGGCGCGCACCTTGGCCATGCGCTCGCGCATCGCCTGACGCTTGATTTCGGCGGCATCGTCCACGGTTTCGGTCTGCTGCTCCATCACGCAGCCTCCTCTTTGTAGTCACTGATCAGCTTGGTGAGCTGGTCGAATTCGCGGCGGGCCTCTGGCTCGTTCGCGACCAGGCGGGACGCCCACTGCGGATTGTTCGTGAGCTCGTTGAGCCTGGCTTGGGCCGTCTGTGCGGTGGTCATGAACTCACCTCCTTGCTTGCCGGCGATATAGGCGTCCTCGGTGGTGCCGGCGCCGACCTTGCGGAACATCTCCATGACCCGCGAATAGCCGACCACCTTCTCAAGCGCAGCCACGTCCTCGGCGGTCACCTTCAGCTTGTTGGCGCCCTGCACGGCGGTCTGCCGGTTGTATTCATAGTTGTTGCCCCAGTCCTTCTGCAGTTGCGCCTTTTCCTCGGCGAGCTTGCTGCCCGCGGTCTCAACCTCGCGCTTGTCGGCATCCTCCATAAAACCCACGAACGCCTGGGAGAGTGCGGCCGCGCTGGTGGTGGGCAGATGCAACTCGAACGCCTTCTTGCGCATGAACTCCGCGAAGCCTTGATCGAGGTCGCTGCCGTCGGCAAACTTCACGCTCGAAAAGTCGTAGCCCTTCTCGTCGACGGGCGCGCCGAACCGCTGATAGACGGCCTTCCAGCCGGCCTCGTCATTGATGTCGGCCGGCAGCCTCAAGAGCTGATGCGGCGGAACACCGAGGAACTTCTCGGCCTCCATGTGCCCCTTCGCGGACGCCATGAACGCCTTCATCGGGTCGGAGAGATCATAGCCCTTCTTGTGCGCATAGGTCTTGATCTCGTTGTCGAGCGTCGTGTGCCACGGCGTGGTCGGCGGGGACGTCATGTTGGTGATGTCTGCCGGCGGGGTGCCGCCCGTCGGGGTGCCACCCGGGGGTGGCGGGGAAATGACGGTCGTATCAGTCATGGGCGCGGTCTCCTGCTCTGGGCGCGACGGTTTGACGAAGCTCAGAATTCTCTGCATCGACGGAAGCATGTTGTTCCTCAGGTGCGCGGGGCACGAAGTTCGCCAACTCCTCAAGGGCGGCATGCACGCGCGGGTCGGCATCGAAACAACTCTCATCGGCCCGGCAGAACTTCGCGAGGTCGCGCGCCACAAACCCGCCGTGCTCGTTCCCGAGCGCCACCTGATAGGCGGCCTTGAGTTGCCGAAGCTGCTCGATCAATTCCGATCGTCTCATCGCGGCCTGCCGTCGAACCCATAGTCCATCTCGATGCCCAGACCCTTGAAAATGCCGGCCGCGAGCTTGAACGCCTGCTCGGGCAACAGCGTCATCGGTTGGCAGCCATCGATTTCCATGATGAATGCACCGCTCAGCTTGCGACTGACCTTGATGCGGCGTTGCGGCTCGGGCTTGCCGATGATCTTCGGCTTGGCTCCGAGCTCGATGCTTTTGCTGACCCGCTCGACGCGATGGAATTTGGTGTTGATGTTGGTCACTGCTGCGGCACTCCCTGCGGCTGGCCCTGCGGTGGCTGGCCTGGCTGCTGACCCATGCCGGCCTTCGCCTGCACAGCTTGTGCTTTCATCATTGCCGCCTGTGCCGGCATGGCCTGGATGGTGGCTTGCTGCTGCTGCGCGGCTGATCGGTTCTTCCGCTTGGCGACGACGGCCCTGTCATCAGCCACCCAACTCTCAGGAACGCCGAGGGTTTCGGCGATGGCGGGCGAGGCCGTATCGAAATCGACGCGATCCATGACGCTCGGGTCACCAGTCTGCTGCGCCAGGTTGCTCAGTTGCTCCGTCCAACGGAAGAAACCGGACACCTCTTGCGCCTTCTGCGCCCTGGCCAGCGGCGAGGTGTATTCCACCTCATACGATCCACCGGCCTCGCGCAGCCGCGGCGGCATGGGGGGCAAGATCGGCACGCCGTTGTTGGTGAGGGCGGAGAGAATGTCGAGCTCGCGGTCGATCATGGGCCCGAGATATTCCGATTGCTGGCGGCCGATCGTGGGGGCGAGCAGGATACCCTTCTCGTTGGTGCGCTCGATCACTTCGGTGGCCGTCATCTCCGGGGTTTCGGTCAGGATTTGGAACAGCGCCACCAGGAAGGTGTCGTTGATGATGGCGCGCTCCATCTCCATCATCTTCTCGTTGACTTGGATATTGCCGGTGGGGAGCACGTGCACCATCGGCTTGCCGTCCGGCGAAACACCGCCCTTGTTCATGGCACCGGGTCGCAAATCCATGCCGACAATGCCGTCATCGGAGACGAGCAGCACCGGATCAGAGGCGCGGTGGCCTTGCTTGAGAAACGTGCGCTTCTGCGCGTTGAGCGTCTTGAGGGCCGGCAACACCATCTGCGCAGGGCCGCGGCCGTACACTTCGAGCGGGGTCTGATCGTAGCGGCTGACCGAATAGGGAAAGCTGCGGTAGCCCCCGCCCGGCTGCATGAGGCACTGGCCCTCGATCGAGACGTAATGGGACTCGAACGGCAGCGAGCGGGCATCAAGCCGCTTGCCGTCGTAATCGCGGCGCGGCCGCACGCAATGCAGGAAGCTGTAAAGCCACTGGCTGTGCTGCTCGTAGGCCGAATGCAGCCCGGCCGGGAGGGCTGCCATCCCCCATCTCTGAACCGCCTGATAGGCAGTCATCCGAAACCAGCGGATGATGCGATCGACCCGCCCCTGGTGGTTCTCTCCGTAGAACGTCTCGCCGAGCGGCACCGCCTTGTATCGCAACCCCACCTGGCCGCCGTAGTCGCGGCCGTCGAACGCGTCGACGAACATCGTGGCATTGCCGAAGGCGCCGAGGCTTTGGAAGTTGCTGTTGTTCTGCGCCGAGAAGTTGGCGATCGGCGCGTAGCGGTACTTGAACAAAATCTTGGTGACCTGCTCGAACCACAACCGGGTCCGTCGGTCCTTCATCACGTAGTCGTCGTTGGCAGAGAGGGTGTGCCAGGTCATGTTGCGCGGGGTGAGCAACGAATCGCAGATCGCGGCAAACCGATGCAGCGCCAACATCCCCGAGGCATCGACCTGTTGCTGCGTCTTCTTTTGGCCCGGCCAGCTAAAGTTTTGGTAGAAGAACGTGTTGCGACTCGTTGGGAGAATGAGCTCGGCCGCCTCCTCCCACTGGTTGGCGAAGGTCGATCTCCAGTTCACGTACTGTGAGAACTCCTGCATGATGTCGCGCACGATCTCGCGCTCGGCATCGTTCGGGGTGCGCGGCAAGCCGGTGTTGAAATTCGTGGCCGCATAGATGCCGGCGCGGGCGATGGTGCTTACGGCGCTGGCCATCAGTTCACCGTCAGACGTCTGGCGTCGGGGTCGGCCGGGTCCATCTCGGGATCGAGCCGCAGATCGGCGGCGACCCATTTCCTGGCGCAATCGAACATCTGCACGCGGTCGGTGTCGGTGAGCTTGAGCTTGTCGGCGAGTTTGCGCAGTGTCGCCCGCATCTGCGGCACGTCGCGGAAGACCACCTCGTTCTTGGTCGGCGGCTGCCAGTCGCCCCAGACCACATCCGCGATGACCTGCCCGCGCTTGTCGACCTTGGCGTGCGAACAGATGAACGGCGTGGTGATCGAGCGGAAGCCGGGAAACACACACTCGAGCAAAACCGGCATAGCGTCGTCGAACGAATGCGAGAGCATCGACAGCACCACCATCCCGATCGGCTCGTACCGAGTCGCATGGAGCAGTCGCGCCGGCCACATCTCGCGCAGCTCGTCGGCGTGCATCTTGCAGAGAAAATCAAAAGCGGCTGCTTGCACCGAACGCTCCTGGTCGACGGCCTGCGCTACGCAGCCCCAGCATGGAGGAGGCCCCCAGCGGGCTGACCGCCTCCTGCATCTGTTGCAGCAACTGCCGTCGGCGCTTCATCTCCTCGGTTTCGTCTTGCACCTGCTGGCCGAGCAAATCCCCAGCGGCGCCCCCGTAGCTTGAGGCGTCAAAGACTGATCCGCCGCGGTAGTTGTCGAGAGCCATCGGCCCGCTCCAAAAAGGGGGTCGGGGTTGGGCTGCACGGCCGCCCCGACCAGTCACAAGGGAGGAAACGCCACCCCATCACAGGGGGCGCGGGCGGGAAGATGCGGGGGAGGCGCGTGTGGCCGCAACGCACCGAGTTTTCAGAACAGGTCGAAGTCCACACCGGCCGCCAGGCCGCCGCTGCTCGTGTGTCGGGCGGCTGCAAAGCGCGGGAACTCCATGACCGCCTTGGCGTAGCGAATATCCAGGCAGCCGATGCGGATCGCCGACAGCAGGTCATCGTCGATCTTGTTCACCAGGCCGTTGACGCGGTGATAGCCCTGGTATTCGTCGAACACCTCGGTGAGGTGCGAGGCGATCAGCAGCCGCCGGGTGGCGAGGCGGCCTTCCATGTCGGTCAAGCCGGCCTCGAAGTCATAACCGCCGGTGTGGAACGTCGCGTGTGTCGGACGCATGTTGAGCCCGAGGCTCTTGTAGACTTGCGCCACGGTCTCACCCGAGATCAGGCTCGCCCCTCTTCCACCATCATGCGGCCAGGCGACGGGCGCGTCCCACATCGGGTGTTGCTTGATGCGCGCGACGTGCAGCGGCGCGAGCCCGTGCATACGGAACCCCTCCACCACGCGGATCACATCGTTGTCGCGATCGCGGCACAGCAGCACGGCCGCGAACGGGTGGCCTGTAGAGGCCGAACCGGAGTGGCGGAAGTCAAGTGCCCACAGCCACCGCCAGTAGGGCGGGAAGGTCGCCGGGTCCTGACTATACTTGATCGCCTCCAGCGGGGTCTCGAACACCGCGCCCTCACCCTGCATGTCGGCGCCATAGAGCCGCGTCTGTCGTTCGGATGCCTTGTACTTCGCGAGCAGCCCCGGCACCGCTTCGTCGAGGATGTGGCCGCCGTTCGCCACCAGCGCGTCGTCGAGCGTCATCAGCACTTCTGCGGTGCCGGGGAGGTGCTGCTTGAACCGCCGGCGGATGGGGGTGAGACCCAACACCGGCGTCATGGTGACGATGATGATGCCGTTCGTCGTGGTCAGGCGCGCTTGACACTCGCCATAGATCGATTCGTTCTGTTCGCCCTTCACGTCCTCGTCGAGCCACACTTCGTCGCACGACTCACCTTGAAACGCGTCGCGGCCCATCTCGTAGGTCTTGAACCGGATGATGGCGCGGCCGCCGTTCTCGCGCTTGAGCGACACGCTGTCGACGAAGTTGGC
>WNGN01001664.1_pt1 | contig 14781 bp, 12 predicted proteins | sample 5400561 | NCBI WGS metagenome assembly WNGN01 (sample SAMN13153379, study PRJNA577476) | soil metagenome | isolation source: 115 cm soil or saprolite under Garry oak tree replicate 2 | place: USA:California | collected 2016-06-15
GGGCCAAGCCGGCTGCTGCGCCCGCCAAGGCCGCGGCTGCAGCGCCTGCTGCTGCCGCGCCCGCGGTCGCCATGGCTGCTGCACCGAAGACGCCGTCCGCCGACGCGCCGTTGGCGCCGTCGGTGCGCAAGATCTCGGCCGAAAGCGGCATCGATGCCGCCACCGTCCCCGGCTCGGGCAAGGACGGCCGCGTGACCAAGGGCGACATGCTGGCCGCGATCGAGAAGGCGGCGTCGGCGCCGACGCCGATCCATCAGCCTGCGGCCGCGGTGCAGGTGCGCGCTCCCTCGCCCGCCGACGATGCCGCGCGCGAAGAACGCGTGAAGATGACGCGGCTGCGCCAGACCATCGCCCGCCGCCTGAAAGAGGTACAGAACACCGCTGCCATGCTAACGACCTTCAACGAGGTCGACATGAGCCACATCATGGCGATGCGGGCCCAGTACAAGGACGTGTTCGAGAAGAAGCACGCCAGCAAATTGGGATTCATGGGCTTCTTCACCAAGGCCTGCGTGCAGGCGCTGAAGGACATTCCGGCCGCCAACGCCGAGATCGACGGCACCGATCTGATCTACAAGAATTATTATCACATCGGCGTCGCCGTCGGCACCGACAAGGGCCTGGTGGTGCCGGTGGTGCGCGACTGCGACCACAAGACCATCGCCGAGATCGAAAAGAGCATCGCCGATTTCGGACGGCGCGCGCGCGACGGTCAGCTCAAGATCGACGAGATGCAGGGCGGCACCTTCACCATCACCAATGGCGGCATCTATGGCTCGCTGATGTCGACGCCGATCCTGAACGCGCCGCAGTCAGCCATTCTCGGCATGCACAAGATTCAGGATCGCCCGGTCGCGATCGCCGGCAAGGTCGAGATTCGCCCGATGATGTATCTGGCGCTGTCCTACGATCACCGCGTCATCGACGGCAAGGAAGCGGTGACGTTCCTGGTGCGGGTCAAGGAAAGCCTGGAGGATCCCGCGCGGCTGGTGCTGGATCTGTGAGGGGTTTCGCGTCTGGCTCGATGGGGGCATTGCGAGCCAGGCGTTTGAGCGAGTGTAAATGATGCTCGTTGCCGAATTATGGGGGCAAATTTGACAGACAGGGTTGTCATCATCACCGGCGGGAGCCGCGGCATCGGCCGCGCCACCGCAATTGCCGCCGCGGCGCGGGGCTTTCAGGTTTGCGTCGGCTACGCCAGCAATGAAGCAGCTGCCCGCAGCGTCGTCTCCGCCATCGAGGCCAGGAACGGCAAGGCGATCGCGGTGAAATGCGATGTCGGCAACGAGAGCGATATTCTCGCGCTGTTCAAGGCCGCCGACAAGTTCGGAACGCTCGGCGCGCTCATCAACAACGCCGGCATCGTGGGGCCGACGTCGCGCGTCGACGAAATGTCCGCCGAGCGGATTCAGCGCATGATGGCGGTCAACGTCACCGGCAGCATCCTGTGCGCGCGCGAAGCGGTGAAGCGGATGTCGAAGCGTCATGGCGGCCAGGGTGGCGTTATCGTCAATCTGTCGTCGGTGGCCTCGAAGCTCGGCTCGCCCAATACCTATGTCGACTACGCGGCGTCCAAAGGCGCCATCGATTCCTTCACGATCGGATTGGGACACGAGGTCGCCGGCGAGGGCATTCGCGTCGCGGCGATCCGGCCCGGGCTGATCGATACCGAGATTCATGCCTCCGGCGGCGAGCCCGACCGCGCCCACCGGCTCAGCCACATGGTGCCGATGAAGCGTGTCGGCACTGCGGATGAAATCGCCAACGCCATTGTCTGGCTGATGTCGGACGAGGCTTCCTATGTGACCAGTGCCATACTCGATGTATCGGGCGGGCGCTAATATCTGTCACGCCATTCAGCTACAGGACTCCAATCATGGCCACTTACGATCTCGTTGTCATCGGTACCGGCCCCGGTGGCTACGTCTGCGCGATCCGCGCGGCACAACTCGGCATGAAGGTCGCCGTGGTCGAGAAGAACGCAACGCTCGGCGGCACCTGCCTCAACATCGGCTGCATGCCGTCGAAGGCGCTGCTGTATGCATCCGAGATGTTCGAGGAGGCCGGGCACTCGTTTGCGAAAATGGGTGTCAGCGTCTCCGCGCCGAAACTCGATCTTCCTGCGATGATGAATTTCAAGCAGCAGGGCATCGACGGCAACGTCAAGGGCGTCGAGTTCCTGATGAAGAAGAACAAGATCGACGTCATCAACGGCAAGGGAAAGATCCTCGGCACCGGCAAGGTCGAGGTTGCCGGCGGCGACGGCAAGACGCAAGTCGTCGAGACCAGGAACATTGTCATCGCCACCGGCTCCGATATCGCGCGGCTGAAAGGCATCGAAATCGATGAGAAGCGCATCGTGTCGTCCACCGGCGCGCTGTCGCTCGACAAGGTGCCTTCGAGCCTGTTGATCGTCGGCGCCGGCGTGATCGGGCTTGAGCTTGGCTCGGTGTGGCACCGGCTCGGCGCGCAAGTCACCGTGGTTGAATTTCTCGATCGCATCCTGCCGGGCACCGACGGCGAGGTGGCGAAACAATTCCAGCGCATGCTCGAAAAGCAGGGCTTTACGTTCAAGCTCGGCGCCAAGGTGACCGGCGTCGATACCTCGGGCAAGACGCTGTCCGCGCAGATCGAACCGGCAGCGGGTGGCAAATCGGAAGCGCTGGAAGCCGATGTGGTGTTGGTCTGCATCGGGCGCGTGCCCTACACCGAAGGCCTTGGTTTGAAGGAAGCTGGCATCGCACTCGACAATCGCGGCCGGGTGCAGATCGATCCGCATTTCGCGACCAGCGTGAAAGGCGTGTACGCGATCGGCGATGTCGTCGCGGGGCCGATGCTGGCCCACAAGGCCGAGGACGAAGGCGGCGCGGTTGCGGAAATTCTCGCAGGTCAGGCCGGACATGTGAATTACGACGTTATTCCAGGCGTTGTGTATACCACGCCGGAAGTGTCGTCGGTCGGCAAGACCGAGGAAGAGCTGAAGCAGGCCGGCGTGGCCTATACATCAGGTAAGTTCCCGTTCACTGCCAATGGTCGCTCCAAGGTCAATCAGACCACTGAAGGATTCGTGAAGGTTCTCGCAGATGCGAAGACCGATCGGGTGCTTGGCGTACATATCGTCGGCCGTGAAGCCGGCGAAATGATCCACGAAGCGGCCGTATTGATGGAGTTTGGCGGTTCCGCCGAGGATCTGGCGCGCACCTGTCATGCCCATCCGACTCGTTCCGAGGCCGTCAAGGAAGCGGCGCTTGCAGTCGGCAAGCGCGCGATCCATATGTGATTCGCACCCGATGAGAGTCGGGCGGGGACAACATTCATGATGCGCCGCCTCCTTCAACCGTTCTGGGTTCTGCTCGCGGTCATCTTTCTGATCGAGGCGTGGCTGTGGGATCACCTCGAGCCGATCGTGGCGCGGGTCGTGGCGCTGATTCCGCTGCGCGCGTTCAAGCAATGGCTCGCCGATCGCGTCGATACGCTGTCGCCGGCGATGACGCTGATCGTCTTCATCGTGCCGGTGATTCCGCTGTTTCCGCTCAAGCTGGTTGGCTTCTGGCTGCTCACCCATGAATACTGGCTCAGCGCGATTGCAACCATCATCTTCGCCAAATTCCTCGGCGTCGGCGTCGCGGCTTTCGTCTTCGACGTGACGCGGCCGAAACTCCTGGAGATGCAGTGGTTCGAAACGCTCTATGAATTTATCATGGGGCTGCGGGCAAAGGCGGCAGCATTGGTCGATCCGATCAAAGTGCGAATCGTGGAAGCCCTGCGCGGCGATGGCGACGGCTGGTCGTCGCGGATGCTGCGGCTGATCCAGCGCTTTCGCAAAAGCGTGCACGAGGCGCGGTAGAGCAATTTTTCAGCGCATCCTTCGAGACGGCGCGGCAACGCCGCGCGTCTCGAACCACGAGGCCGTGGGCTCTGACAGCAGGCCATTCACATCAGATGTACCGCATGCGGCGCGAACAGGCCGATCGCGGTAAAGACGAGCCCGGTCAGCGCCAGCAGGCCTGATATCCACGCCAGCGCGATCATGCCGGTGATGATGGTCGCCGACGCCAGCACGATGCCGATCTGAAAGGCCGCGGAGGCGACCTCGAAGTGATGATACTTCGCCATCGCAAGGTCACGCTCGTGCTCGGCGTGCTTGGCGCGCTCGGACAATTGCTCGGAGCCCTCGCCGGTTTCCGGCTCCGAGCGGTAGCGCGCCGCGGTCTTCTGCCAGTCGTCGATCTGCTTTTGCAGCGCCGCCTTGGCGGCATCGTCGCCCATGACGCCGAGGCTCAATTTGGCCTGATCCGATGTCGCCTGAACCACGGTGCGGCGGATGCTCTTGGCCTGGAAGAACGCCCACAGATTCGAAGCCTCGACGTTCTTGCTGATGGATTCGGTCTGGGCGCCCTTGCCCAGCGTCTCCGACAGCGCAAGAAACAATGCGATCACGGCGATCAGCAATGCGATGTTCTTGTTGGAGCCGGAGGCGTGCTCGGCGTGCTCCGCATGTTCCATGCTCTCGTGTGCGCTCATGATTCTCTCCCGGCTGCTCGACGGCCAACGATTGACCGAACGGCATCGCCAGCGCAAGAGGCAAGCCGATGTGACGACAGTGTGTCAGGACTGAAACGAGCGATCTCAGGCCCGTGGATGGGCCGTTTTGTAGACTTCCAACAGCCGCTCGGTATCGATGCCGGTATAAATCTGCGTGGTCGACAACGAAGCGTGACCGAGCAACTCCTGGATCGCGCGCAGATCGCCGCCGCGCGTGAGCAGGTGGGTCGCGAAAGAATGCCGCAGCGCATGCGGCGTCGCACTGTCAGGCACGCCGAGCGCGCCGCGAAGCCGTTCCATGGTGAGCTGAATGATCCGCGGACTGAGCGGGCCACCTCGCGCGCCGACAAAGATCGGTCCTTCCGGTGGCAGTGGATGCGGGCACATCGCCACATAATCCTGGATCAGCGTGAGCACGTTCTGCAGCACCGGCACCATCCGGGTCTTGTTGCCCTTGCCGTTCACGATCAGCACGTCGCCCGCGCCGGGCAACGGCACGTCGCGGCGTTTCAGCCCGAGTGCTTCGGAGATACGCAGACCCGAACCGTACAACAGCGCCATCGCGGCGGCGTCGCGCGCCCAGATCCAGGGATCGCGAGTTTCGCCGGCGCGTTCGTCGGCGTCCACAAAACGTTTGGCCGCCGCCATCTGGATCGGCTTCGGCAGGCTCTTGCCAATCTTGGGCGCGCGGATCGCCGATAACGCGCCGACCTTGCCCTTGCCTTCGCGTTCGAGGAAGCGGCCAAACGAGCGCAAGCCTGCCAGCGCCCGCATCAGGGAACGGCTGCCGATCTCGTCGGCGCGCCGCATCGCCATGAATGCCCTGACGTCGCGGGCCTCGAGCGCCGCGAAACGCGCAAGCGTCACTGGCGTGCCCCAGTGTTCGCAGAGAAAGACGAGGCACTGGCGGAGGTCGCGGGAATAGGCCTCCGATGTCTTCGGCGACAGCCGCCGTTCGGCGCGCAGATGTGACAGCCAGCGCGTCATCTGTAGCGCGATGTCGTCGGCGGCGCAGTCAAGCTCGATCGGCTGAACAGCGGGAACTGGCTTGGCCATGAGGCTGTCTTTGGATCTGATGATTCTGATGACTATATCGCACTTCTTTCGTTTACCGTTCGCTAACTTGCCAAAGCGACCGCAGCCGGACACTGGTTCCGACCGGCGCGCGGCTCTAAGTTAGCGTCGGCCTTCCGGCTTCGAGTCAGATTCTGCAATGGACCACACCACCCGCGCCAGCACCTCATCCGCATCGTCGGCGCGCGTCGTCGATGTGCTGGTGCCGGTCGCGCTCAATCAGGCCTATTCCTATCGGGTGCCGCGCGGCGTGGAGCTGAAGCCGGGCGATGTGGTGTGCGTGCCGCTGGGGCCGCGCGAAGTGGTCGCCGTGGTCTGGGCGGAAAACGCCAATCCCGATCCGCGGCTGCACAATCGCCTCAAGGACGTCGGCGAAAAGCTCGACGTGCCGCCTCTGAAAGAGGAACTGCGCAGCCTGGTCGATTGGGTCGCCAACTACACGCTGTCGCCGCGCGGCATGGTGCTGCGGATGTGCTTGCGGATGGGTGAACATCTCGGGCCCGAACGGGTGCGGATGGGCGTGCGTCTGATCGGCGCCACGCCCAAGCGCATGACGCCGGCGCGGCGCCGGCTGATCGAGGTACTGTCGGACGGTCTGCTGCACGGCAAATCCGACGCAGCCAGGGAAGCCGGCGTCAGCACCGGGGTGATCGATGGCCTCGTCGATGAGGGCACGCTCGCAACCGAGCCGATGCCGCCCGCGCCGGCGCGGCCCGCGCCCGATCCGTCGTTCGCCGAACCTGACTTTTCCCGCCAGCAGCGCACCGCGGTAGACGCCATGCGTGCGCTAGCTGCCAACGGCAGTTTTCATGTCGCGCTGCTCGATGGCGTGACCGGCTCGGGCAAGACCGAAGTCTATTTCGAGGCCATTGCAGAAATCATCCGCCGCGGCAAGCAGTCGCTGATCCTGATGCCGGAGATCGCCCTGACCGGACAGTTTCTCGACCGCTTCGCGCGGCGGTTCGGCGTGCGGCCGCTGGAATGGCATTCCGAACTGACCCCACGCACCCGGGCGCGGAACTGGGCCACGATCGCAGCCGGCGAGGCGCCTGTCGTGGTCGGTGCGCGCTCCGCGTTGTTTCTGCCCTACGCCAATCTCGGGCTGATCATCGTTGATGAGGAGCACGACCAGGCTTACAAGCAGGACGAGGGCGCGCATTACCATGCCCGCGACATGGCGGTGGTGCGCGCGCATATCGCGAAAATTCCGATCGTGCTGGCGTCGGCGACACCTTCGGTCGAAACCGAAGTCAATGCGCGCAAGGGCCGTTACCAGCGCGTGGTGCTGCCGGCGCGGTTCGGCGGCCAGCACATGCCCCATATCGAGGCGATCGATCTGCGGCGCGAAGCGCCGGTGCGCGGCCGCTTCATCTCGCCGCGGCTCGCCGAGCATATCCAGATCGCGATCGAGCGGCGCGAGCAGGCGCTGTTGTTCCTCAATCGCCGCGGCTACGCGCCGCTGACATTATGCCGGGCCTGCGGGCATCGCTTCGCCTGCACGATCTGCGACGCCTGGCTGGTCGATCACCGCTTTCGCCAGCGCCTGGTCTGCCATCACTGCGGCTTCTCGATGCCGCGTCCGCATGTCTGTCCGCACTGTGCCGCGGAACAATCGCTGGTCGCGGTTGGCCCCGGGGTCGAGCGTCTGCAGGAGGAGGCCGCCCAGCTGTTTCCGGATGCGCGCACCATGGTGCTGTCGAGCGATCTGATCACCTCGATCGAGACCATGCGTACCGAACTGAACGAGATCGCGGAGGGGCGGGTCGACATCATCATCGGCACCCAGCTGGTGGCGAAGGGCCACAATTTTCCGCGGCTCAACCTGGTCGGCGTGGTCGATGCCGATTTGGGCTTAAGCAATGGCGACCCGCGCGCCGCCGAGCGGACGTTTCAACTGCTCAACCAGGTGATCGGGCGCGCCGGGCGCGACCAGGGCCGCGGGGTCGGCTATCTGCAAACCCATCAGCCCGAACATCCCGTGATGAAGGCGCTGGTGGCGTGCGACCGCGAGGCGTTTTATGCCAGCGAGATCGAGGCCAGAGAGCGCGCCGGTTATCCGCCGTTCGGCCGGCTCGCCAGCCTGATCATTTCCGCGGGCGATCGGCCCACGGCGGAGAGCTTTGCCCGCAGGCTGGCGGCAATCGCGCCGATCGATGAGCGGATCAAGGTGCTGGGACCTGCCGAAGCGCCGCTGGCGGTGATCAAGGGCCGCTATCGTTTCCGGCTATTGGTGAAATCGCTGCGCAATGTAGATCTATCGGAATATTTGCGCGAATGGCTCGCGGCTGGCCCCAAGACCAAAGGCAATCTCAAGCTCGAGATCGACGTCGATCCGCAGAGCTTCTTGTGACTTCGGTTCGATCATTAAAAACGTCGTCATTCCGGGGCGCGCATTAGCGCGAACCCGGAATCTCGAGATTCCCCAATGTGCGATTGCACATCTGAGGTCTGGTCCTTCGGACCATCCCGGAATGACGAACGAGAGGTCGTATAAAAAAGCCTGCCGTCACTAAGACGGCAGGCCATTTTTGAACGTGCAGCAAGTTCCGCAGCCTTACTCTACGCAACACATACTCAACTTGATGGAACCGGAAGAGCGTTCAAACGCCCCAAGAGGTCAGGAGACGACCTCGGCAACCACCCGGCCGACGCCGGCGCCGGTCAGGCCGATCACGCGGGCCGCACCGGTGGACAGGTCGAGCACACGGCCACGGATGAACGGGCCGCGGTCGTTGATGGTGACGACGACACTGCGATCACCATGGGTCACCCGGAGCTTGGTGCCGAACGGCAGGCTGCGGTGGGCCGCGGTCATGGCGCTGGCGTTCATGCGCTGGCCGGAGGCGGTCCGGCTGCCGGATTCGTTGCCGTAATAGGAGGCCATGCCCGAGAAGCTACGTCCGGACGAAGGGGCGATCGCGGCATTGGCGTTAAGCCAAGAACCGCCGACGGAACCGCCGACGGCCGCGCTGGGCGTGTTGCTGGCGTGATGATGGTGATGGTGGTGGTGATGGCGGTGGTGATGCCTGTGCGATTTGGCCGAGGCTTCGGTGACGCTGCCACCGAACAGGAGAGTTGCGGCGACAACAGCTAGCGCCGTCCGCGACGGGGTTGCATTTCCCCGCACCAGATTGTTGAGTTTCAGCATAATTCGTCCCTTGAGATAGTATTGCCATTTATGCGGCAAGTGGAACCCCCGCTCCGCTTTGCGTGATTGCCGTTTGGTGACCTAATGAGGCCAAACCTTGGCAGTAGATGGTTTTGTCTTACCACTGAAACATCTTGTTACCGATGCAGCTAATCCATAAATGTTCCGTAATAGTTACGCTTAACAGATTATTAACTAATTATTACCTGGAGACACTGTTGAATTAAGTCATCAGCTGTTTCGACGAGGTTTCAGCAAGTAATGCGATGGTGGAATGATTCGGGGCCTCCAACCGTTCCTGCCAACGGATTCATGGGACCCATGCATTTGAGGCCGGAACGATTGTCGTGGTCGGTCACCAATGAACTTGATGTTCCGATCGAGACGACGGCTGAATCCATGTCGGAAGAATCGTCAGGAATGAGCGTAGAAGATCGTCGCCGATGCAGATGCGACACGGCATCGCCAGCCGCCGCCGTCATGTTGCACCTGCGCCCCTGCTATGTTAGCAAAGCCGCGATTTTAACGGTTCCGGTACACGTCGTACCGACCGAAAATCGAAGTCCCGCTTGAATTCCAAGGGCTTGGATCGCTAGGCGCCGCTTTGTGGCGACGGTTTTTCCCTTGCGAGTTTGACAGCTATAAAGAGCGCGCTAGTGGCTGCAGAAGATCCGTCCGTTTCGGGAGTGTCCGGCCGTTATGCAACGGCTTTGTTCGAGTTGGCGCGCGATGAAAAATCCATCGATGCGGTAAAAGTCGATCTCGACAGGTTCGACGCCATGCTGACCGACAGCACCGACTTGAAGCGGCTGGTCCGCAGTCCGGTGTTTTCGGCTGATTCGCAGTCGAAGGCGTTGGCCGCGGTGCTCGACAAGGCCGAGATATCCGGCATTTCGGCGAAATTCCTCAAAGTTCTCACCGCCAATCGCCGTCTGTTCGTCGTCAGCGACGTGATCCGGGCGTTCCGCGCGCTGGTGGCGAGATTCAAGGGCGAGGCGACGGCGGATGTCACCGTTGCCGAAACCCTCAGCGAGAAGAATCTCGACGCCCTCAAGACAGCGCTGAAGTCGGTGACGGGCAAGGACGTCGCGCTCAACGTGAAAGTCGATCCCTCGATCATCGGCGGCCTTGTGGTCAAGCTCGGCAGCCGCATGGTGGATAGTTCGCTTCGTACCAAACTCAATTCGATCAAGCACGCGATGAAAGAGGCAGGCTGATGGACATCCGCGCCGCGGAAATTTCCGCGATCCTCAAAGACCAGATCAAGAATTTCGGCCAGGAGGCTGAGGTTTCCGAAGTCGGACAGGTGTTGTCCGTCGGCGACGGCATTGCCCGCGTCTACGGCCTCGACAACGTCCAGTCCGGCGAAATGGTCGAGTTCGAGAACGGCACCCGCGGCATGGCGCTGAACCTCGAGACCGACAACGTCGGCATCGTGATTTTCGGCGCCGACCGCGAGATCAAGGAAGGCCAGACCGTCAAGCGCACCGGCGCCATCGTCGATACCCCCGTCGGCAAGGGCCTGCTCGGCCGGGTCGTCGATGCGCTCGGCAATCCGATCGACGGCAAGGGCCCGATCCAGGCCGACAAGCGGATGCGCGTCGACGTCAAGGCGCCCGGCATCATTCCGCGCAAATCGGTCAACGAGCCGATGGCGACCGGGCTGAAGGCGATCGATGCCCTGATCCCGATCGGCCGTGGCCAGCGCGAATTGATCATCGGCGACCGCCAGACCGGCAAGACCGCGGTCGCGCTCGACACCATTCTCAACCAGAAGCCGCTCAACGCCCAGACCGACGAGAAGATCAAGCTGTATTGCATCTATGTTGCGATCGGCCAGAAGCGCTCGACCGTGGCGCAATTCGTCAAGGTGCTGGAAGAGCAGGGCGCGCTGGAATATTCGATCATCGTCGCGGCCACCGCTTCCGACCCGGCGCCGATGCAGTACATCGCGCCGTTCACCGGCTGCACCATGGGCGAATACTTCCGCGACAACGGCATGCACGCCGTCATCATCTATGACGATCTGTCGAAACAGGCGGTGGCCTATCGCCAGATGTCGCTGCTGCTGCGCCGCCCGCCGGGCCGCGAGGCCTATCCCGGCGACGTGTTCTATCTGCATTCGCGCCTGCTCGAGCGTGCCGCCAAATTGAACGACGAGCACGGCTCGGGCTCGCTGACGGCGCTGCCGGTGATTGAGACCCAGGCCAATGACGTGTCGGCCTACATCCCGACCAACGTGATTTCGATTACCGACGGCCAGATCTACCTCGAGAGCGATCTGTTCTTCCAGGGTATTCGTCCGGCGCTGAACGTCGGCCTGTCGGTGTCGCGCGTCGGATCGTCGGCGCAGACCAAGGCGATGAAAAAGGTCGCCGGCAAGATCAAGGGCGATCTCGCGCAGTACCGCGAAATGGCGGCGTTCGCGCAGTTCGGCTCCGACCTCGATGCCTCGACGCAGCGCCTGCTGGCGCGCGGTTCGCGCCTCACCGAACTTCTGAAACAGCCGCAGTTCTCGCCGCTGAAGATGGAAGAGCAGGTGTGCGTGATCTGGGCCGGCACCAACGGCTATCTCGACGGCATTGCGGTCGCCAAGGTGCGCGACTTCGAGGACGGCCTGCTCTCGCTGCTGCGTGGCAAGAACGTCGATATCCTCAACAACATCCGCGATACCCGCGATCTCGGCGACGACACCGCCGCCAAGCTCAAGAGCGTGGTCGAGGGTTACACCAAGACATTTGCGTAATTTCTTCACCTCTCCCGCTTGCGGGGGAGGTCGACCGGCGAAGCCGGTCGGGTGGGGGCTGAGCTCATATGCGCGGGTGCTCCCACCCCGACTCTCCCCCGCAGGCGGGGGAGGGGGTCGCAACCGAGGTGCTGTGAGTTAGACTGGAATGGCTTCACTTAAAGACATGCGGGTCCGCATCGCCTCCACCAAGGCGACGCAGAAGATCACCAAGGCCATGCAGATGGTCGCGGCGTCAAAGCTGCGCCGCGCGCAGAACGCCGCCGAAGCCGCACGGCCCTATGCGGAAAAAATGGATGCGGTGATCTCCAACATCGCCAGCGCAGCCGCGGGATCGCCCGGGGCGCCGGCACTGATGGCCGGGACCGGCAATGACAAGGTGCATCTGCTCTTGGTCTGCACCGGCGAGCGCGGCCTGTCCGGCGCATTCAATTCGTCGATCGTGCGTCTGGCCCGCGAGCGCGCGCTGTCGTTGATGAATCAGGGCAAGGAAGTCAAATTCTTCTGTGTCGGCCGCAAGGGCTTTGAGCAGTTGCGCCGCAACTTCGAGAAGCAGATTGTCGAAAACGTCGAGCTGCGCTCGGTGCGGCAGCTTGGTTTCGTCAATGCCGAAGACATTGCGAAGAAGGTCATCGCGCGATACGAAGCCGGCGAATTCGACGTCTGCACGCTGTTCTATTCGCGCTTCAAATCTGTCATCGCACAGGTTCCGACCGCGCAGCAGATCATTCCGCTGGTGGTGCAAGCCCCCGCCGCTAGCGCCGGCCCGGCGACAGCTTACGAATACGAGCCGGAAGAAGATGAGATTCTGGCCGGCCTGCTGCCGCGCAATCTCGCGGTGCAGATCTTCCGCGCGCTGCTGGAAAACAACGCCTCGTTCTACGGCGCCCAGATGAGCGCGATGGATAACGCCACCCGCAATGCCGGCGACATGATCCGCAAGCAGACCCTGCTCTACAATCGAACCCGTCAAGCGATGATCACCAAGGAGCTGATTGAAATCATCTCCGGCGCCGAGGCGCTCTGATTGCCACATGTCGACGGTTAATTGAGATTAAGAATTCGAAGGAGAGAGTTTTCATGGCTACACCCGCCAACCAGACCGGACGCATCACGCAAGTCATCGGCGCCGTCGTCGACGTGCAGTTCGAAGGATATCTGCCGGCCATTCTGAACGCGCTCGAGACCCAGAACGGCGGCAATCGCCTGGTGCTCGAGGTCGCGCAGCATCTCGGCGAATCGACCGTGCGCACCATCGCCATGGACACCGCCGAAGGCCTGGTCCGCGGTCAGGAGGTCGGCGACACCGGCAACCCGATCATGGTGCCAGTTGGTGCGGGCACGCTCGGCCGCATCATGAACGTGATCGGCGAGCCGGTCGATGAAGCCGGACCGATCAAGTCGGAAGGCAATCGCGCCATCCATCAGCCGGCGCCGGCCTACACCGACCAGTCCACCGAATCGGAAATTCTCGTCACCGGCATCAAGGTCGTCGATCTCCTGGCGCCTTACGCCAGGGGCGGCAAAATCGGCCTGTTCGGCGGCGCCGGCGTCGGCAAGACCGTGCTGATTCAGGAACTGATCAACAACGTTGCGAAAGCCCATGGCGGTTATTCGGTGTTCGCCGGCGTCGGCGAGCGGACCCGCGAAGGCAACGACCTCTATCACGAGTTCATCGAATCCGGCGTCAACAAGAAGGGCGGCGGCGAAGGCTCCAAATGCGCGCTGGTCTACGGCCAGATGAACGAGCCGCCGGGCGCCCGCGCCCGCGTCGGCCTCACCGGCCTCACGGTCGCCGAGCATTTCCGCGACCAAGGCCAGGACGTGCTGTTCTTCGTCGACAACATCTTCCGCTTCACGCAGGCGGGTTCCGAAGTGTCGGCGCTGTTGGGGCGTATTCCCAGCGCCGTGGGCTATCAGCCGACGCTTGCAACCGACATGGGCGCGATGCAAGAGCGCATCACCACCACCACCAAGGGCTCGATCACGTCGATCCAGGCGATTTACGTCCCCGCGGATGACTACACCGATCCGGCGCCAGCGACGACGTTTGCCCATCTCGATGCGACGACCAACCTCGATCGCGCGATCTCGGAGAAGGGAATCTATCCGGCGGTCAACCCGCTGGATTCGACATCGCGGATGCTGTCGCCACTGATCGTCGGCGAGGAACACTACCAGACCGCGCGCATGGTTCAGCAGATACTGCAGAAATACAAGTCGCTGCAGGACATCATCGCCATTCTCGGCATGGACGAACTGAATGAAGAGGACAAGATCACTGTCGCGCGCGCGCGCAAGATCGAGCGCTTCCTGTCGCAGCCGTTCTTCGTCGCCGAAGTCTTCACCGGCTCGCCCGGCAAGTTCGTCGACCTCGCCGACACCATCAAGGGCTTCCGCGGACTTTGCGAAGGCAAGTACGACCACCTGCCCGAGCAGGCCTTCTACATGGTCGGCACCATCGAAGAGGCGGTCGAAAAGGGCAAGAAACTGGCCGCCGAGGCAGCGTAAAGAAAACTCCCTCTCCCGCTTGCGGGGGAGGGTTGGGGAGGGGGCTTTTGCTTTCTCCCGAAGTGACCCCCACCCGACCGGCTATGCCGGTCGACCTCCCCCGCAAGCGGGAGAGGTGAAGCAGGCAGAGACAGCATGGCCACCTTCCACTTCGATCTCGTTTCACCGGAAAAACTCGCCTTCACAGGCGAAGTCGATCAGGTCGATGTCCCCGGCATCGAGGGCGATTTCGGCGTGCTCGCCGGACATGCGCCGGTTGTGGCCGCGGTCCGGCCGGGAATCCTGACGGTGACGTCGGGCGGTACGCATCAGAAGATCATCGTGCTCGGCGGTCTGGCCGAAGTGTCCGACAAAGGTCTGACGGTGCTGGCGGATGTCGCCACCTCGTTGCAGGAGCTGGATCGGGAAAAGTTCGCCGACAAGATTTCCGACATGGAAGCCAAGCTCGCCGAGAAAAACGGTTCGGAGCTCGACCGCGCCATCGAGCGGCTCGATCATTTCAAGAGCATCCAGAACCAGCTCACGTCCACGGCGATGCATTAACGCATCCGCCGAGCCGGACACTCTGAAAAACTGAACAAACCGCCGCTGATCACGACGTGAGGGGCGCTGAAACCTGGTTGCACCCAGCGACGTCCGGCGGCATTCTAGAGCGGGATGACTTTTCTTCGAATCGTCATCCCGCTCTATCTTTTTGTTTGAGCATGATCTTTTCGGAAAACCGGTACCCACTTTTCCGGATCATGCTCTAGCCGCG
>WNGN01001768.1_pt1 | contig 14780 bp, 16 predicted proteins | sample 5400561 | NCBI WGS metagenome assembly WNGN01 (sample SAMN13153379, study PRJNA577476) | soil metagenome | isolation source: 115 cm soil or saprolite under Garry oak tree replicate 2 | place: USA:California | collected 2016-06-15
TGAGAAAGAGCCAGAAGAAAGCGATGCCCATGACGATTCCCGGAATCGCATGCGGCACGAAGGCGAGCTAGTCGAGGAGCTTTCGGCCCCAGAATTTGCTGCGGACGACGACGATGGAGACCAGAAACGACAGCAGCACGGTGGCCGTTGCCGTGACCGTCACCATCACCACGGTATTTTGCAGCGCCGAGCCGACCTTTTCGTACTGCGAGAGCAGCCGATAATTTTTCAAGGTCATCACTTTGAGCGCGTTCCAAGACGGAGCCTGAAGGTACGGCAGAAACGAGGTGTAGAGGAAAACCAAGAAGGGCACGACGACGGCGACGAAAAGGAAAAGCAGGGCGCAAGCGAGCGCGGGATATTTCCATTTTCCGAGGTCCTGCTGCCGCGGACGGTAGCCTTTTCCCGTAACGATCGTGTACCTTTCGGCGCGGCTGATCATCCTGGCGTAAAAATAAGTGGTGCCGACGGCGATGACCAGATAGACCATCGCCAGGGCATTCGCCTGGCCGTAAACGGGCATAAAGGTGGCCGTGCGGACGATGGCGTAGATCTTGGTGCTGAAGACATAAATCCCCGCCGGCAGTCCCAGGATGCCGGGGATCTCGAACACCTCGAGGGCGGTCATGGCTTGATAAATCATCACGGCAACCAGCCCGGGCGCCAGCAGGCGGAGCGTCACCTTGCGCAGGGCGGAGCTCGGTCTCGCGCCGGAAACTGCCGCCGCTTCCTCGAGCGCCGGGTCCATGCTGCGCATCAGCGGCAGCAGCATGAGAAACGCCGTGGGCACGAGCCGTAGCGCTTCGAGAACCACCATGCCGCCGAGCGAATAGACGTTGATGATCGGCGCCTCGGCTCCGAACCAATCTTTCAGCGTATTGTTGACGAAGCCGATGCGCGGGCTGAACAGCAAAACCCAGGCCATTGCCTGGAGCATGCCGGGAACGGCCAGACTCATCGGCACGCCGGCATAAACCAAAGTCTTGCCCGGCATATTAGTGCGCTCCACCAGCCAGGCGAGCGAGACAGCCAATACGAGCCCAAGCGCGGTGCTGCCCGCGACATAGATGACGGTGTTGACGAACAGCTCGATGGTTCCGGGATCCGAATAGACCTTGATGTAGTTCACCAGCCCCATCGTCGAGAGAGAAAAATCGGTGGGCAGGCGGGCGGTGCTGAAGCTTCCGAGGATCAGAAAAGATAGCGGCGCCGCCACCAGAAAGAAAACCAGAAAAAAAATCGCGTGCTGCCAGAGGCGGAGCCGAAAATTTTCTCCCATCGCTATCTGCGTTTGCCGCCGCTCCGAATCCAGAGCGATTCCCAGAACTCGAGCAGCTTCGGCTGGATCTCGATCTCTGCCGCCGGGTCCCTCATGGATTTCTCCTTGCCCACGATCTGGTCGGCGAAGGGAAGCAGCTCTTTGCGCTGCAAATCTTTGTGCACCGGCGGCGCGTAATCGGAAACGTATTGGGCGATCTGCCCTTCTTTGCTGAGGAACCAGTTCACGAACAGGCGCGCGGCGTTGAGGTTCGGCGCCCCTTTGAGAATCGCCATCTCGGAGACGGCGACGGGCGCCGGCTCGGGACAGGTGTAACTCACCGGCGCGCCGTCCAGGGTTTTCTGGTAGGTGCGGTACTCGGCCGAGGGAATCGTGCCGTAGAACTCGCCCGCCGCCAAAAGCTCAAGCAAGGCGTTCATTCCTTCCCTGCGAAGCTGCGGTTTGGTCTCGTTGAAAAGCTTGGTGAGAAAATCTTTGGTCCACTTTTCGCCCTTGGCCTGCCAGAGCTGCAGCGCCCAAAGCTGGGGGCGGTTTCCCAGCGCGAGGTTGCCGTTCCGCCATTTGGGGTTCGTCAGAAAATCTTCCCATTTTCTCGGCAGCTCCTCTTTGCGGATCTGTTTCGTGTTGTAAGCCATACACCAGTAGCGCATGTGCATGCCAACCCAAAAGCCGTTGGGGTCGAACGTGTGCTGCGGATTGTTTTTCAAGTTGGGAATCTGTTTGAGATTCTCCAGTGCGCCGGCCTCCTGGTACATGAAGAAGCTGCCGCCGAGGCCGGTGACGATGTCGCTGACGTATTTTTTGTTCTTATAGGCTATGAGTGTTCGAATCGCCCGGTCCTCGTGGCTCGCGCGGTTGTATTCCGTCGCGATGAACGGATAGCGCTCCTTAAACGGCGCGAAGAGCACTTCCGCTTGCGGCGGGTCGATCGTGGAGAAGACGCGGAGCTTGCGCTCTTTGTTGGCGCCGTCGAGCCAGGCTTTGGGCACCTCGAGCTCTCTGTCGATATCGGAGAGCAGCGCCGGATCGAGCTTGAGCTTTTTGAGCATTTCCTGCGTCGGTTTGGGCAGGGGCGCGGAGAAGCTTGCGCTTGCGGCGGCGAGGCAAAGCGCCAGAGAGATAGCGGCAAGCTTTATCATCATCTTACCGTAACTCATGTGACTCCTCCTGCGGTCCGTCGTGAGGCTATGGAGATAACTCTCGGCTGTCAAGAGCGCGATGGCGCTCCGTCTTGATTATTCTTTCTTCGGCTGGGGAAGATACTTCCGGAGCAACGGCGACTCGTAGTTGGCGCGTTCGACCTTGCTCATATGGGTGTAAAATTTTCCCAGCGGCTTCCCATCGGGAGAATATTTGGTTCCCATGTAGAGAAGCGGGTTGGAGTCCTCGCGATAAAGCTCGCCTTCGACGGCGCCCTTGCGAACGTGCGTTGCCAGGACCTCGCCGACGAATAAGTCCATCTCTTCGCCGAAGGGGATTTGCTGCACCACGCGGTACTCGACGTTGCCGATGGCTTCGCCGATCAACGGCACGGAAATTTTCGCAGGTTTGACGGCCGTGAGACCGGCTGCCTGCCATTTGTCGACGTCACGGCCGGAGATGTAACCCGCGAAGACGACGATATCCATCATCTTATCCGTAGGCGCGCTCATGACAAACTCGCCGCGTTCGAGGAGAAAGTCATAAGTCAGCGTCCTCTTCTGGATTGCCACGATCATGCGAGAGGGCTCGAAGCCCGTAGGCGTAAACCACATGGCGGTGAGAAAATTGAGCCGGTTTTTCGCCCCGCGGGTGACGACGAGAGACGGGACGCGAATTCCAAAAGGCTTGTTGCCGTGGTTGCCGGCCTCGAACATATCCGGGTCTTGCCAGTCCACGCTCGTTTCCGTCCGCTTCATTTACCGACTGACTATCATGGATTGCTATGGGACGCTACGGAGCGTGAAAGCTCGAATTGACGAATGAAGCAGGAGTGTATATTAGGGGGTCCGGCTCATATAAATTCTGTACAGCAGATTCTCAAGTAGCTAATCGGTTCAGCAATACGACGAGAAATAGTCCATGCTCGATTCCTTGTTGGAGCTAATTTTTGAGTTCCTCACTGAATTGTTATTTCAGCTTTTGGTCGAAATCGGGTTTGAACTTATCGCTGAGTTCTTCCGTCGTCACCAGACTTTAAGCGCCGTGTTCGCATATTTTGCGATCGGCCTGTCCGGCGCATTCGCGGGACTTTTTGCTTCCACTATGTTTCCCCAACGAATCTTGTCAATTTCAATTATCCCGGGGATTAGCTTGCTGGTAACTCCAGTCGTGGCCGGATGGGTCATGAAATCTTTCGGGGATTGGAGACTGAGCCGTGGCCATCAACCGACGATCCTGGCGACTTTCTGGGGCGGCGCCCTCTGCGCTTTTATGATGGCGCTCGTGAGGTGGATAAGAGTCGGGTGATTTGGGTAAGACCGTAGGGGACGCGAATACAGGCGCGTTGGTAGCGACGCAACGCCTCGACCGATCCTAGAGGCTGCCAGCTCGAGCGAGCCGGCAGCCACAAACAATTCCGCAGGAGAATGCTATTTGAAGACGGGAATGCCGGCGGCGAACCAGTTTCCGCTACCTGCGGTGCGGATGAGGAGCACCGGGCTCGCGCAGTCAGCTGGTGGTATCGGCGTCAGCACGTCGTCAATCTTGAAGTCGCCGTTCAGCTCGAGCGGGATACCGGTGGTGTTGGTGCTGTGGCCCGTGGTTCCACAAAACAGTGTAGCAAATACGCTCTGACCCGTCGTTCTACCGATACTATCGCCGCCAGCCAACACTAGCCCGTTTCCTGCGACGCTGATGTCACCGTTGGTTTTTATAGTGGCATCTAGGTCCTCTATCCTCCAAATCTGACCGGGAGAGTTGACACCGCGGACAATGTTCCGGTTAACAGTAACCGCGCCCGTGGTCGCGTTCACGGCGACGTTCGAGATCGGGATGGCTCCGATCCCGCCTTTGAATTTTATCAATATATCGTCTGCCAATACGGATGAAACAGAAAGCGATACTATGAGGACCACGAAAGCGCATGCAAACAAACTTTTTTTCACGACGCACCTCCATTTTGTTCTTCAACGCGTGATTGAACCGATCGACAAACAAATCGCAACACCACGATTCTAGTCGCTACCGTACTATTGATGTCAATCCCCCATTCGGGGGTTTTTTTGATGCCCCAGTTGGGGTTGTTTGACGGCTCCTATAAACGGCTGAAATTAAATTCCGGCGGGCCGACGGTTCCTTTGTGGAAGTTTGGTTGTAGCGCCATTCAGTATTCGTTTCATTTTTCATTTCCGCGTGAAATTTTGTCCCGCACTCCATCTCGGCGAAAACCAATTTGCCTGTCTCCCCGTTTCCTGTAATGGTAAACGCCATGGCGCAAAGCGAGCTCAAACGACAAATAGGCTTGTTCGATGCGATCATGCTGATTTCCGGCGACATGATCGGCATTGGCATCTTCGTTACGACAGGAGCAATTGCTGAGACACTCCCTGCGCCCGGAGGCGTGCTCTTGGTGTGGCTTCTCGGAGGTCTGCTCGCACTGACGGGCGCGCTCAGTTGTGCAGAGCTCTCGGCGAGTTTGCCGTATGCGGGTGGAGACTACATTTACATCAGAGAAGCCTACGGAAAACTCATCGGCTTTCTTTCAGGATGGTCATCTTTTTTAGTGACCTTCTCGGGCGCTATCGCGTTCCTCGCCGTCGGCTTTACCGGGTTCATGTCTTTTTTCTTCCCTCTCCTTGGGTCCCAGGACGCTTTTTTTTCGACCACAGTCGCTGGTCTCTATATAAATTTCACGGTGGGCAACATCTTTTCCATGATCGTCGTCCTCCTTATATCGGCGCTCCATTGCCTGGGCGTCCGACAAGGGACTGTGACGCAAAATATCTTGACTACCTTGAAAATCGGCGCTCTGTTGGGAATTATTCTTCTGGGAGTCTTATTCGGCAACGGGAGCACGGCGCACTTTAGTCCGTTACTCGATTGGCAGAAGCTAACGAAATTTAGCGTTTTTGCCGCGGCCTTCATACCCGCGATTTTTGCGTACTCGGGTTGGAATGCCGTAATCTATATCGCCGGCGAGATCAAAGAACCGGAAAAAAACTTGCCGCGCGCTTTGTTGTGGGCGAACTTAATTGTCATTGCCCTCTACTTGGCTGTCAATGTCGTTTACATCTACGCTGTACCGGTGACGGAAATGAAAGGGGCGCTCAGAGTGTCCGAGGTAGCGACGACGGCTCTGTTCGGATACCAGACATCGGCGTGGATCACCGCAATCATCACGATTTCGATCCTTGGCGCGCTCAATGTCGTCACCATGATCGGGCCGCGGATTTATTATGCGATGGCGCGCGATGGACTGTTCTTCAAGCGCCTTACGCGCATTCATCCCACCTTTGGAACGCCGACCAGCGCGATTATTCTCCAGGCGATATGGGCGTGCTTGCTTATTCTAACCGGGACTTTCGCTACGCTGTTCACCTACGTCAGCGTGATCATCACACTATTCTCCGCGCTTACCGTCGGATCTGTAATAGTGCTTCGATGGAAACGGCCCGAGCTGAAGCGCCCCTACAAACTTTGGGGTTACCCGATTGTTCCAATCCTGTTCATTATCGCTCATTTGTGGATTGTGTGGGGCTCGGTGGTCGAAAAACCCCGGGACTCATTGATTGGAGTTTTTATTGTTGGCTTGGGTATCCCCGCTTACCTTATTTGGCAGAATCGGTTAAAAAGTAAGTAGCAGGCTGCTGCAAAGATCTTTGCTGAACTGACGTCGAAGAAGTCTTTAAAATGGCGGTTCGAATTACCCGCGTCTACACGCGCACGGGCGACAAGGGCGAGACCGGATTGGTCGGCGGCAAGCGCGTCCCTAAAGACTCGCAGCGCATCGAGGCCTACGGGACCATCGACGAGTTGAACTCCGTCGTCGGTTTGGCGCGGACTTTCAACGACGAGAAAATCAATGTCAGCGAGGCCCACCGGTTCCTGGATGTGATATTGCGCCAGATCCAGGATGAGCTGTTCGACTTGGGGAGCGAGTTGGCTACCCCGCCGGATTTTTTTCAAGAAGGAATGTACCGCGTCGGCGAGCGCGAGGTGAAGAAAATCGAGCAGCTCATCGACGAGTGTCAAAAAGAACTGGAACCGCTCAAATCGTTCGTGCTTCCCGGGGGAGGCAAAATTGGCGCGTACCTGCATCAGTGCCGCACCGTGTGCCGAAGAGCAGAACGGGAGATCCTGCGACTATCACGCGTCGAAGAATTGAGCGAATGGCCGCTAAAGTACGTGAATCGCCTTAGCGATCTGTTCTTTGTTTTGTCGCGCTGGATCAGCAAACAGACCGGCGAAGGCGAATATCTGTGGCAGAGAGGACTGGCAGAGAAGAAGAAATAATCAGAGGTCAAAAGTCAGAGGTCGAAAATCGGCACGGCGAATTCGAAACCGGGGCGCCGACATCCGACGTCTGATCTCCTGGCTACCGGGAGGTTAAATGGGGCTGTTGGACGGAAAAAGGGCTGTCATCTTCGGCGTGGCCAACGATCGTAGCATCGCCTGGGCAATTTCGGAGGCATTTCACGCGGAAGGCGCTGAGCTTGCGTTTACCTATGCGGGAGAAGTTTTGGAAAAGCGAGTCAGGCCATTGGCTGAAGGTATCGGAGCCAAAATCATTCTTCCTTGTGATGTCACCAAAGACGAAGAGATCGAAAAAGTCTTCGCCACACTAAAACAGGAATGGGGCTCGCTTGATATTCTCATCCACGCCATTGCCTTTGCGAATAGAGAAGATCTGGCCAATCCCTACGTTCAAACGAGCCGCCAGGGATTTCATCTCGCCATGGATGTGAGCGCCTATTCCTTTGTCGCGCTGGCCCGTCATGTGGCGCCGCTCATGGAAGGTCGAAAGGCGTCGATGCTGACTTTGACGTATATGGGTTCGGAGAAAGTGATTCCCAATTATAACGTCATGGGCGTTGCGAAGGCGGCGCTGGAAGCCAGCATCCGTTATCTTGCCTACGATCTGGGGCCCAAGGGCATTCGCGTCAACGCGATCTCCGCCGGACCGATCAAGACGCTCGCCGCGTCCGGCATCTCAGGATTCAAAGACATGCTCCACTACGTCAGCGAGCGGGCGCCGCTGAAGAGAAACATCGACGCCGAAGAAGTCGGCAAAACCGCGCTCTATTTGTGCAGCGACTGGGGCAGCGCGGTTACGGGCGAAGTGATGCACGTGGATGCGGGTTACAATATCATGGGAATGTAAGCGAAGCAGTTTCGCGTTCCGAGTTTTGAGTTTCGAGTTAACTCGGAACCCGGAACACGAAACTCGAAACAGGAGAGTCCAATGGCCATTAAAGAAATCACGCCACAACAGGCGCACGAAATTCTGCAAAAGGAAGTGGGACCAGTTTACATCGATGTGCGCACGGAGCCGGAGTTTGCCGGAGGTCACCCGCAAGGGGCGGTGAACATTCCGGTTGCCTTTCCGGACCCGGGACGTGGCATGGTCATGAACGCGGATTTCGTGAAAGTTGTGGAGAGCCATTTCCCCAAAGACAAAAAGATCGTCGTTGGCTGTCAGGCGGGTCCGCGCTCCAAGGCCGCGGCAGGATTACTTCAACAGGCGGGATATCAAGACGTCTCAAATATGGTCGGTGGATTCGGCGGAATGCGCGATCCCATGGGGACGGTCATCGCGCCGGGCTGGGCAAGTTTGGGCTTGCCCGTCAGCCAGGACAACGGCGAGGGCGTGAGCTACCAGTCGCTTTCAGCGAAGATTCGCTGAAAGCGAATTGCAAATTGTAGATTGCAAATTCTGAAGTGCAGAATTTGGGAGAGGAGATTTAAATCCGACTCCGAGATTTTAACTTTTGCACTTTGCAATTTTCATTCTGCAATCCGTCTGTAAAATGAACGGCCGGCTCTACTTCAAACAGATCGAAATGGGTCCGATGCAGAACTTTGTCTATCTCGTCGGCTCTACAGAGACACGCAAAGTTGCGGTGGTGGATGGCGCGTGGGGGATCGATGAGATCCTTCGCATCGCGGCAAAGGACGAGGTTGAGATCACTCACGCTCTTGTCACTCACACGCATCCGGATCATGTGGGCGGTCGCTTCGCAGGTATGGAGATCGAGGGAGTAACGGAGCTCCTCGGCAAATGCAAAGCAAAAGTCGTGGTGCACAAAGCCGAGGCGGAGTTTCTCAAGGCGCTCTCACCGTCTGACATCATCAAGGCCGAAAGTGGCGACAAGATCGACGTGGGTGGCGTCGAGATCCAATTGCTACATACGCCGGGACATACACCGGGGTCTCAATGTTTTTTGATCGACAACCGAATCGTCTCCGGCGATACGCTTTTTATCGGCTCGTGCGGGCGAGTGGATTTACCTGGAAGCAATCCCGAGCAGATGTATTACAGCTTGACGCAGAAGCTGATGGCGTTGCCGGATGACACCGTGCTTTTTCCCGGCCACAATTACTCAGACCAGCCTACCTCGACGATTGGGCAACAGAAGCAGAGTAATCCCTACTTTCAATTTCACTCGCTTAAACAGTTCCTGTCGGCGATGGGATACGGGTAAGCGCGGCGCCGCGGAAAATCATTCTCCGCGGTTTCGAGTTAGCAGTTTCGAGTCTCGGGTTCCCCTCCCCAACTCGAAACCCACAACACGAGACTCGATACCGCCTCGCGGCTACGGTTTCCCCACGTATTTGTTCGTCCAGAGAACGCCTTCATTCGCCGACGGGGTCTTCGACGGGTCTTTGATGATCCCCGCGCCGCTCGCGAAGTTGATGACCTTCTGCCATCCCTTAGAGTTCATATCTCCCCAGGCGGGCATGGCGTTCACGACCGTCGAGTAGGACAACTCAAACACCGCGTTCTCGAGTTTCTCGGGCGTGAACAAACGGTGGGCGCGGAGCGCCGATTTTGCGGCTTCGGGCTTTGAATGGAATAAAGCGCCGCCGCGCGAGATGGCGCGCGCCACGGCCGTGGCGATCTTCGGATTGGCCTCGACATAGTCCGGACGAACCATCAGGACCTCATAATGATAATCGGTCAATTCCGGGACCTCGCCCTTGCCCAACGGAATCAGCACGTAACCCTTCCCGCTGGGCTCAGTGACTTCCGCCGAAGGAGGTGAAAGCGCGTAGGCATCGATTACGTTGTTCATCAGCGCAGCCGGAAGCTCGGGCGCGCCGATGTAAACAAACTTGAGCTTTGTCGGATCGCCGCCGGCTTTGGCCACCAGGAAGCGGATGATCTGTTCGGAGGCCGCTCCCGCGCCGGTGGCGCCGAGGGTTCCCAACTGCGTCAAAGCTTTGAGCCGCGCCTCGATGGGGCTTTCGCGCGTGAGACCGAGTTTGTCGACAATCGCTTTTCGCAGCACCACGCTGAGGGTCATCGCCCGGTTATGCGCCTGGATCGCCATCGCCGGCGCTCCTTCGACCCGCGCCACGACGAGCCCTTCGGAAGTGGAGGCGCAAAAGTTGACCGAACGGCCAACGACAGCGTTCAGACAGACGGAACCGCTAGGGGCAGGCGTAATCTTGACCCGCACGCCTTCCGCTTCGAAGTATTTGAGTTGCTCGGCGACCCAGATCGCGCTAAAGGCAAGGTTCGGCACGGCCGTCATGAGGCTGACTTCGGGCAATTCCTTCTGCTGCGCTCGGGCTTGCGAGCGGCCGACAAACAAGAGGGCGAAACCTGCAATCAACACAATCGCCAACTTACGGGTTTTCATCAGACCTCCCCTGCCGATTTTGGATTTTCGATACTTGGACTACGCTCAGTACACGTTTTGGGGTTAGGGTTCAATCGGAAATCGGCAATCCGAAATTTTCAGCCTTGGATCGTTACATGTTCGCTGTGCGCTTGCCACTGAAGCGCTCTTCGCTCAATCAACTCCGCCACCTTATCCATCGCGATGACCATTAGCATGAGAACGATGATGCCGACAAACACGTCCGCTGTTCGAAAGAGCCCGGCTGCTTGGCGAATGAAATAGCCGACCCCTTCGGTCGCCGCGACGAATTCTCCGACAATGGCGCCGATCACGGAAAACGGGATGCTGGTTCTGATGCCGGTAAAAACATATGGCGAAATCGCCGGCAAAATGACTTTGAAAGTGAGCTTCCAGCCCCGTGCGCCCATGAGCCGCGCCAGATCGACGTATTCCTGATCCAACTGTCGCATGCCCGCATAGGTGTTGAAGAAGTTTAGAAAAAAAGTCAACAGAAAGACGACGCCGACCTTGGACCAGATGCCGATGCCGAGCCAGACAATGAACAGCGGCGCCAGGGCCGTTCGCGGAATGCCGTTCAGCGCGATAATAATGGGCTCGAAGATTTCGGCCAGGAGCTGGCTGCGGCCAAACGCGTATCCGAGCGCGATCCCTAAAATCACGCCGGCGGGGAATCCGATCGCGATTTCTTGAAGCGTGACCCAGGAATGCTGGATCAAGTCGCCGGACCGGAAGCCGGCAATCATCGAAGCCAAGATGCGACTCGGGCTGCTGATGAGAAACGGCTCGATCCAGTTTCCAGAGGCAATCTCCCATGACAGCAAAAATCCTCCGATAATGGCGACGCGGAGAAACGCCACCCACACGCCGCGCTTCAAGAAGAGACCGCTTGCCGGCGCAGCGGCAAGCGAGGCGTCGGGTCTTGTTTGCTCCTGGCTCATGTCGCGGGTCATCGTGTCGATGTTAATGCTTGATGTTGAGCTCGTGGCGGAAAATATTCCACAGTCGGCCGTAGGCTTCGTCGAATCCCTCTTGCCGGTGAATTTCAAAGATATTGCGCGGCCGGCTCATGGGAACATTAATAACGTCTTTGATCTTGCCGGGACGGTGCGTCATCACTACGACCCGGTCAGCCAACGCGACCGCTTCCACCAGATCATGAGTCACGAAGACAATGGTCTGACGCTTTTGTTCCCAAATTTTCAAGAGCTCATCCTGCAGCACCATCCGGGTCTGGGCGTCCAGGGGACCAAACGGCTCGTCCATCAGGATCACCGGCGGCTCATAGGCGAGCGCGCGGATGATCGAAGCCCGCTTGCTCATCCCGCCCGAAAGCTGCGCGGGATAATATTTTTCAAAGCCCGCCAAGCCGGCAAGATTGATAAAGTGACGCACTTGATGGTCGCGTTTTTCTCGCGGATAGCGTTTGGAATCCAAGCCGAAGCCGACGTTTTCCTCGACCGTCAGCCATGGAAAGAGTTTACTTTCCTGGGGCACGTAACCCACTTTCGTGTTGAGTCCGCGTACTTCTTCGCCCTGATATAAAATCCGTCCAGACGACGGCAGAGAAAATCCCGCGATCAGCTTGAGCAACGTGGATTTGCCGCAACCGCTGGGTCCCACCACTGTAATGAACTCGCCATACGGAATCGTCAAACTTACGTCCTGGAGCGCGCCGATGGTTCCTTCGCTGGGGGTTCGAAAAAGTTTCGAAACGTCGTCAACCTGGATGACGAGTTTGTCCTGTGGCTGATTTTGGGCGCGCGTTTCAGTCGCCGTCATGGATTCCAACATTTCAGATGGCTTTCTCCAGGTCAATAAGCCTGCTTCACTCGACACTGCTAGCGAAAGTTGCGTAGTCTATATCATATCTCCTACCCATTTTCCTACTTCGCAAGAATCGCTTGGAACAGCTGCTTTGTCTTGCTTTTAATCGGCGCATTCGGGTAATGGTGACGTTTAGAAACTGACTCTTGGAGGATAGCGTGACGATTATCCGCGAGTCCGTCATCAAGAGCAACACGGGAAAGACTTTCCCGGTGAAAAAAGGTCAGGTCATTCGGGTCATAGGCGAATCCACGGCCGATTTCGTCGTATTCAATTTGCGCAACGTGAAAGAGCGCTTCGATCAAGCGCGAACCAAGGTCGATCAGGGGAAAATCTACGTGACCACGGGCGATCTGCTCATCTCCAAGTTCAATAACGTGATGATGACCATCGTTGCAGATACCTACAGAGGAACCCACGACATGGAAAAAGGAATGTGCAGCACGTCTTTTTACAAGAAATGGGGTAATCAGATTTTCAAAATTTACGGCGGCGTGTGGAAGAGGTTGGGGAGAAAAAAAGGCGCGGCGCCGAAACATGGCTGCTGGGAGAACCTCGCCAAAGCGCTGAAGCCCTACGGCGTTCCCAAAGAAGACGTTCCTAGTCCGCTGAACATCTTTCAGACCATGGTGATCAATGCCAAGACCGGCAGCATGCGCTACGCGATGATTCGGCCCAGGCCCGGCGGCGACATGATCGATCTACGCGCTGAGATGGATTGTTTGGTCGGCATCAGCGCCTGCCCGGAAGGCGGGCGGGGGAAAGATCTGCGGGTGGCCATCTATAAGAAGTGAAGACGATCTTCTTTGCCGATCTTGCTGAACCAGCCGACCCTTCGGCTTCGCTCAGGACAGACTTGTCGAAGCAAGGGTGAACGGAGAGTTTTTCCACCGTCTATCAATACACCTCACTCCCGAGTGCCGACCATCGTGCCGCGGCAACGGCGCGCTCCGCAAAAGCACGCGTGAAAGCGCTTGGCTGCGGCCGTGTGCGGCTCTCCGAGCTGGAGATTGTAATCGTAGGTGAGCTCTTCGCCCGGGCGGATGTCGCGCCGGCTCTCGATAAAAATGCGCTCGTTTTCGTCCTCGATCTCGCAGTTCGGCGCGCATGAGTGATTGATCCAACGTGCCGAGTTGCCTTTGTGAGTGGCATCGATAACAAGCCGATCGTTAACCTCGAAGAGCATGGTGTGCGGGGAGTTCTCATGCGCTTCGGAATAGCGTTCGTCGGCTTCCTCCTGTGAAATCCGCTCCCCCTTGTATTCAATGATTCGAGTGTGTTTCGGGATGGAGGTGAGCGCGAAGACCCCGCGACCATGGATGGGAGATTTGCGAATGACAAAACGACGGCGAACTTTCTTCACTTGTTTTGCATAACGCATGAAACGACGGGAATCAATGAAAAGGATGGGTCAGCCCAACCCCATCGCTCCAATACTCCAACATTCCATTTTGTCCACCATTTCGGCTGTTGCCAGGCAGAATTGAATGTAGTTATAAGTTCGTGAGCTGTAAGAATCGAGCGTTGACCACTGCTCGGCAGCGAGGTGTTTCATTATGGCGATCAGGACAGGGGCGGATTACGTCAAAACCCTACGCGACGGCCGCGAGGTATGGCATAGAGGACGTCGGATCGAATACGCAACCACACATGCGGGCTTCACCGGGAGGGGGATAGAATCATGTCCAAGAGAAGGTTGACTCTTTGTTTCGTTATCTTTTTCGCTCATGCGACGGCCACGGCGGCCCAAGAACTCAAGAAAGTCCGGATAGGCTATCCGTCCCTGGGCTTCAGGCAGGGCCATATCTGGGTGGCTAAGGACCAGGGGCTATTTCGAAAGTATGGACTCGACGTCGAACCGATTTTTCTGCGCGGCGGACAGCTGGCGATTCAGGCGTTGGCCGCGGGCGATCCGCCGATCATGAGCATCGGCCAGGTCGTACAGGCGAACTTATCGGGCTTTGACCTTGCGCTGGTTGCGGGAGTGGAACGTTTCTATGATTCCACGATATTCGCCCGTCCCGGAATCACTCGCTTGGAGCAGTTGAAGGGAAAAAGATTAGGCATCAGCGGCTATGGAGCCGCGACGCACTTCGCGGCGCTGATCGTTGCCAAACATCTAAATCTCGATCCCAACAAAGACATGACCCTCGTGCCCGGCGGTCCTGACGCCGAGCGAGTCGCCGCTCTCTCTGCGGGAAAGATCGACGCCTCGGTTTTCAATTCGTCCACGGTCCCCGTGGCGAAGAGGATGGGTTTTATTGAGCTTGTCTATCTTCCAGACCTGGGCGTTGAAGTTCAGGGGAACGGTCTTGCCACTACGCGCGCGTACATCAAAAGCAATCGAGATACCGTAAAGAGTGCGCTCAAAGGATACGTCGAAGCCATACACTTTATTTTCAATAACAAGCCGGCGACTGAGAAAATCTTTGCCAAATATATGCGGACTGACGATCCCGAAGTGCTCGAACAGTCCTATCAGGTGTACGTGAAAACGACGCCCAAGAAACCCTATCCAACCATGAAGGGACTCCAGTTTCTCTTGGACGCGCTGGCGCCCCAGATGCCGCAGGCGAAGAATGCCAAGCCGGAACAGTTTGTCGATCTCAGTTTTCTTCAGGAACTCGAAAAGGAGGGTTTCTTCAACGAGATGGCGAAGAAATATCCATCGAAATGAGTTGAGGCTTAACAGAGATCATAAACTTCCGTGCTCGATCATGACTTGTCGCCATCTTCAGCCAAACCTCTACCGGTTTTGCTCTAACTCGCGTTTTGCCCGCTCCGCGAAGCTCCAATCGCGAACCATGTCCAAAGAGACGGAACTTTTGGACTTGGTCTCCGCGAGAGTTTGATCCACCAGCAATTTGAGAACCGCATCGGACGTGGTGCCG
>WNGN01001665.1_pt1 | contig 14778 bp, 22 predicted proteins | sample 5400561 | NCBI WGS metagenome assembly WNGN01 (sample SAMN13153379, study PRJNA577476) | soil metagenome | isolation source: 115 cm soil or saprolite under Garry oak tree replicate 2 | place: USA:California | collected 2016-06-15
TAATCCGGACGATCCGGTCAATCGCGAGGCTGCGGCGCTGGACCGCAAGATCAAGAGCATCTGCCGCGGCTGCTAGAGAACGCTGATGCTGTCGGCAGCAGGGCGCGAAACCGCGCGCCCCGTTGACGATCAATCGGTTTAACCGGCTAAGCCGAACGCTCCCGGAATTTGCGGCGCTGCACATCTCGTCTCGCCGCAACGGCATCGGCCAGCAGGTTCAGTGCTGGCACGGTCGTGTTCCAATCAATGCAACCATCCGTAATGCTCTGCCCATAGGTCAGCGGCGTGGCCGCCAGCACATCCTGGCGGCCCGCCACCAGATTGCTCTCGATCATGACGCCGACGATGCCCTGCTCGCCGTCAGACAGCTGGCGAGCGATATCGGCAACAACCAGCGGCTGGTTCTCATGATTCTTGCTGCTGTTGGCGTGACTGGCGTCGACCATCATCCGCTGAGTCACGCCTGAGCGCGCGAGTTCGGCCGAGGCGGACGCGACACTCGCCGAGTCATAATTCGGCCTGCTGCCGCCACGCAGAATGATGTGGCAATCCTCATTGCCGGATGTCGCTGCTATCGCTGAACGTCCACCCTTGGTGACCGCCATGAAATGGTGAGGATGCGATGCCGACTTCACCGCGTCGGCGGCGATGCGCACATTTCCGTCGGTCCCATTCTTGAAGCCGACCGGGCACGAAAGTCCGGAAGCGAGTTCACGGTGAATTTGGCTTTCGGTCGTACGCGCGCCGATGGCTGCCCAGGCAACCAGATCGGCGATGTATTGGGGCGTCGTCATATCGAGGAACTCTGTCGCCGCCGGGACACCAAGATTGTTCACGGCGGCAAGCACGTTGCGGGCGAGCCGCAGGCCCTTGTTGATGTTGAAGCTGCCATCCAGCTCCGGATCGTTGATCAGCCCCTTCCACCCCACGGTCGTACGCGGCTTCTCGAAATAAACGCGCATGACAATTTCGATCCGGTCGGCAAGCCGTTCGCGCAGCGCAGCGAGGCGCGCGGCGTAGTCCACGGCTGCGACTGGATCGTGGACTGAACACGGACCGACGACGACCAGAAGACGATCGTCCGTTCCGTGAAGGATAGCGTGGATGGCGTTGCGCGCCGCCATCACAATTCGCGTCGCGGTCAAGGTGCGCGGTATTTCGCGCATGACCTCTTCCGGCGTACTCAGCTCTTTTATTTCTCTTATTCGAAGATCGTCTGTCGTGCTCAACACGGCTGTGGCTCCTGTTTTTAAGGACCTGCCGGCCAAACAAAAAGCCGCCAAGTCTGGCGGCTGTTCGGACTTCTTGCTGCAATTCTTTAGATTGAGCGCGATCCTCCCACCGCCAGCGAGCTGCCGAAGCTAAAATACCAATAGTTGCTGGTGGCGATGGTGATCATGGCACGCGCTATAGCGCATGCATTGGGTCTTGTCATCTCAAAATCGAACCAGCCGGTCTGGCTCAGCTCTTGCGCGCGGCGAGCGCCATTCCGATCAGGGAAGCTCCGCCGAACAGGAGATTGATGCCAACCAGAAGGCCGATTGCCCATTCCGCCGAGCCCGGAAGCCCGGTGATGATCATGGCGGCGATCAGGATGTCCAAGACGCCGGCGAACAGCAGCCAGCTCCACCGCTCCGACAATTCGCGGCGATGCTCCAGCGCGTACATGATGGTGGCCACGCCTTCGGCCAGGAAATAGGCACCGACGACGATGGTGAGGGTGAGCGTGCCCTGCACCGGCTTCGCCAGCAGGATAGTCCCGGCGGCTATCGCGAGCACGGCCGAAATCAGCGACCACCAGAAGCCTGGCATCCCCCGCGCCCAGAATGTCAGCGCGAGGCCGGCGACGCCGCTGATCAGAAACATCCAGCCCAGAAAAATCGTGACCGCAAGGCTCGCAAGCGGCGGCAGGATCATCGCTGCGAGACCCAATACCGAGAGCAGGATACCTTCAAACAAAAACGCCTTCCAATGCTCGCGCACGGCGGCGCTCATTTCGGATTGCAACCTGGTGATGTCCTGGGGAAGGGTCATTGAAGTCTCCCGATGCTGGCAACGGAATGTGACGCGCTATTATACCGCGCGCCAACGCCGCACGGTCAAATTTGTTCATGGACGCGGTTTGAGCGAAGCGTTGCTGTGCTAGCTTCGGCCGGACGCGGACGAAAAGCCCTGCGACGCCGTGCGCAGCCGATTGCGACCGAGAATATAGATCGCCGCCGTGACCACCAGCAGGGCGAGACCGATCACGATCGAGACAAGGCCGACCGGAACCAGAACGAGTGTGGTGTCGCGCTCGGGATTGACCCACCAATGATGGATCGACGACAGCACAAAGGCCAAACCGGCGAATCCCGCGCCACCGCCCGCCACCAATAATGCCCACATTCGCCGCAACTGGCTGAGCCGTTCGCGGGCGATGTCGGTGCGCGGGGCCTGATGGCGAGCGACGCGGTGCACCAGCCGCGCCGCAAATCCGATCGAGCTGAACCCGATCACCACGCTCGTCGCCCCCAGCAGCAGCCTGCTGGATGCATCGAGGTCCGGATTCTGCTGCAGCGTCAGCAGTGGAAAATCGAAACCTGCATGAAGTGCCACCGGGGCGAACAGCATCAGAATTCGGTTTGAGATACGGGCCCAGTCGCGGTTATGCCGGTGCGCGCCAAGGGCAGTGCCGGATCGCCCCAACGCAAGGTAGGCGCCGGCGATGATGCCGAGCGCGCCATGGAACGGCACGGTCAGCACGCTGCGCAACGCCGCCAGCGATCGCCACATCTCCGGATGCTGCACGAGATAAGCCAGGTTTTCATAGGCTGCAAAGCCGAGCCCCGCCGCTGCACCATAAACCACGGTGTCCATCGGGGCCGCGAAAGCCCGGTGCCGTGTCGAGACCGCGACAATGACGAGGATCTTGACGATTTCCTCGGGCGCAGCGACCCCAAATATCGAATGCAGCGCCTGCGTAACCCAGGGGTTCTCGGGAGCCGCCAGTATCTTGGCAAACGGCGCACGCGCAACGCCGAGCAGCGAAATACTGGCAGCGCCGAGCAGAAACGCGGTCCAGACCTTGATGGGCGGACCGGGGCGCTCGCCAGCGGCTATCACGAGCCACAATATCAGCAGGGCGGGTGCCACTGCGGCGGTGCCGATGACGGTGGGTAGGGATTCAAGGAGATTCATCAGGACGGCAAATATGCCATCTTTTTTCCGGTTTGTCGGCGCTTTGAAAGCCGGCCGGGCGACAGCAAGCCGCGGACAACAGGTTTTCTTGAACCCGCGCCAACGCGGCGGCCGTTCAGCAGCCGCGGCAGATATTCTTCAGCCGCGCATTCATCAGCGCATCCTCAGCACTAATCGAATCCACATGGGCCGCGGTATCGGCTTTCGGAGGTGGTGCCGTCCGCAACGCCGGCTTTGCGGCTGCGGATGATGCAGCCGTTGCTGCAATCCTGTCGTAGCAGGCCAGTCGAGTACCGGAATCCGTGATCGATTTGCACTCCGAGGTCTGGGCGATGGCGGTTTGGGACAGCGCGCAAATGGCGGCGAGTACGGCCAAGAGTCTCATTTCAACCTCTTTTTCGGCCAATGGAATCAGGCCATGAAGCGTTCGCGCTCCCGAAGCGATGATCGCACAAAATCAAGAGGTTTGCCAATTTGTCTCACGCAAACTCTCGCGTCGCCTGGCAGGGGCAATTTCCGAATTGGGCGGAAACGGCTGAAAAGCCGCCCCGGGCACACTCACATTACTCGGTTCTGCCGAACTCGCAGCCATTGCGGGCGTAAACCAGCCTGACCATGCCCAACTCGTCACGCGTGCGGGTCGGTTTGCAGAAGGCTTCCCATTTCTTGATGCCCTCCTGCTTCATCTTGAGATCTTCCGCTTCCTGGGCGGTGTCACGCGTTTGCGGCTGATCCTCGATACCTACGGTTCTGCACGATGTTGATCCGTAGTACCGGCTATGAGCGCATGAGGTGCGGACTTCCCAAGCTTGTGCCGCGCTCGACATAAGCGTGAGGGCGACGATGAAGTAGATGTTTTTCATGTTACTCGTCCGGGTTGGCCAATTTCTAGGGCGCCTTGACGATTATCGCCGGTGTGGCAGGGCCGCAACGGGTGGCGGCCTTTAATCACTTGTTAATCTTGATGTCTGCGCTGCGGGTTAAATCTGGAACCGGCAAGGGGCTGGCTGCGGCGGGCCTTTGGCCAGCCCTCCAGGGTGCTCATTTCGCCAACAAATGCCGGCAGGCCTCAACAAAGACCTGGGCACCGGTGACGATGTCGGCATCGCCGGTGTTTTCGGTCCAATGATGACTGATGCCGCCGATCGAGGGCACAAACAGCATGCCGGCGGGCATGATGGTGGCGAGAATCTGGGCGTCATGGCCGGCGCCGCTGGGCATGCGGACAGACCTGCCATCGGCAAAGGCCAAGCTCGCAGCTTCGATAGCATCCTGGAACGCGGCATCCATCCTCGCTGGGGCGCCGGTACGAATGCGTTCCACCGTGACACTGCAGCGGCCTTGTGCGCTGACCTCCGCGGCCATGCTCCGCAGCAGATCCTCCAGGCGGTCGATCACGTCAGGGTCGTCGTCGCGGATCTGAAACAGCATTTCTGCACGTCCCGGGATGATGCTCGGCGCACCGGGATCGAGGGCGATGTGCCCGGTGGTCCATACCGTGCGTGGTCCGCATCGCCTGGGGAACCGATCCTCAATCGCCACGCAAAACCTGGTCAGCGCCACGCCGGCATCCTTGCGAACGTCCATCCGGGTCGTGCCAGCGTGATTTTGCTCGCCGCTAAAGGTGATCCGGTATTGCCAGATCCCGACGATGGAGGTGACGACGCCGATCCCCAGACCGCTGCTTTCGAGGCTCTCGCCTTGCTCGATATGGGCCTCGATATATCCGATATGCCGCCCGCGCTCAGCCCGCGCACGCGCCCGGCCGGCAAGACCGACGGCGGTCAAGGCTTCCCGCATGGTTCGGCCGCTGTTGCGCTCGCGCGCGGCGTCGATGTCATCATCGGTTACATCGCCGACGTAAGACCTGCTGCCAAGGAAAGAGCCGAAATGTCCTTCCTCGTCGCACCATGCCGCGACTTCGACGGCGCCGTTTACGTTCGAGTCGGGATTGATCACGCGGGCGGCTTCGAGGGCATAGACGACGCCAAGCGGCCCATCGAGCCAGCCCGCGTAATTCTGGCTTTCGAGATGCGACCCGGCCAACAGTTTTGGTCCGGATTTCCTGGCCGTACCGAGGACGTTGCCGATGCCGTCGATCGTAACAGTGAGCCCTGCCTCTGGAAGCCGCTGCGCCAGCCACTCCAGCGAGCGCATATGCGGCTCCGAGAAGGTCGGCTTGTGAACGCCAGTCTTGTACGCGCCGATGCCACGGAGCGCATTGAGATCCGCAAGGACCCGAGCGCCATCGAAATGCGGGCGATTGTCAGGCATGAACCGTAACCTTGGTCGATTTCATCGATCCAAGGGTATTACACCATTGAAACCTCGATCAATCGTGTCTCGCGCGAACGACTGCGCGATGGCGGCCAGTGCGGGTCTTGCCATCGATGGGTGAGAGCGTCTGTTCGCTAAGCTGGCACCCGATGTGAATCGTAGAGTCCATCGGAGCCTGATCCCCTGATGTTCTGATTGCAGAGCTGCCCCCGTTTATCGGAAGGACACGACGACGTCCAACTCGATCAAATAGACCAGCTTGTCATCTGACGACTTGTTAGCTTCGGCCGCTTGCCGATATAGGACCATTTCATCCGGCCGGGCGAGCCGTATCCTTAAATCCGAGTCGGCGCGGCACAATGGGACGTCATTGATTTTTTGCTGGCCCAGCTCAACGCGCAGCCATTTCTGACGGCGAATCTCGTCGGCTTCGTGATATTTCCTGGCTTCAAAAGCCAAGGTGGGCTTGCTGTCGATCTCAAGCGTCCAAATCGATCGTGCAAAGATCATGGTCTCTATGATTTCTTCGCCTTCACCAGCCACCGCGCTGCAGGCGATCGACGGCTACAAGCACGGCGGGCCGCTCAAGCACCTCGACAAGCTTGTCAAGGATGCGCTCGTTATTGTGCGGTCGGGGCTCCAGATATTCTTCGAGAATGCGTTGCGCGTCGCTCATTGCCTGAAGGGCTAATTGCTGATCTGTCATTAACGATCACCTCCGCACCCGATGAATTTTGTCCGTAGCCTTCGAAGAACGGCCCCAGCCAAGGGGAAGCTACCATCCTCGCCGGGGGTAACAGGGCAGCCAGGTGCCGGGCCGCACGACTGCAGAACCCGCCAGCCAAGAGAAAAGTTCCATCGCGAGGAACCGGCCGGTGCGCAGAATATATGCAGGCCGGGTTGTCTGGTGCCAAATTCGAATCTAAAATTTCATCTAAGTGGTTGATTTATTTGATTGATGCGGGATCAACGAACGACAGGAGTGGCGCCGCTGTTAGCGGCTGCGCATTTGGGCGCGCTCAGGCAGCGTTGGTTGGGTCAAATCGCCATCCACAGGCTTGGCACTGAAGCCATCCTTGAATTCGAATAGCGAGATACGGTCGTGGGGCGCGAACCACGGCGATCTGGAAACTCCAGTCGGCGTTGAAAAAAGCGGCTGGCGCTCCCTAGCGGAATCGAACCGCTCTCTCCACCGTGAAAGGGTGGCGTCCTAACCGATAGACGAAGGGAGCGAAAGTCTCAGCCTCACCACCACCGACCCAGTCGCGGTATTGCCGTTTCGCACAAATACACCCGGCAAATCAACGCTTTGAGCTTGCGATGGCGCGCCGTGCCGAACCCGGACCGTGGTGACGTGATCGAGGCGGCGGCGGGCGAACGTATAGTGGCGTTTGCGCGGCCGGGCAAGCCGCCGGGATTCCCGGTTTTTAAGCGCAGATTTGACGCGTTCCCGGCTGGCAAACACCCCAGGACATTCAGCATCTGGCAACGGTTTCTAAAGCCCGGTGGGGTAGGGATTAAGGCCTAAGGACAACCGAAATGGCCCTGGCAACCAAAAAAAAACGGGAAGTGCGCAAATCGCTGCGCCAGGCCGGCTGGATCACCCTCGATGGCGGCTTCGCGGCGCGCCGGTGCGTGGTGCAGAACATGTCCTCTACCGGCGCCAAGATCACCATTGATGATCCCAACATGTTGCCCGCGAAATTGCGGTTGGCGTTCACGCGCGACGCAAGGACCGGCCGGCCCTGCGAAGTGGTCTGGCGTCGCGGAAAGTCGGTCGGCGTCAAGTTCGTCCGGTAGCAAAAGCAGGTGACACGGGATAAAAAGGCGGGATGCGAAACACCCTCCTTGCGATCGTTGCCGTGGCGCTGCTGCCTGCCTCAATCGCGCTGGCCGAGCAGTCCAGCCATCGGAAGCCGGACAAGCCCGCAGGCTCGGGCAAGCTGCTCCCCCTGAAAGGTGCTGCCGCCGGCAATTCGTGCGCTGCGTTCGGTCCGGGATTTGTCAAAGTAGACGGCACTGAGACCTGCGTGAAGATTGGCGGCGCGGTCAGTATCGGGGTCGGTAGCTCCGCGCGCTAGAGCGGGATGACGTTTCTTCGAATCGTCATCCCGCTCTATCTTTTTTTGAACGCTTCGCGTTTGTCCCGAGGGAAAACCGGTACCCACTTTTCCGGATCATGCTCTAGCGGCAACAGGGCGAACTCATTGCAACTCGATATCATCGTTCCCGTTATCATGAGTTGCGCGCTGCTCTGGTGGGTCAGCCGCGGCATGAGCTGGACCACACGTCTGGTGGTAACGGTCGTCACCCTGGTTTTGATTTTATGTATTGTGCTGTTCGAGCGTTCCGGCTTTTGGTCGACGCCATAGCCAGGGTTTACGACATCGGCGGCGCGATGAACTGCTGGAATCCCGCCCGGCCGGCGAACTGCGCGAACCAGCGATCGAGATGCGGCAGCGCCGGTTTGGTGATGCCTTCGACTCCGAACCAGCGCCTTGCATAGGCGCCGAGCGCAATATCGGCGATCGTGAAGTCATCGCCCTCGATAAAGCGCCGCGTTGCCAGCTGCGCGTCGACGATGCGCCATTGCACGGCTTCCGCGTCGGCATCTTGCTGGATCGCGACCATGTCCCGCTGTTCGACCGGCGTTCGCACCAGCGCCCAGAACACCGGACGATCGACCGGCTGCAAGGTCGACAGCGTCCAGTCCAGCCACCGGTCGACGCTGGTGCGCCGTTTCGGCGCCTGCGGATAAAGCGGCGAGCTCCGTCCGTATTCGAGGACCAGGTAGCGCATGACCGAATTCGACTCCCAGAGCACGAAATCGCCGTCGACCAGCGTGGGTACGCGCCCATTGGGATTCATCGCGAGATAATCGGGCTCGCGGTTGCGGCCGAACGCCATGCCGGCATCGATGCGCTCATAAGCGAGATCAAGTTCGCGCAGGCACCAAAGCACTTTCTGCACATTGACCGAATTGGCCCGGCCCCAAATCTTCAATTGCCCCTGATTGCTGTCCGCCACGTGTTTCGCTCCCGATGATCCCTGCCTCCCGGGTCATAGCGGAATTTTCGCGAAAAAGCGCGCCGCATGCAAAATTCAATGCGGCACGCAAAGCGGGCGCGGTTTAATCGCCATTCGTGATCGGATGCGCCGGCAGGAAACGGCGCACCCGCTGATATCACCAGCCGGTAGCTGGGATGCCGCACATGCACGAAGAATTTGAACAATGCTTACCAGTGCCCGGTGTTCGGCATCGAGGTCCACGGCTCCGCCGGCGGCTTCGCATCGCCCTTCTGCAAGAGTTCGATCGAGTGCAGATCCGGTGAGCGGACGAACGCCATCTGTCCGTCGCGCGGCGGCCGGTTGATGGTGATGCCGAGCTTCATCAGGCGGTCGCAGGTCGCATAGATGTCGTCGACCTCATAGGCGAGGTGGCCGAAATAGCGGTCCTCGCCGTATTTTTCCTCGTCCCAATTATAGGTGAGCTCGACCAGCGGTGCGCCGCGTCCCTTGGATGCCTTCAGCAGTCCTTCGTCCTCGGCGGCACACAAAAACACCAGCGTGAATTTCGCCTTGTCGTTATCGACGCGGCGGACCTCCTTCAATCCGAGCGCGTCCTGATAGAATTTCAGCGCGGCATCGAGATTGCGGACGCGCAGCATGGTGTGGAGATAACGCATGTTTCCTACTCCCTGAGAAATTGAAGAATTGCTGTCGGTTTCCGGAAACTCAATAGCAGCAAAATGCGGACGAGGGCAGGGCGTTTGCGGGCGGATTGCGTGCATGAAAAAGCAAAAACCCCGCACGGGGATAAGCGGGGCTTTGAGCTTGGAGGTCGATTGATAAATCCTCTGAAGGCTTTTCGTTCCATAGGCCGTGGGGACCTCAAGCACAAAGCGGGCGGGCCGGAATTCTGAATAGCGCCGTTCGAGGGACGATCAGTATTTGCAGGTGGGATTCTCATCCTCAACGCCTGCGTCATGGCGGAAGCTTTCCCGCGATGTCGGCGAACTCCTTGATGGTCTCAGCCGTCGTCATCGTCTTTGCGTATCCGTCGGCGATAACCGCCTGCCCCCCTAAATATTCGCTCCATGCGTTCATGACGTTTCCTCCGCCCGCGGTAAGCGAGCGCAGGCCAGGCATTTCAGCCATAGGGTGTTCCACCGAGAGAACACCTACTGGTCGCAGCTTGCTCTAATGTTCTTAGTTTGTTCTTGACGACGGTCACGAGGCAGCAAATGGACACGGACCTGGCTTTCAAACTGGCCGAACTTCGGGGCCAGATCGCAGAATTGGGTAGCTCCATACGACAATTACGGAAGGCCCGGACTGGATAGCGCCTCGGCTCGGTTGCTCATCGCTCGCAAGCGGAGAGAGCTGGAACACCTCATGAACTCAAGTGGCACGACCGCAACGCCGCCAACCCGCCGTGGAAGGCGCTTGCCGATGTTCGGCGCGTGGCGAGACGTGCTGGGAATGTGATCCTTCCTTCCGCCGTCGTGCGAGCGGCGCATCGGAGCAGGATCCGCGCGCTTCAGAAGTGGGTGACAAGGAACGCCATACCCAGCACCAGCACGATGCTTACAATGATGATGAAGATAAAGAATCGGCCCATTCTTATTCTTCCATGCGTTGAGAGGTGCCTGTCAGGATCGTTGGTAGGACTTTCCTTGTAGTGCCTCCTGTCGCGCGTCGATGTCGCGTTTCGGAAACTTCATGAGCAGGTTGCCGTAAGCAACATCATCCGTCGTCTTGAACATTGCAATTGTATCTGCTTCTTTAAGGAAGCTAGCAATCGAGCGGGGGGATCTGCTTCCGTACTGTGTCTAAAAGGTTCAGAACACCAACGCCGCCTGAGCGGAGTATGTTCGCTCGGCGGCGTTGCCGTAGAACTGGATAGGCAATTCCCCAGTACAGATATGTGCGTGCCGCTCGGAAAAAGGTTCAATACTGAGCAACTCAATTGCGGTCGCCAGCGGAAAAGTCGTCAAAGTAAAGAGGATGAAGGCCCGGGCTGGACCGATCCGCCCGGCGCGCAGGCGATATGGCGCGGTGTTGCCGCGAAGCAAGGGCGGTGCAAAAAATCTCCGGCCAGCCGGCGGGAGCGACAATCGTGGGTGCATCTTTCATCGCGGTGGGTTAGGTGAGGGCGTCCAGAATTTCGCTGTGGATGGCGATGGATTTTGACAATCTCTATGCCGAAGCTCTTGGCGCGTGGCCTCCCGAAGTCAGGCTGCCGGTAAGATCGTTCGTGACCGGACATCTGGTCGATGGTCTCACTGACCTCGAGCATTCGATCGCGGCGCAATGGGCGGGCCGCCCGCACGAAGTCCTCATGGTGGCGCTGAACTGGACGATTCTGCGGGCCGTCCACGCCGCATTCGCAACTCGGCAATCCGTTGTCCTGGCCGAGCTGCCATCGGTTCGTGAACGATTTGAAACCGAGCTCCGGCTGTTGCTCAAAAGGCCGCATTGGAAAGAGCTGGATAGCAAGATCATCCGCGAATATTTCGGAGAGTAAAAGAAAACCGCACGGCTCTCTGCCGCGGCCGCAGAGAAACGAAGATGGAAAGGACAGAAGAAATAGTCCTGACAATTTCCGCCGCGGAACCCGGTTCCCGCTGAAACAATCGAAAAACCTCTGCGTTATCTCGGGTGTACTTAATGTCAGGAGATGCGCATGAGGAAAACGCTAGCGATTTTGGCGACGGTTGCCGCAGTTGGCGCCACCGCCGTGACGGCGCCGGCTGAAGCGCGGGGACGGGGCATCGGCCCCGGACTGGCTTTCGGCCTGGCTGCCGGCGCACTCGCCGCCGGCGCGGCGGGCGCGTACGGCTATTACGGTCCGGGCTATGGTTATTACGACGACGGACCGAGTTACTATCGGCCGGCCTATTACGGATATGGGCCTTACGCCTATTACGGCGGCCCCTATTATCGGCACCACTACTGGCACCATCGCTGGTAACGAGAAAGCCCGGAAGCATCGCTTCCGGGCTTTTTTGATTCGATCGCTAAATTGAGTCGTGCGCCACGTCACTGCGACGAGCAACTTGTCCGCCGTAGCTCGCAGAGCGGAGGCGGAAGGCGGAAGCGACGAAGCAATCCAGTCCGCCGCTTAGTTGCGGCTTTCTGGATTGCTTCGCTGCGCAATGAAAGTGTCAGGATCAGAGCGCAATGTAGTTCCTAGGACCACAATGGCAGGCGTTCGAACTCGCTGCTCGCTGCGGGCTTTTTGTGCAGCGTCGCGACAAAATATTCTTCGCGTTCGCGCTGGAATTTCTCCTGGGTGGCTTTGAAGCTTGCCACGCGCGTGGCGATTTCTTCGCGTTCTGCCGCAAGCACGTTTTGCTGTTCGGTCATGCCTGTCCCTTTGATTCGTGTCCTGCGTCCATGGTGGACGCGAATGGGGCGCGAATGCGGAGATTGAGTTGCAGGATTGTGGTTGCCCTCAATCGAGGTTCTCGCACGGGAGACAAGATAGATCTGGACTCACTCACATCGAAGAACTCGCATCGTTGCGCAACGGGGCAATAGAGAAGCTGGCGGAAAAAGTCGCGGCGCGGCACGCCGAGCCTGAAGCCGAAATTGGAAGATTCTCGCAGTACGGCAAGTCGGCGAAGAAATCGCAGGCTGCAGCTCCGGCAGCAAAGCCAAAGAAGCGCGACGAGAAGAAGAACGACTCGGCCAAGAACGACATGGCCAAGAACGACGAGACCAGCCACGAGGTGACGATCGCGGACGCGGCCTGATGGGGGCCGAATGTTGGGGCTTGCCGGCGATGCGGGGGCATTGACTTAGCAATCCGATCGGCCGTGCTATAAAGATCGCGGCCAAACATTCGGATAATTCCAGTGATCGCACCGGATCTTCGCAGCGGGGTGGAACAGCTCGGCGACATGATCGCCGAGGCCTCCGCCATCCTTCCCTTCACCGGCGCAGGTATTTCGACCGAATGCGGAATTCCCGATTTCCGCTCGCCCGGCGGATTGTGGACTCGCAATCGTCCGATTCCGTTTGATGAATTCGTCGCCAGCCGGGATGCCCGCGACGAGGCGTGGCGGCGGCGCTTTGCGATGGAGCCGACCTTTGCCGCAGCAAAGCCGGGACGCGGTCACCGCGCGCTGGCCTCGCTCTACAAGGCCGGCAAAATTCCCGCCATCGTCACCCAGAACATCGACAATCTGCATCAGGTATCGGGCTTCGCGGCCGAACACGTCGTCGAACTGCACGGCAACACCACCTACGCCCGCTGCATTGGCTGCGGACATGCTTACGATCTTCCGTGGGTCAGGCAGCGCTTCGACGCAACAGGCGGTGCACCCGACTGCACCATCTGCGACGAGCCGGTGAAGACCGCCACCATCTCGTTCGGTCAGGCGATGCCGGAAGACGCGATGCGCCGTGCCACCGAGCTTGCCCAGCATTGCGACCTGTTTATTGCGATCGGGTCTTCGCTGGTGGTCTGGCCGGCCGCCGGATTTCCAATGCTGGCCAAAAATTGCGGCGCCAGACTGGTGATCATCAACAACGAACCCACCGAACAGGATGAAATCGCTGATCTGGTGATCCGGCACGATATCGGGGAAACCCTGGGGCCGTTCGTCGGAAACTGATGTCCAACTGATTCGCAACCACGCAAGGTTGTTTAAAGTTGGCGACAATTTTGTTTTTTATGTGTGTGTCGCGGGCGGGAGTGTTATCTTCAATGCGAAAGATTCGCGTGGGGCATCATGAATTGGCATCGATGGGCGCGTGTTTTGTGTGGGGTCCGGGGTCATGGGGTCGGACGGTTTTGAGTCCAAAAAGCTCGGAGGTCCACCGTTAAGCGGGGGGCCGAACAGGCTGGGGCAGAGTGAGTATTCGGTGGGCGCCGAGCGCGACCCGGCGATCGATGCGTTGTCGGGCCTCGGCGATAGCGCCGCTAATCTCGTCGAGATCAGCGGTGTTATCAAATGGTTCGATGCATCAAAGGGCTACGGCTTTATCGTACCCGACAATGGAGCGGCGGATGTGCTTCTGCACGTCACCGTGCTTAGACGCGACGGCTATCAAACCGCTTACGAAGGCGCGCGGCTGGTCGTCGAGTGCGTGCAGCGTGCGAAAGGCTATCAGGCGTTCCGCATCCTCTCGATGGACGAGTCGACGGCGATTCATCCGGCGCAGATGCTGCCGCCACGGACCCATGTCAGCGTCACGCCGACCAGCGGTCTGGAGCGGGCGCAGGTCAAATGGTTTAACCGCTTACGCGGATTCGGCTTTCTGACCTGTGGCGAGGGGACGCCGGACATCTTCGTGCACATGGAAACCCTGCGCCGCTTCGGGATGACCGAGCTGCGCCCCGGCCAGTTCGTGCTGGTCCGGTTCGGGCCCGGGTCCAAGGGGATGATGGCTGCCGAGATTCAGCCGGAAACCGGGTCGCCGGGATTGTCGTCGCACTAATCGCGCCGCGATCCGCGTCCACGAACCTAGCTGCTAGCCGGGCGCACGAAAATGCATTCGTGCGCCGCGCCGGAGGTCTGGTATTTGCCATGATCGTTGGGCTAGGGTCGGCCCAAGCGAAATCCCTCCAAGGCTGCGGCGAGCATTGTGTTTATGAATTTTGGTCGAGGTGTTGATCCGGATCGCTTGCGCGCGCGGCCCTGGATACCTTTCGCTGCGGTCCTGGCAGTTTGCGTAGTTTCGGCCTTTGGCGCGCGAGCCGCGAGCATCCAGCCGCTCGAGATCGTCACCAAATCCGGCGTGCAGATGTTCTCGGTCGAGATGGCAACGACCGAAGAGGAAAAGACCACCGGCCTGATGTACCGGAAGGAACTGCCGGACGGGAAGGGGATGCTGTTCGACTTCTCGCCTGAACAGGATGTGTCGATGTGGATGAAAAACACATTCATCTCCCTCGACATGATTTTCATCCGGGCGGACGGCCGGATCCTGCGAATTGCCGAGAATACCGAGCCGCAATCCACCAAAATCATCCCCTCAAGGGGGCTGGCGAAGGGGGTGCTTGAGGTGATCGCCGGTACGGCAAAAAAATACGGGATCGCGCCCGGCGACCAGGTGGCGCATCCGCTGTTTAACGGCCATTGAGGCGGTCGAAAGCCGCCTTGCTGGCGGCGGTTTAAGCGTGTATCGACGTCGTTTCCCAGATAATCGGGGTATAGCGCAGCCTGGTAGCGCGGCAGTTTTGGGTACTGCAGGTCGTTGGTTCGAATCCAGCTGCCCCGACCAAAAACGCCGTTGAATCCCCTTAGGTCTTTCCCTCGCGATTCTGAAGTGAGTCTGACACGCGGTTCTTGTTCCGTTATCATTTGCTGC
>WNGN01001859.1_pt1 | contig 14768 bp, 18 predicted proteins | sample 5400561 | NCBI WGS metagenome assembly WNGN01 (sample SAMN13153379, study PRJNA577476) | soil metagenome | isolation source: 115 cm soil or saprolite under Garry oak tree replicate 2 | place: USA:California | collected 2016-06-15
GATGAAAGAGTTGCTGGAGGCCGGCGTCCATTTTGGCCACCAGACCCGCCGATGGAACCCGAAAATGAAGGAATATATTTTCGGCGAACGCAATGGAATCCACATCATCGATCTTCAAAAGACATTGAAGCTCTTCCGGGAAGCGTCGCGATTCGTCGGCGAATTGAGCAGCAGCGGCAAGACCCTGCTGTTCATCGGCACGAAGCGCCAGGCGCAGGAATCGGTCGCCGAGGAAGCAAACCGTTGCGGGATGTTTTATGTGAATCACCGCTGGTTGGGCGGCACGCTGACCAACTGGGCCACCCTGCAGAAATCCATCAAGCGATTGAAGACGCTGCGGGCCATGACCGAAGACGGCCGCATGGCGCAGCTTTCGAAAAAAGAGGCCGCGCGCCTGGACCGCGAAATGAAGCACCTGAAGCAAAACCTCGCGGGCGTGGAGAATATGACAGCGCTGCCGGATGCGATGTTCGTTATCGATTCGCATGCCGAAGCGATTGCTGTTCGCGAAGCGCGGCGCATGGGCGTTCCCGTGGTTTCCATCGTGGACACCAACTGCGATCCCGACCAGGTGGACTGGGTGATTCCGGGAAACGACGATGCGCTGCGAGCCATCAAATTGTTCACGTCGAAAATTTCCGACGCCGTGATCGAAGGCCGCCACGCCTATGAACGGTCGCAGATCGCGAGTGAGAAAGCCGCCACGGATGCCGCGGAGGGCGCGGAAAAAGTCGACTACGTGGACACCAGCAAGTACGAGTCTTACGAAAAACAAGAAGGCGATTTCATCGAGCCCGGTGGGCCTCGCGATGGCCGGGCTGTGGGCGGACGACTGCGCCCGAGTTGCGAAAATCGCCGATGAAGGAATGAATACAGTCATGACGAATCCAGACGAACCGGTCAATATCACGGCAGCAATGGTGAAGGACCTGCGCGAACGCACGGGCGCGGGATTCGCCGACTGCCGTTCCGCGCTGGTCGAGGCGCGCGGCAATATCGAAGCCGCGATCGACGTGCTCCGGAAAAAAGGACAAGCGGCGGCTCAGAAGAAGGCGACGCGCCAGGCCACCGAGGGCTTGATCGGCCATTACATTCATGCCGGCGGGAAAATCGGCGTGATCATCGAAGTGAATTGCGAATCGGACTTTGTTGCGCGAACCGAAGATTTCCAGCGCCTGTGCCACGACGTGGCCATGCACATCGCCGCGCTCGACACTCGCTACGTCCGGCGCGAAGAAGTCACCCAGGAAATTCTGGACCGCGAGCGCGAAATTTACAAAGCGCAGGCGCGCGCCACGGGAAAACCCGAGCCGGTCATCGAAAAAATCGTGAATGGCAAGATGGAAAAATTCTACGAGGAAAACTGCCTTTACGAACAGCACTTCATTAAGGATGAGTCGGTTACAGTGGGAGAGCTCGTGAGCCAGATGATCCACAAACTGGGCGAGAATATTTCCATCCGGCGCTACGTCCGATTCAAGGTCGGCGAGAGCGCAGGGTCCTCGGCCGAGCCCGCCGCCGTCGGCGTACCCGCGAGCTAGCCGCGTGCCGGCAGCTCCACGCAAGCGATCGACCCAACTCCTGCCCATGCCACGCGTTTCGCGCACCAATATTCGGGCGGGCTCCACGCACCGGCCAGGCTGGGGCTTTCAGCAAAAAAGTAGAGCCCGCACCCGACCGTGCGCCAGGGAGCAATCTTTGTTAGAATGCCCGCCGACAGCATGAGCGACGACAACCGAACGTTCATCCCGCAGAGTGGCTCCCCGGAGCCCACTTATAGCCGCATTGTTCTGAAGCTTTCCGGGGAATCCTTTCAGGGTTCGCAGGGTTTCGGGATCGACGCGGAAACCGTGCATAGCATCGCGCGCGAAGTGAAGGAGGTCTACGACCTGGGCGTGCAGATGGCCATCATCGTGGGCGGCGGCAACATTTTTCGCGGCACACGCCAAAAATCGCTTTCGATCGACCGCGCCACCGGCGACTACATGGGTATGCTTTCCACCGTCATCAATGGACTGGCGCTGCAGGATGCGCTGGAAAAGCAGGGCGTCTTCACGCGCCTGCAGAGCGCCATCGAGATGCACCAGGTCGCCGAGCCGTTCATTCGCAGGCGCGCCATGCGTCATCTGGAAAAAGGCCGCGTCGTCATTTTCGCCGCCGGCACTGGCAACCCTTATTTCTCGACCGACACCGCGGCCGCGCTGCGCGCCATGGAAATCAAGGCTCACGTCATCCTGAAAGCGACGCGAGTCGACGGCATCTACGACGCCGATCCGGAAAAGGTGGCGGGCGCAAAAATGTTTGAACGCATTACGTATCTGGACGTGATCCAGAAGGGCCTTGCCGTCATGGACTCCACCGCCATTTCGCTTTGCATGGACAACCGGATGCCGATCATTATCTTCAACATGAACACACCCGGAAACATCCGGCGAGTCGTGATGGGTGAAAAGGTGGGTTCCACAGTCACGGCAGGATGAAAGTGAAGGGGAGCGCAAAACGATGACCGCAATTGCCAGCAGTAAGGATGCGATGTCGCAGGGACGCTTGCGGATGGAAAAAGCCGTCGAAGATTTCCGCAAGGAGCTCGCCGGGATACGAACAGGCCGCGCAAACGTCACGCTGCTCGACCATATCCGCGTCGATTATCACGGTACGTCCATGCCCGTCAACCAGCTCGGGACGTTGTCGGTGCCGGAGGCGACGATGATCGTCGTTTCTCCCTGGGACCCAAGCGCCGTGCCGATGATCGACAAGGCCATCCGCACCTCCGATCTTGGCTTGAACCCGACGAATGACGGCAAAGTCATCCGCGTGCCGATTCCTTCGCTCACCGAAGAGCGCCGCAAGGACATCGTCAAGCATCTCCACAAAGTCCTCGAAAATCACCGCACCGCCGTGCGCAACATCCGCCGCGATATCAAGGAAGCAGTGGAGAAGCTCGAGAAGGAAAAGAAGATCAGCGAAGACGAACGCAAGCGGTCGGTGGAAGAGCTCGAAAAGCTCACCCACTCGGAGACCAAGAAGATCGAAGATCTCTGCGCGGTGAAGGAAAAAGAAATCCTCGAGGTAAAGTAGGGCGCTTGGCCGCGTCTACTTGGTCCAGTTTTCCACGGACAATCCGGCGATTCGCTTAAACTCGCGTTCGTTGTTCGTGGCCAGCGTGACATCCAATGCCATCGCGTGGGCGCCGATCCACAAGTCATTGTTTCCAATGAGGCGGCCCTGCTTTTCGAGCGTTGCGCGAATTTCTCCGTACGTCTGGGCGGCGGTCGAAGTAAGGTCCTCAACCGGGATGTCCTGAACCAGCTCATCGAGCTGCGTTAGAGCCCTCCCCCGCTGGTTACTCTTGTGAGCACCATAATACAATTCTCCATAAGTAATAGCAGACATGACGAGTTGCCCCGGCTTCAGCCGCTCGAAACGGGCTTTCACCCCGGGAGGCTGGTGTTTGGCGATGTAGATGCAAATATTCGTATCCAGCATATACCGCACCTTCATAGTGCATCTCGTTTCTGGGGCGCGTGATCCTGCCGGTCGTCAGCCATAAAGTCCTCCGGCATGGCCGCAAGCACGGTGAACGCATGGCCCAAGTTGCGCCTTGGTTCTCGCAGGACAATTTCATTTCCCCGGCGTGAGATCTCTACTTCATGCACATGAAAGCGGAATTGCTTCGGCAGGCGCACCGCTTGGCTATTGCCGGACTTAAAGATTCGGGCTTTGCTCATGGATTTCGCTCCAGATATAAGTATATACGGTGCGTATATACATTGCAAGCGGCTCGGAAGGATTGCGGGTTTGAACTAAGGGCGACAGGCATTCCGACAAGTTATCCCGGTAGCCCAGCATTTTCGCTCAACATGTTTACCACGAGTTCCGGATCGGGGTGGCTTTTCGCATCGCTTTGAAAAGCTGCGCGCGTTGTGAAACGCTCGATAACGAATGGCTCTTGTGAATCATCCTGCTTTTCCAGCGAGGAAATTCCGATCGCGGTTTGAGATTCTTGAAGCGAGAGGTTAGCCATTCCGGTCCGCGCCGCCAGAGCGTGTGCCAAAATAAAACGGCAAGTCGGGTCAGCAGCAACCGGTAAGAGCACAAGAAAAATCGTCTACTAATTGTGAATAAATCGTCTCAGGTAATTTCCCGGGAAAGCCCGGAAGTTTGAGTCTACCAGACCCCGCAGGAGGGCCAACGAAGAGGAGAATCCTTGTAACTAATTGTAAAATAAAGACTTCTCATCTTTTAATTTAGGTTTATGTATTCGGGTGCAGACAGGAGGGTCGGGTCGAATACAGGAAGTTGGTGGTGGCGAATAGAAAGTGAACTTGTGTTCACACCTGCGATTTGATTTTTGTTTGACATAGCTTGTCACTTTCCCTATACTTACGGCTTCGTCAGGGAAGTTTTACCCTGTTGGTGAAAGGGAAGGTCTTCCTCCCCGGAACAAAGAACGACGGATCGGGGTGTGAAGAGCGGCCGGAATGGGGCGCCAGCCCCGCAAAGCCGAGTAACCCTCTCCGCTTCGACCAGATGAAACGTTGTGCTTGCTGGTAGTAGTGCGGGGTTTCTTGTCGGGTGCCGGGATCGCTACTGAGCCCTTTCTTTGCGTGAACTCCGCTGACACGCCGCGTCGCGGACTGCCGCGATGTGGAAAGTGAATTGAATTTTAGCTCGATTGAGGGAGAGCCGTGCCGACGTTTGCACAACTGGTTCGTTCCGGACGCGATCAGATCCGGACCAAGACGAAGTCTCCAGCGCTGCAGGGATGCCCGGAAAAGCGCGGTGTGTGCATTCGCGTTTACACGCAGACGCCCAAGAAGCCGAACTCCGCTCTGCGCAAGGTCGCCCGCGCGCGCCTGACGAACAGTATCGAAGTGACCACGTACATACCGGGTATCGGGCACAACCTGCAGGAGCACTCCATCGTGCTCGTGCGTGGCGGCCGCGTGAAGGATCTCCCCGGCGTGCGTTACCACATCATTCGCGGAACACTCGACGCCGCGGGCGTTGAAAACCGCAAGCAAGGGCGCTCGAAGTACGGCGCCAAGCGGCCCAAAGCCGCACAGAAGTAAGCGAGTTTGGGCTCCAGTGGGAGCCCTTCTCGATGGAGATAGCGAATGCCGCGTAAAGGATTCATCGTTCGGCGCGAGGTTCCTCCCGATTCCGTTTTCGGCAGCGACCTGGTGCAGAAGTTCATCAATTCGATGATGTGGGACGGCAAGCGTTCGAATGCGCAGCGCATTTTCTACGGCGCGATGGATCAGATCCAGCAGAAAACCAATGACGACCCGCTGAAGACATTCAAGAAGGCGATCGACAACGTCAAGCCGGTGCTGGAAGTGAAGACGCGGCGCGTGGGTGGCGCGAACTATCAGGTTCCGGTCGAGGTCAACCCGTTCCGCCGGCAATCGCTGGCGATTCGCTGGCTGCTCCTCTATGCCCGCACGCGTTCAGGCAAGACGATGACCGACAGGCTCGCGGAAGAATTGCTGGACGCGGCGAATAGCCGCGGCGGCGCGATGAAGAAGAAGGAAGACGTGCATCGCATGGCAGAGGCCAACAAAGCGTTCGCGCACTATCGCTGGTAGGCGTTCGCCGGCAAGCGGGCGGGACGTGGGCGTTAAGTCAGGATTGGTGGTTTTCAAGTTTCAGGGGAGAAAGCAGCGGTAAATCAGCAATGGCACGCAAAGCACAACTCGCGGAAACACGCAACATCGGCATCATGGCGCACATCGACGCCGGGAAGACGACTTCCACGGAACGCATCCTGTTTTACACGGGCGTGACGTACAAGATCGGTTCGGTCGATGAAGGCACCGCCACGATGGACTGGATGGAGCAGGAGCGCGAGCGCGGCATCACGATCACTTCCGCCGCGACCACCGCATCCTGGAAGCGGAACGGCACCGAGATTCTAATCAACATTATCGACACGCCCGGCCACGTGGACTTCACCGTGGAAGTCGAGCGCTCGCTGCGCGTGCTGGACGGCGCGGTCGCGATTTTTGACGCGGTCCACGGCGTGCAGCCGCAATCGGAAACGGTTTGGCGCCAAGCCGACAAATATCACGTCCCGCGGCTCGCGTTCATCAACAAGATGGACCGCGCGGGCGCAGATTTCGAGCACGCCATTAAAACGATGCGCCATCGCTTGGCCGCTCACCCCGTGGCGATTCAGTGCCCCATCGGCAAGGAAGATCTTTTCATCGGCGTCATCGATTTCCTGGAAGAAAAAGCGATTATCTGGCTCGAGGAAACCCTGGGCGCGAAATTCGAAGTCTTTGATGTCGGCAAGCTGTGGGACACGGATTTTCTCGCGACCCGTCCGGACGTGGCCGCCGCGCTCAAGTTTTCGGCCTTGGATGAGGCGTATTACAAAGAGCATCGCGAAAAATCGGTCGAATACATCGCCGAGCACGACGATTCCCTGGTGGAAAAATTTCTGAACGGCGAAAAGATTTCGGCGCAGGAACTCCGCGCTTCCATTCGCCGTTCGACGATTTCGCTGAAACTGGTGCCCGTACTGGCAGGCTCGGCGTTTAAGAACAAGGGGATTCAGCCGCTGCTCGATGCGGTGGTGGATTACTTGCCTTCGCCGCTCGATGTGCCGCCCGTCGAGGGCACGACAGCCGCTGACGAATTGGTGCTGCGCCGCGCGAGCGACGACGAACCGTTTGCGGCGCTGGCGTTCAAGATCATGTCCGATCCGTTCGTCGGACATGTGACCTACATCCGCGTTTATTCCGGCGTTCTGAAGGCCGGCAGCTACGTCTACAACTCCACCAAGTCGACGCGGGAGCGCGTGGGTCGGCTGCTCCGGATGCACGCCAACAAGCGGGAAGAAATCGACGCCATTTACGCGGGCGATATCGCCGCGTGCGTGGGCCTGAAGAGTGTGACAACCGGCGACACGCTGTGCAATGAAGACAAAGCCGTGGTTCTTGAGAACATTGAATTTCCCGCGCCGGTTATTTCGGTCGCCATCGAGCCCAAGACCAAGGCCGACCAGGACAAGCTCGGCAACGCCATGCAGAAGCTGGTGCAGGAAGATCCGACCTTCCGCGTGCACAGCGATCAGGACACGGGCCAGACCATTATTTCCGGCATGGGCGAGTTGCACCTGGAAATCATCGTGGACCGCATGATGCGCGAGTTTGGCGTCCAGGCAACCGTCGGGCGCCCGCAAGTCGCCTATCGCGAAACGATCCGCAAGCGCGCCGCAGCCGAGGGCAAGTACATTCGCCAGACCGGCGGCCGCGGTCAATACGGCCACTGCGAAATCGAAGTGCTTCCGCTGCCTTCCTCCGTGCACGAAAACATGCATGAAATGTCGACCGACGAGTTGGACGCTCTGGCTAAGGAAGTGGGTGGCTCGGGCGGCAAATGGCGCTTTGACAAAGAGCACCGCATGCTGTTCATTGACAAGACGGTTGGCGGCTCGATTCCCAAAGAATTCATTGCTCCGATTGACGCGGGCATCCGCGAAGCCATGGAAAACGGCATTCTTGCCGGTTACGAAATGGTGGACATCGCCGTCCTTCTCGTCGACGGCAGCTCTCACGACGTGGACAGCTCCGAAATGGCGTTCAAGATTGCAGGGTCGATGGCGTTTAAGGAAGCTTGCGGCAAGGCGAGTCCGGTGCTGCTTGAGCCCATCATGAAGGTGGAAGTGGTAACCCCGGAAGAGTACATGCCGCAGGTGTTTGGGGACTTGAATTCACGGCGGTGCCAGATTCAGGGAACCGAGAGCCGCGGCGGCGCGAACGTAATCCGCGTCGAGGTGCCGCTTGCGGAGATGTTCGGGTATGCCACCGACGTCCGCAGCCGCACGCAGGGCCGCGCGAGCTTTACCATGCATTTCTCGCATTACGCCGAGGCCCCTGCTTCGATTGCCGAGGAAGTAATTTCCAAAGCGACCGGCAGGGCCACGAGGTAACAGGACCGGGGACAAAATTCCAGCGGGATGTAAGCGAACGAACGAACTGAGGAGCACAGAGAGCAATGGCGAAGGAAAAGTTCGAGCGCAACAAACCGCACCTGAATATTGGGACGATCGGGCACATCGATCACGGGAAGACGACTTTGACGGCGGCGATCACGAAGGTGCTGTCGAAGCACAACCCGAAGGTGGCCTTCCGGGCGTTTGATTCGATCGATAACGCGCCGGAAGAGCGGGAGCGCGGGATCACCATTGCGGTGTCGCACGTGGAGTATGAGACGGCGAACCGGCACTACGCGCACATCGATTGCCCGGGACACGCGGATTACGTGAAGAACATGATCACCGGGGCGGCGCAGATGGACGGAGCGATCCTGGTGGTGGCGGCGACGGACGGACCGATGCCGCAGACGCGGGAGCACATTTTGCTGGCGCGGCAAGTGGGCGTGCCGTCGATCGTGGTGTTCATGAACAAGTGCGACGCGGTGGAGGATCCGGAACTGTTGGAGTTGGTGGAATTGGAAGTGCGGGAGTTGCTGAAGCTGTACCAGTTTCCGGGGGACACGATTCCGGTGGTGCGGGGATCGGCGCTGGGAGCGTTGAACGGGGAAGCCAAGTGGGAGAAGGCCATCGAGGAATTGATGGAAGCGGTGGACAAGAACATTCCGCAGCCGGTGCGGGAAGTGGACAAGCCGTTCGCCATGCCGATCGAAGATATATTTTCGATTTCGGGACGGGGGACGGTGGTGACGGGCCGCATCGAGCGAGGAAAGGTGAAGGTGAGCGAGGAAGTGGAGATCGTGGGATTCCGTCCGACGATGAAGCGGGTAGTGACGGGGATCGAGATGTTCCGGAAGCTGTTGGACGAGGGCTTGGCGGGGGACAACGTGGGGTTGCTGTTGCGCGGGACGGAGAAGGAAGAAGTGGAGCGGGGGCAGGTGTTGTGCAAGCCGGCGTCGATCACGCCGCACACGAAGTTCAAGGCGGAAGCGTACGTGTTGACGAAGGAAGAAGGCGGGCGGCACACGCCGTTCTTCACGGGGTACCGGCCGCAGTTTTATTTTCGGACGACGGACGTGACGGGGGATGTGAAGCTGCCGACGGGCGTGGAGATGGTGATGCCGGGAGACAACGTGTCGGCGGAGATCAGTCTGATCACGCCGGTGGCGCTGGAGAAAGGGCTGCGCTTCGCGATCCGCGAAGGCGGCCACACGGTCGGCGCGGGCGCCGTCACGGAGATTATCGAGTAATTTATGTCAGCCGGAGAAAAAATTCGCATCCGTTTGAAGGCCTACGATCACCGAATTCTCGACCAGTCCACGCGCGAGATTGTCGAGACCGCCAAGCGCACCGGCGCGAACGTGGCCGGGCCGATTCCCCTGCCCACCACGATCAACCGGTGGACCGTGCTTCGCTCGCCGCATGTGGACAAGAAATCGCGCGAGCAGTTTGAAATGCGCACGCACAAGCGGCTGATCGACATTCTGGAGCCGACGCCGGACACGGTCGACGCGCTGATGAAGCTTGACCTGCCGCCGGGTGTCGACGTAGAAATCAAGGCCTTCGGGCGGGAGCACGTAAGCAAGTAACCGGTTACCAGGGTGCGGGCTCTACTTTTACGCTGAACGATTCAGGTGAAGCGTGGAGGCCGCCCGAAAATAGGGAGAGACGGGCAACTTTCATGGCTGTCAACGGAATTCTCGGAATCAAGCTGGGAATGGCCCAGGTGTTCACCGACGATGGCATGGCGGTCGGCTGCACGGTGCTGCAGGCGGGCCCCTGCGTTGTCGTGCAACGGCGCACGAAGCAGAAAGACGGTTACGACGCCGCACAATTAGGCCTGGTGGAATTCATCAAGCCGCAGCGAGTCACGAAACCCATGATGGGGCACTTCAAGAAGTCCGATGCCGCGCCGATGCGGCGTTTGGGTGAAGTACGCATCGAGGACTCCGCCGATGAAACCAAGGCTGGCGACCGAGTTCTGGTCGATCGGTTTCAACCCGGCGAGTTGGTGGACGTTACCGGAATCAGCAAGGGCAAGGGTTTCGCCGGTGCGGTTAAGCGGTGGCACTTCCGTGGAGGCGACGCCACGCACGGGTCCATGCACCATCGCGCGCCGGGGGGCATCGGCGGGAGTTCTTTTCCGTCGCGGGTTTGGCCCGGCCAGCATTTCCCGGGGCACATGGGGAATCGCCGCGTGACGGCAAAAAACCTCCGCGTCGTGAAAGTGGACACGGACGAAAATTTGCTTCTGGTGTACGGCTCGGTGCCGGGCCCGGTGGGAACGTATATCTTGATCCGGAAGGCCCGAAAATCGAAGTAAGCAAGCCAAGGACTCGACGACAATGGCGGTTGTGGACATCAAGAATCTCGAAGGAAAAAACGTCGGCCAGATGGACCTTCCCGACGCGGTGTTTGGGGTCAAGGTGAACCCAAACCTGCTGCACGAAACCGTGCGCTGGTATCAGGCGACGCAGCGCGCGGGAACGCACAAGACCAAGGGCCGCGGCGAAGTGTCCGGCGCGGGCCGCAAGCTCTGGAAGCAGAAGGGCACAGGACGCGCGCGCGTAGGATCGATTCGCAGCTCGATCTGGCGAAAGGGCGGCACAGTGCACGGGCCGGTGCCCCGCAGCTACGCGTACCGTTTGCCGAAGAAAATGCTCCTCGGCGCTCTGCGCTCGGCGCTTTCGGCAAAGTTTGCGGATCAGAAATTAACCGTGGTGGACGCCTGGCAGCTCGACTCGCACAAAACCAAGCCGTTCCGCCAGACGCTCACCCGTTTGGATGGGGACACGAAGACGGTTCTTCTGGTCGAAACATCGGCGAACCGGAATCTGGAGCTCGCCAGCCGGAACCTGGAAGGCGTCAAGCTCGTCGCGCCGCACGCGCTGCAGCCGTACGATTTGCTGCGCCACGATCACTTGGTGCTATCGAAAGAGGCGGCGGTGCGCCTGGGAACGACGTTGGGACCTCGAACCGTGACGCCGGGCTCGGAAGTCGTCAAGATTGAGGCCACGCCGCCCGCGGAGATTCAGAAGGCCGCCAAGCCTGCCGGCAAGAAAAAAGCCGCTTCTGTGAGAAAAAAGACCGCGGCGAAAAAGCCCGCGGCGAAAAAGGGCAAGGGCAAGAAGTAAGCCGAGGACCAGTCGATGAACCTTAGCGTCTATCACATCATTCGCCGGCCCATCATCACCGAGAAAGGACTCGGGGTGAAGGAGGCGCAGCATACGGTCGTGTTTGAAGTGGCCATGGCCGCGACGAAGACGCAGATCAAGGAAGCGGTCCAGAAGATTTTCAAAGTCAAGGTTGCCGGTGTGCGTACGGGAATTTTTCACGGGAAGTTTCGCCGCCGCGGCCGCGCGGAAGGCCACCGGCGCGACTGGAAGAAGGCTTACATAAAGTTGGCGGCCGGCGAGAAAATGATCGAGTACGCGGATAATCTGTAGCCGGGGTTTCGGCTGTTGTCGCTCAGGCGGCTGACAGCGGAGGCCCGCGGGGCGTGCCAGAGGAAAAGAGAGCGTTATGGCGCTGAAAAGCTTTAATCCGTACACGGCATCGCGGCGCTTCGTGACCATGCTCGACAAGAGCGAGATCACCAAGCAGACGCCTGAAAAGGCGCTGGTCGAGCCGAAGAAGCGCACGGGCGGACGCAACGCCCATGGCGAAATCACGATCTGGCATCGCGGCGGCGGGCACAAGAAGCAGTACCGCTCGATTGATTTCCGCCGCGAGAAGAAGGGGATTCCGGCGCGCGTCGCGGCAATTGAATACGACCCGAACCGCTCGGCGCGGCTGGCGCTGCTGCATTATGCCGACGGCGAGAAGCGCTACATCCTGCATCCGATCGGGCTCGAAGTGGGAATGACGGTGCAGACCGGCGAGGGCGCGGACATTTTGCCCGGAAACGCCATGCCCATCCGGTTCATTCCGCCCGGAACGCAGTTGCATAACCTGGAGCTGCAGCCCGGCAAGGGCGCTCAGGTCGTGCGCGCCGCGGGCGGCTCGGCGCAATTGCTCAGCAAAGAAGGCGACATCGCGCTGGTCAAGCTGCCGTCGGGCGAAGTTCGAAAGTTCGGTTTGGATTGCATGGCCACGGTCGGCCAGGTCGGAAATCTCGACCACGAGAACGTCACGTACGGCAAGGCGGGCCGCACCCGCTGGCATGGCCGGCGTCCGACGGTGCGTGGCGTGGCCATGAACCCGGTCGACCACCCGCACGGCGGTGGAGAAGGCCGCGTCAAGGGCAATCACCCGCAGACACCGTGGGGCTTCCCCACGCTGGGCGCCAAGACGCGCCGCAACCGCCGGTCGGACAAGCAGATTGTTGAGCGGCGCAAGCCGTAACCAGCATCGGATGCGGGCTCTACTTTCACGCGGAACGTCCCGGCCAAGCCGGGACGAGGAGCCCGCCGGGAAGTTGTATCGAGTAGTGAAGAGCACGAAAAATGTCAGCCTGGCGCGGCGGGCATTGAGAGAAAAACCATGACCGCATCAAGGACCACAAGAAACAGACGCACACGTTCGACAACACGCCGGATGCCACGCGCGCGCAAAGCGGTTCGCCCGGCGCGTCCGGCAAAGCCGGTCAAGCCCGCGGCGCGCTTTGTAGCCGTTGCGCCCGTGCAGGTGCTTTACCGGTTGTGCAAGCCCGGTTGGGCCGTCACTGTGGAGAAAACGCCGAACGCGCAAGGCACGAGGTTTGTGTGCCCGTTCTGCCCGGTTTCACACCGCGTGCCCGGGCCGGTGCGCGGATTCCGCAAGCTGCGCCGCGCGCAATGGATCAAGCTGCGCCGGGTTGAGGAATAGAGTCGAGGAATAAGTCGAGGAAAAAGGTCGAAGAGTCGTGTGCGGGCTCTATTTTTGCTCGGAACGCCCCGGCCAGGCCGGGGAGTGGAACCCGCCAGGAAACAGGTCAGCAGTAGGGAGAAACGATGGCACGCTCGCTCAAGAAAGGCCCATTCATCGATAGCCACCTTCGCGAAAAGGTGGAGGGAATGAACGCGCGTAACGAAAAGAAAGTCATCAAGACGTGGTCGCGCCGTTCGACGATTCTTCCCGACATGATCGGACATACGATTGCCGTGCACAACGGCAGAAAATTTATTCCGGTGTACGTCACCGAACAAATGATTGGACACAAGCTCGGAGAGTTTGCGCCGACGCGCACGTTCAAAGGCCACGCCGTAAAGGCGGCGCTCGAGCGGGCGGCGGGTGTGGCCGGCGCTCCGGGAGCACCGGGCGCGCCCGCGGGTGGCGCGGCACCGGCCGGGAGCGGCGCACCGGCTGCGCCGAAGGCTTAACCGATGGCAAATGAACCGATAGCAGCTCCAGCGATTGAGGCCATGGCGATGGCGCGGCACGTGCGCATGTCGCCCCAGAAAGTCCGCCTGGTGGTGGACCTGATCCGCGGGCAGCGAGCCGAGGATGCCCTGCAGATTTTGCGCTTCACCAAGAAGCGCGCGACGCGCGACGTTGAGAAAGTTCTGCGCAGCGCCATTGCCAACGCGGAGCGCAAGGCCGAGGACGCGGGCGCATCGCTCGATGTCGATCATCTCTTTGTTTCGCGGTGCTTTGTGAACGAGGGCTCGCGCTGGAAGCGGCTGCGTCCGGCCCCTATGGGCCGCGCGTTCCGGTATCAGCGGCGGACGAGCCACATCGTGGTCGGCGTCCTCGAACATCACCACGCCGTCCAGCAGCGCGTCGCCGCCGCCGCGGTGGAAGCGGAATCGCAGAAGGGCGTCAAGGGCGCGGTGAAGAAGGCTCGCCAGGCGCTTGCCGGAAGGAAAAAGCCGGCCAGGAAGACCAGGAAGTAGCGGGAGGAAGCTTTGGGACAGAAGACACATCCATACGGGTTCCGGCTGGGGTACAACAAGCCCTGGAAATCGCGCTGGTACGCCGACCGCGATTATGCCGACCTGCTGCACGAGGACGTTGCGCTGCGCAAGCAGTTGAAGGACAAATTGCGTTCCGCCGGAATCAGTTCGATCGACATCGAACGCGCCGCCAACAAACTCGTGATTCGCCTGTTTACGGCCCGTCCGGGAATCATTATTGGGCGCAAGGGCGCGGAAATCGACAAGCTCAAGGGAGAAATCCAGAAGCGCACGAAACGCGAAGTTCACATCGACATCCAGGAAGTCCACCGGCCGGAACTGGACGCGCAACTCGTCGCCGAATCGATTGCACTGCAGCTCGAAAAGCGCGTGGCCTTCCGCCGCGCCATGCGCAAGGCGGTGGACTCGGCCCTGCGTTTCGGATGTAAGGGAATCAAGGTTCGTGTCGCTGGCCGTTTGAACGGCGCGGAAATCGCGCGCAAGGAATGGTACTTGCAGGGCCGGCTGCCGCTGCAGACGCTTCGCGCGGACATCGATTTTGGTTTTGCCGAGGCCCACACCTCGTACGGAGTGATCGGCGTGAAGTGCTGGGTGTATCAAGGTGAAAATGTTCCGGAGCGCGGACAGAAAAAAGTTGTCGCGCTGGCGGCGGCCGACTAGGACGCGGCGGATTTATTGATGGAAGGGTGTAAAGGGCGGCGACGATGTTAATGCCAAAGAAAGTGAAGTACCGGAAGCAGCAGCGCGGACGGCGGAATGGCAAGGCCTGGCGCGGAGGGGAACTTTCCTTCGGCGAGTATGGCCTGAAGGCCCTCGAGCCCGCCTGGATTACCGACCGGCAAATCGAAGCCTCGCGCGTGGCCATTACGCGGTTCATCAAGCGTGGCGGAAAGCTCTGGATCCGGATTTTTCCGGACAAGCCGTTCACCAAGAAGCCGGCGGAAACCCGCATGGGCAAGGGCAAGGGCGCGCCGGAAAAATGGGTGGCGGTCGTA
>WNGN01006095.1_pt1 | contig 14765 bp, 5 predicted proteins | sample 5400561 | NCBI WGS metagenome assembly WNGN01 (sample SAMN13153379, study PRJNA577476) | soil metagenome | isolation source: 115 cm soil or saprolite under Garry oak tree replicate 2 | place: USA:California | collected 2016-06-15
TCTTAAGTCAGACGAGCCGGACACGCAGACTCTCAGCAACACCCTCGAGCGCACGGTCCTGTGTGCCGTCAAGCAATCCCTCTTGGATCGAGAGCTCCGGTCCCTGGCCCTAACGGACGATCTTACGTGCCTTTACAACCGGCGCGCCTTCTTGGCGTTGACAAGCCAGCAGTTGAGAGTGACGCGCCGGAAAGCTCAGGGTTTATTGCTTTTCTTCGCCGACGTCGACAATCTCAAGGAAATCAATGATGCCTACGGGCATCGTGAGGGGGATCTCGCCCTGGTTCGCGCTGCCAACGCCTTAGAGCAGACTTTCCGAAACTCCGACATTATTGCCCGTCTGGGCGGAGATGAGTTTGCTGTCTTGGCACTCGAAGCTTCCTGCGAAAACAGGGAAGTCATCCTCCATCGCTTGGAGAGGAACCTTAAGGGATCAAACGCAGAGGAATCCCGGTACGAGCTGTCTCTCAGCGTCGGTATGGCGCGCTTCGATCCGAAGCATCCGGTCCCGCTGGGAGAACTCATCGCCATGGCGGATGAAGCCATGTACGAGGAAAAAAGAACCGGCCGAGGCTGTGTTGTAGCCGAACGATAAGAAAGTGGAAATAGCGAGCTTTCGAGACTGCAGTATTCCGGGTCTGGAGAGAGCTCGTGAAACCACACTTGCCGGGGAAGCGGGGGACGCCATGCTAGCGAAAAGGGGGTTCACGAATGAAATACACAATCCTGTGGCCATATTTGACAAGGAATTACTGGGCGCCACATCTTTCACGCTCCAGGCATTTGAGCTGTGCACTATGTGTGGCGCGCGATTCGGGATCGGCTATCACGGCGAGTGTAACAAGGGCGCTCAAGATTTAGACGAAATGGAAGAATTGCCAAGAAGGTTGACGGAAATCCTGGCAAGAGATCATCGGCAAAATCGCGCGCACAAGCGCTTCATAGACCTTGATATTTAGGCGGCGATATTCAGGCGGCTCGCATCGCCCACGAGAGGTGGATCGGGCCGGGGCCCGGCAGAGTTCCCATATTCATCTCGCCATTCCTATTTTCTGGCGGGCGGCTGAAGTTGGTCTGCGCGCGAAGTTCTGAATTCGAGTCCGTTCGAGCCCAGGTGCTTCAGAGATACGTCGGTCTTGCTCGCCGGTCACCCAGTTTGTGTTCAACGCCTTGCTCATCCACCTATGTATACGAATGAACGGCCGGGATATTTCACGAAAGAACCAGGCCCATGATGACTTGCTCCGCTTCTAGATCGGGCACTCAGGCCGGAGTTATGACCGAAAGTGGCCTCCAGGACGCGGGTTCTGGTTGGCCACCGACGGTTGACTCTGGACCATCCTAATCTTTTCCTACAGCATCTTTTTGCTCCGGGTACAGCATTCCATTGATTGGTTGTGCAACTCAGGTCATGCAATATGCAAAAGTTTACCGCCTCTATGCATGTGAGTACCGCTGGGGAAAATGGATGTTCGACCTGAGGCTAGGCATTGATCGTGCCAGAGCCGCCTCCGGATGTTGGTTTGGCATGACGAATTCATGATAGTCCGCAAGCTTCTTGCACTGATAATCGGCCCGTTCTGGAACGAGTTGTTCTTCGACTCACCTTAAATGACTGCGTTTATTGGGCATGGCGATAGATCAGCCCGCTAGGCGGGACCCGGGGGACTTAACCCACCACCGCGACTGGCACGGAGCGCCCGGAAGCTGGACGAGTGCCGATTGCAGTCCCCAATCGACCGGGGAGCGATCTGATCATGAGGAAACATGAATCGCGTCGGTAGAGGAATAGCACTCGCCTCCCTACTTATCTTCACATCCCCCGCTCGCGCTCAATCGTCTGCGCCTACCACGACCGTCACTTGGACCAACGCTGGACGGTCGTATTGTCCTACCGCCCTGACCGGAACTGGACAACCGGCACGTAGCAGTGGCGGAGACTTTTAGTGCCCGTATCAGTCAACCAGCTATGTTCAGCAGGACGCACTCGGACCAGGACACATCGAGCGAGAAACAATTTGCAGGGAGCTTAGGAAACACAATCAGCGAACGGGCAAATCAACTCAAAAGGAGGCTTTCGAGCCATGAAACGCATCTTCGTATTCGCACCAGTACTTGCGCTAGCACTCAGCATGATCGTACCCCAGGCTCACGCACAAGATGAAATTCCCGGCACACAATCGACGATCGTCGCCAGCGTACCGTTTGGCGGGTATAGTTGCGGTCGCAACTCCTATCCGCTCTACTGCTACGGTGTCCCGGTCAACGTCGGCGGAACGTTCTGGTTGGATGCTTACTACAACACAGGGTCAGGATTCATCCTGTTCAATAGCGTAGCTGATCTGGGACAGGGAACGATCACGAGCGCCGCGGCAACTACCAACCCTCTCGGACAGGTAACGCGATTGACGATCGCCTTCAACGGTTCGACAAACGATGGCGACGGCTTGACCTACACTGGTACGGGAACCTTTACATTTAGCTATTACAAGTGTGCTGCAAGGTATTGCGGCTATATCCAACTTATGCAGAGCGGGTCAATGACGATTACATATCATTGAGTTTAGGGCGGCAGGCTGGCTAACTCCCAAACGCTCGGCGGGTAGCGACCGAAAGAAGTACCTGGCAGGATGAAGAAAGACAACACAGCGCGGCGGAGCCGCAACCACATATGTGTGCGCACTGGAAACATTTCGATGCCTAGTGCCGTTCCATCTAATTCCGACTATCAATTCGCGCCTCTCCCCCACACCTCGACGCGCTAAGTGACACGAGAATCCACGCAATAGCTGTTCGCTGCAATAAGTTGGAACGGGACTAGTAGTACAGAGGAGGCTACCTGGTCAGGAAGACGGCAGCAACCGTACTCGCATAGGCAGTTAACATCTTCGTACCAAAAGCTCACGCATTTGAAAGTGATACGGCGCATCCAGCGATAGACTTTGAGAGGGAGAGGAAGCTTGAGCACCAGCCCGGCCCTCTTTTTTTAGCTTTCGTCCTCCTCTCCCTCGCGGCCATCCTCGCCGATTGAGTCCCGGAGGACAATACGGGCGATACGGTAGGCTGCCAGGGAAATCGCTGTACGATGAAGCAACATCAGAATTAACTTCCGCTTTTGGGCGCGAGAATGCCGGGCGGCTGCGCAAGCAGAGTAGGAAGGCGGTCGAAAATTTCCACGGGTCAAAGGACGCGGATCGTAGGCAGCAGAAGTCCGACCATGGGTCAGTTTGCTTGGTAGGACAGGCACTCCTGCCTGTCCGGTGCGATATTGCCACAGTAATGCGGACAGGCAGGAGCGCCTGTTCTACTAGAACCTAGCACGGGGCAAACTCTCACACTACCAAAGGGTTAGAACTCTTGAGGGAAGAAGGTCAGTTTCTGCAGGACGGCATCCACGGCCCTGATCAAGTCCTGGTTTGCGTCCTCTTTTGTTACATACCCCTGCACGCCAATTTTCTGGGCTTCGTACATGAGTTGTCTACTCTTGTGCACCGAGAGAATAACAATCGGTGTTTCCGGAGAGAACTGCCTGATCAGGCGAGCTGCGTCCAGGCCGTTCAATTCCGGCATGGTAATGTCCAGAATGATCAAGTCCGGTTTTAACTCCCGAGCTTTTTCGACGGCCTCTCTGCCATTTGGCACCTCCGCGCATACCTCAAAGGTTCTCTTGGAAACGAGGATCGATCGGACTCGTTTTCGGATGGCTTCCTGATCGTCCGCGACTAGGATTCGCAAGTTATCACTCGGACCAGCCCCTGGTGTTTTCTCCGGTGGGGGCCCCGCCCCGGCGATCACCCATCCTTTCCGAGATCTCCAGCGTTAAACGACTGACACTAGGACGCGGCGGCAGCAAGAGGAACAATCACCTTGATTTGGGTTCCTGTCTCCTGGGATATGATTTCAATGTCACCCTGAAAATCCTTGATTCTCTCTCGCATGCTTCGCAAGCCCAAACCCGGCAAGCCAGAAGAGGCAAGCTTGGATAGTTTCTCCGGAGCAATGCCCTTACCCTCGTCCGTGATTTCCAAGGAGATCTTGCCGGGAAATTGAGAAAGGCGAATCGTGGCTGTCGGACTCTCGGAATGGAGGTGAATATTTGTGAGGCATTCTTGTACAACCCTGAAAATTGCGGTCTCCAGGTTCCGCGACAATCTCTCCAGCTTGCCGTGTAATTCCAGGTTGATCTTGATGCTGCTCCTCTGTCCAAATCCATCCACGTACCAACGAAGGGCGGATTCCAGGCCCACTTCATCGAGCAATGGCGGGTGGAGAAAATAGGAAAGCGCGCGTAGTTCGGTTGATATTTGCTTGACGATCCCGAGGTTCTCCGATAGTCCCTCCGCCAGATCTGGATACCACTCCGTGGCTTCAGTCTTCAATGCGGAGAGATTCATACTCAATAGAGCAAGCGATTGCGCCGTGTTGTCGTGCAAATCGCGGGCAATACGTCTCCTCTCTTCGTCCTGGACCTGCAGGAGGTGCGCGGAAAGTTCACGCAAGCCTTGATTCGCCATTTCAACCATCCCGGCCTGCTCCAGTATTTGGAGATTTTCTTGTTGGAGCTCTTTGGTGCGCTCCTTGACACGCATTTCCAATTCTTCATGGCTAAGTTTAAGCGTCCCCGCCTTTTGTTGAAGGCGTGTGATGTTGCGAAGACGCTGCCTTTTACCAATCAGCGCCCCATATTTCTCGGCTGGGATCACGGTGGAGTGTTCCGCGCAGATTTTCAGGAAGGCTTCGTCGTGTTCCTCCCGGTCGAAGGTCTGCATGGCGTACGCGCAACGCAGGAAAAAAGAGTGCTTCTCGCCCAAATCGTTCCAATGTTGCTCGAGTTGCAGAGCCGACCCGGACGTTCCTTCAGCCCACAAGAGAGCGCCCATTTCCTGGAATGCGAAAACGCGAGGATCGTCACCTTCGGCGGCCGACTTGGCTGTCTCGATGACACCGCCTACAACTTCAGCAAAACGCGCCGCGTCTGGCCAGCCTTCCAGCATGAACTTAGACAGAGTCGGCCTGGAATCCAATGGAATGTACCGCCCCGTTTCGACGGCTCTCTGTGTCTCCAACCCGCGAGCCCTCAATCGGCCGGTGAGCCCGTCCAGGTGCGTCCGAGTGGCAATCACGACGGCGGAATCACCTCCCCCGAGTGCGGTGCCGATAGAGCGGCTCAACGAGTCGAGGAAGGACGCGTCCTCAACGTAGAATTGCACTTGGTGGTCCGAATGGTGACGGTGGTCGCGCGTCTCGATGCCTCGCTGGCATGATTCGTGACTGGAGAGTGGAATACCTGCCTTGCTCACTTAGACTCTCCTATCGAAGCGATTTGAGCTCAGGCGACGGTCCCGGGTGTAGGGGCTACGCGAAGAGTGGCATTAAAGCTTCAGAATGAGCAAGATATGACAACCGCCACCTCAAGATTTGCTTCCGCAAATCAACAATTTCCAAGGCAAATGCTCGGGAGTCGGGTTCCACTACTACTATTACGGTTGGCTGATGACAATGCAATACAGTAAATCTCGTATGTGGGCGGATTGGACTTGGTATTCACTCTGCCGCGCTGTTGAGCGATTCTCGCACCACGCCTAATAATGTTCGCGACGGATACCTTGTCCCGCGAGATATGCAGCGGGTATCGTGAGATAGTGTCGAGGACACTATGATCACGGCCAAACCCTCCCCGCTCGCGTTTCCCGACATGGCAGGCCCTATTCGCGCTGAATTATTCAGCGTGGAACGCCTCGAGCAACACGCGGAAAGCCTCGCGGCTGCACAAGCCATAACCAGTGAACCTGTTCCAGGCCGGCCGCTCCTTCCTCGAGTCCTGGAGAACGGCCGCGTTCTCCTCGAATACTATCGAGCCACCGCCCGGGCGATCCAGCGGGAACAAACCATCACACCCGCGGCGGAATGGCTGGTTGACAACTATTTTATCGTCGAGGAACAACTGCGCGAAATCCGCGACGATTTGCCCACTGGGTATTATCGCGAATTGCCCAAACTTGCCGCGGGCCACTTGGAAGGTTTTCCCCGCGTTTTCGGCGTTGCCTGGGCATTCGTTGCGCACACCGATAGCAGGTTCGAACCGGAGTTGTTGCGGCGCTTCGTGAGGGCCTATCAGCGGTTGCAACCCCTCACCAGCGGCGAACTTTGGGCGGTAGCCATCACGCTTCGCGTCGTGCTGGTGGAGAATCTCCGCAGATTGGCGGAGAGCATGGCGCATAGCCGTCGCGCGCGAGAAGAGGCGGACCTTCTCGCCGACAGCCTTCTCGGCACCGGTGGCCGGGAGTTGATCGCTCCCGCGGCAGCCCTCCGGAAATTTGAGAACAAGCCTCTGGACAGAGCGTTCGCGGTGCAGCTTGTCCAGCGTCTGCGTGATCTGGACCCGAAGGTCGGCCCCATCTTGCTCTGGCTTGATGAACGCCTTGATGCACAGGGGACTACCGCCGACGAAATCGTTCGCGCCGAGCATCAGGATCAGACGGCCATGACGGTTACCGTACGCAACGTCATTACGAGTATGCGGTTGACGTCCGCGTTCGATTGGCAGGAATTCTTCGAGAGCGTCAGCCTGGTCGATGAAATTCTACGCAACGGCAGCAATTTTGCCGAGATGGATTTTGCCACCAGGGACTATTACCGCCACGCGATCGAGGATCTTTCCAGGGGCACGTCACACTCGGAAATTGAAATCGCACGGCGTGCCCTCCAACGCGCCAAGCGGCCGTCCGCGAAGCAACCGGGCGACAAGACGCAAGGCGACGATCGGCTTGCGGATCCCGGTTACTATCTCATCTCCCAGGGCCGCTTGGCTTTTGAGCGCGAACTTGGCTTTCGCGTGCCTTGGAGTCGACGGTTCTTGCGCCTGTATGTTCGAGCCGCTGTCCCCGGTTACCTGGGAACTATCTTCCTCATCACAGCAGTCATTCTTGCGCTGCCGCTGCTACATGCAAGGGAGCTGGGAATCACCACCTGGCGGCTGGCGTCGCTGGGGCTGCTTGCCGCGATTCCCGCATCCGATCTGGCTATAGCGCTCATCAACCGCGCGGTGACAGATCTATTAGGCCCCCGCACATTGCCACGGCTGGAGTTGCGCGACGGCATACCCGGCCATTTGCGAACGATGGTTGTGATCCCGACTTTGCTTACCAACCAATATGTAATCAAAGAGCAGGTGGAACGCCTAGAGATTCATTATCTGGCGAACCCCGATGGGGACCTCCGTTTTGCATTGCTCTCTGATTGGACGGACGCTCCAAGCGAGACCATGCCAGGTGACGATGAATTACTGGCGGCCGCCGTTGACGGAATTTCGAACCTGAATAAGCGGCACGGCCCTGCGCCCGGGGGCGGAGAACGCTTTTTTCTATTCCACCGCCGCCGCGTTTGGAATGAATGCCAGCAAGGATGGATGGGGTGGGAGCGCAAGCGCGGAAAGCTGCATGAACTGAATCATCTCTTGCGCGGGTGTTCGAACACTACGTTCATACCGATAGGCGGCCGGCCCCCGGAAGCAATCGCGGATGTCCGCTACGTCATCACACTTGATGCAGACACTCGTTTGCCGCGGGGCGCGGCTGCCCGTCTAGTGGGAACCATGGCGCATCCCCTCAACCGCCCGAAGTTCAGCGCTCGCGAGGGCCGCGTCGTGGACGGCTACTCCGTGGTTCAGCCACGTATTACACCCACGCTTCCGGCAGATCGTGAGGGATCGCTCTTCCAGAATACCTTTTCCGGCCCGAGCGGCATGGACCCGTACGCTTCCGCGATCTCGGACGTCTACCAGGATCTATTCAGGGAGGGTTCCTACACCGGAAAAGGAATTTATGACGTCGACGCGTTCGAAGAGTCCCTGACGGGCAAAGTTCCGGACAACTCCTTGTTGAGCCACGACCTGTTCGAAGGCATCTTTGCGCGGGCGGCCTTGGCATCGGACATCGAGCTATTCGAAGAGTTTCCGTCTCACTATGAGGCCGCGGCCGCCAGGCAGCACCGGTGGGCGCGAGGCGACTGGCAACTCCTGCCTTGGATCTTCAGGAAGGGCGGGAAGTCCCCAGACATGCGCCGGAAGTACTCCATCCCCGCGATCAGTAGATGGAAAATGCTCGACAACCTGCGTCGCACGCTTTCGGCGCCCGCCATGTTTCTGACATTGATCGTTGGGTGGCTGATGTCCCCACTATCTCCGTGGATGTCGACGAGATTCATCCTGCTCATGATTTCGATTCCCCTGGTCCGACTGTCGGTCACGCGCAGGAACTTGCTTCAGTGGGTGACCGCGGCCCAAGCCAAGCATGCGGTCGACCTGAACCTGTACGGGATCTTTGAGAGAATGGCCGGCGGCGTCTTGTTCGCCCTCGCAGCGTTGGCCGCCGTGAGTTTTGGAGGGCATCAGGCGATGCCCGTGGCCCTGCCGTTCATCCTCATGTGGGCTGCATCCCCGGCTATCGCACGCTGGATCAGCGAGCCTCCTCAGCTGACGGAGGCGGAACCTCTGTCCTCGAGTGAGACTCGAACTCTGCGATTGGTTGCGCGGCGAACGTGGCGCTTCTTTGAAAAGTTTGTTTCAACTGAAGATCATTTCCTTCCTCCCGACAATCTTCAGGAAGAGCCTAAGCCGGTGGTGGCCCATCGCACTTCACCCACGAATATAGGTTTGTATCTTGTGTCCACTATCGCCGCGCGTGACTTCGGGTGGCTGGGTACGTTTGATGCAATCGGCCGCATCGAAACGACGCTGACGACCATGCGTCAACTGGAGTTATTCCGCGGCCATTTCTTCAACTGGTATGACACGCGGGAATTGCGGCCGCTCGACCCAAAGTATGTTTCCTCCGTCGATAGCGGGAATCTCGCCGGCCACTTGCTGGTTCTCGCAAACAGTTGCCGGGAGTTGGTTCAGAGGTCGCCGATCGACGCCCGCATACTCACAGGATTGCAGGATTCGATATGGTTATTGGAAGAAGCGCTGGCCGACAGCGGGGACGCGCGGCGCACCCATACGGTCACACGGAAACATCTCAGCAACGCTGTCGAGGCGCTCGCCACGGCGGCCGGCTCGGTACCTGGCAACGTGCTGGAGTGGGCGTCACGCTTCGCCGAGTTGCGTGAGCGCGCCCAGACCCTGGATGACATTGCGCAAACCCTGCAGCAAGAGGAGGGAGACGCTCAGGATTCGGAATTGCGCGTTTGGGCGGCAGCGGCGAGAGACTGCGTCGAAAGTCACGCCAGGGACGTAGAAATTCTGATCCCCTGGGCCCGATTGCCTTCGAAAGAAATAGCAGCCATGGCGGAACGACCCCTGCAGCAGGCGCCAGAATGGGCGGTCATCGAGCCTTATTTTCGCACGCTGCCTACATTGGCGGAGGCTCCCGAACGATTCGAGGCCGCGCTTAGGGAACTCGGTGTTCTCCGCGCAAACTTGCACCCAGACTCTGCTACAGACCGGGACGCGGTGGCGCGGATCGACGCGCTGAGTGGGGCGGTAACACAATCCATTACTGAAGCTGCGGCGCTGACTCGCCGCCTTCTAGACGTTTCTCATGCGGCGGAAAAATTGTTTTACGCGATGGATTTCACATTCCTGTTCGATAATACGCGAAAGCTCTTTTCCATCGGGTACCGCGCCACGGATGGCAGCCTGGACCCCAATTGCTACGACCTGCTGGCCTCGGAGGCCAGGCTCACGAGCTTCATTGCCATCGCTAAGGGAGACGTCCCTTCCTCGCATTGGTTTCGCCTGGGCCGCTCGCTGACGCCGGTGGGCCGTGGGTCCGCACTCATCTCCTGGTCGGGATCGATGTTCGAATATTTGATGCCGGCGCTCGTGATGCGTTCACCCACCGGGAGCATGCTGAACCAAACCTATCGGCAGGTTGTGCGCCGCCAAATTGAATACGGGATTGAGCGCTCCGTTCCCTGGGGAGTTTCAGAGTCAGCCTACAACGCGCGCGATCTCGACCTCACGTACCAGTATTCCAGTTTTGGAGTGCCTGGCCTGGGACTCAAACGCGGCCTCAGTGAAGACCTAGTCGTCGCGCCGTATGCCACGGCGCTGGCAGCAACGGTTGATCCGTACGCTGCCACCCGAAATTTCGCGCGCCTGGCCGAAGCCGGCGGCAGAGGGATCTACGGCTATTATGAGGCCCTCGATTACACAAGTAGCCGTGTGCCCGAGGGAAAGGATGTGGCCGTCGTTCGTGCTTATATGGCGCACCATCAGGGCATGTCTTTGGCGGCACTTGCGAATGTCGTGCTGGATGGCGTGATGCTCGGCCGTTTTCACGCCGAGCCAATCGTGCAAGCCACCGAATTGCTCTTGCAGGAGCGCACGCCCCGCGACGTGTTGGTGGCGCGGCCCCGCGCGGAAGAAGTTCACGCGGCGGCGCAGGTTCGTGAACTTATCCCGCCGGTCGTGCGCCGTTTCACGACTCCGTACGAGGCCACGCCGCGGACGCAACTCCTCTCCAACGGCCGGTATGCCGTGATGTTGACGGCAGCGGGCTCGGGGTACAGCCGCTGGCAAAACATTGCGATCACTCGTTGGCGGGAAGACCTCACGCGGGATTGCTGGGGGACTTACATTTTTGTGCGTGACGAGCAGAGCGGGAATGTCTGGTCAGCCGGCCACCAGCCCGCTGGCGTTGAACCTGATTCCTACGAAGCGGTGTTCTACGAAGACCATGCGGAATTTGGAAGGCGCGATCGTTCGTTGGCTACCTTGCTTGAGGTCGTTGTCTCTTCCGAAGACGACGCGGAAGTCCGGCGTGTCTCCATCACGAATCTGGGGGCACGCGCGCGCGACATCCAGGTCACCTCCTATGCGGAGATTTCACTCACTTCGCAGCCAGCGGACGTGGCTCATCCGGCCTTTTCCAATCTGTTCGTGGAGACTGACTTGGTCCCCGACGTTGGGGCGATCCTTGCGACGCGCCGCAAGCGATCCGACGACGAGCCATCAGTATGGGCCGCGCACGTGGTGTTCGCGGAAGGCGAAACCGCAGGCGACCTGCAATTCGAGACGGATCGCGCCCGATTCCTGGGGCGCGGGCATGACCTGCGCAACGCAGTGTCTATTGCCGATGGCCGCCCGCTTTCCAACACGGTAGGCCCCGTGCTCGACCCGGTGATGAGCTTGCGGCGCACGGTGCATATTCCTCCCGGAACCACGGCGCGGATCGCGTTTACAACCATTGCAGCTCCTACCCGCCAACAAGCTTTGGACCTCGCAGACAAGTACCGCGACGCCAGAGCCTTTGAACGCACCCTTACGCTTGCCTGGACGCAGGCGCAAGTGCAACTCCACCATTTGGGCATCGGCTCGGAAGAAGCCCACTTGTTCCAGAGATTGGCCAACGCCGTGATTTATTCCGACGCCTCTCTGCGGCCCACTTCGGACGTCCTCGGCAGGAGCAATGTGGACCTTGCCACACTCTGGGCGCAGGGAATTTCCGGCGATCTGCCAATCGTTCTGGCGCGTATCGACAATGAGCAAGACGTCGAGATAATCCGCCAACTGCTGCGTGCCCATGAATACTGGCGGATGAAGCATCTATCGGCGGACGTGGTCATCATCAACGAAAAACCTCCGTCCTACATGCAAGATCTCCAGGGCTCCCTCGAAGCGCTCGTTCACGGAAGTCAATTGCGGCTCTCCCCGGATACCAGTAGCGCAAGCGGCCGCATCTTCCTGTTGCGCGGCGATCTGATTTCCCCGCAGACGCGTACGCAGCTCCAAAGCGCCGCACGTGTAGTTCTGCTAAGCCGGCGCGGGACTTTAGCCGAACAAATCGGCCGGTCGCAGCACGAAGAAGTTCGGGGAGTACCTCAACAGTGGCCCGCCCGATCGGCTAAGCACCCGGACGTGCCTTTGTCCGAGACGCCTCTCGAATTTTTCAACGGGCTCGGTGGTTTCGCCGAAAATGGACGTGAATATGTGACTGTACTCAGCGAGGGATTGCGGACGCCCGAACCCTGGGTCAATGTGATCGCGAATCCTGATTTTGGATTTTTGGTTTCAGAATCGGGTTCCGGCTTCACTTGGTCGCTGAACAGTCATGAAAATCAGCTCACGCCCTGGTCCAATGACCATGTCATGGATACCCCCGGAGAAGCGATCTATATCCGCGATGAAGCCACGGGCGAGGTGTGGACTCCCACGGCGCTGCCGATCCGGGACGAAACCTCTCCCTACATCGCACGGCACGGGCAAGGCTACAGCCGTTTCCAGCATGGATCACGCGGCATCCTGCTCGACTTGGTGCAATTCGTAGCGCCCGACGATCCCATCAAGATTTCGAGACTCACTCTCCAGAATAACTCTTCTCGATCCCGCCGCCTTTCCGTGACTGCGTATGTCGAATGGGTGCTCGGCAACTCACGCAGCGCTTCGGCGCCCTACGTCATTACGGAAGTTGATCCGCAAACCGGAGCGCTTTTTGCACGGAACGCCTGGAATGGAGAATTTGGCGAACGCATCGCCTTCGCGGACCTCGCCGGGAAGCAAACTTCCTTTACGGGTGACCGTACTGAATTTCTGGGCCGCAATGGCTCACCTGACCGTCCAGCAGGGCTGGAACTGGATCATCTTCTCTCTGGAAAGGCAGGAGCAGGGCTTGATTCCTGTGCGGCGTTGCAAACCTCGGTTGATTTGCGTCCAGGTGCGAGCGCCGAGATCGTGTTTTTCCTGGGCCAAACGGAAAACCGGGATCAATCGCGCGGATTGCTCCGGCGCTATCGTAAAGCGGACTTGAACGAGGTCCTGCGCAGTGTCACGACTCGGTGGGACGACATCCTCGGCGGGGTGCAAATTTCAACACCCGACCGAGCCATGGATGTACTCGTCAATCGCTGGCTGCTCTATCAGACGCTTTCGTGCCGTATCTGGGCGCGAGCGGGATTTTATCAGGTGAGTGGCGCATATGGCTTTCGCGATCAACTCCAGGATGTGCTTGCGCTAACGATCGCAAAGCGGGGACTTACCCGCGAGCATCTTCTGCGGGCCGCCGGCCATCAGTTTATCGCGGGCGACGTTCAACATTGGTGGCATCCGCCTTCCGGGCGAGGAGTACGCACGCGCATCTCCGACGACCGTCTGTGGCTGCCCTATGCCGTCATCCAATTCCTTGAGGCCACTGGCGACGCGGCAATCCTGGACGAAGTCATCCCATTCCTCGAAGGCGAGGTGTTAGCCGAAGGGCAAAGCGAATCGTATTTCCAGCCGGTTGTATCTAAGACAACCGCCTCGTTGTTCGAACACTGCGCGCGCGCCCTCGATTGCAGCCTCGAGGTTGGCAGCCATGGTCTCCCCCTTATGGGTACAGGTGACTGGAATGACGGCATGAATCGCGTGGGCCAGAACGGTAAGGGAGAAAGTATATGGCTAGGCTGGTTCCTGCACACGATCCTCTGGGAATTTGCAAAAATCGCGGATGCCCGAGGCGAGCCTGAACGCGCGGAGACTTGGCGGCTGCATGTCAGCGCGCTGAAAGCGGCGCTGGAGCGCGACGGCTGGGATGGAGCATGGTATCGCCGCGCGTACTTTGATGACGGTACGCCGATCGGCTCCGCATCGATTCCATTGCACAATCCTGGGGAGTGCTTAGCGGCGCGGCAGAATTTGGCCGCGGTGTGCGAGCCATGAGCGCGGTCGAACAGCAGTTGGTGCGCCGGCCGGAGGGTTTGATTCTGCTTCTTTCGCCGCCATTTGACCATACGCCACTCGATCCCGGCTACATCAAGGGCTATGTTCCCGGCATTCGCGAAAACGGCGGCCAATACACGCATGCAGCCGTGTGGACTGTGCTGGCCTTCGCCGCGCTCGGGGATGGCGACAGAGCGGGCGACTTGTTCCGGATGCTCAATCCGATCAACCGTACGGCTTCCCGAGCCGGTGTGCAGCGTTACAAGGTAGAGCCGTATGTGGCTGCGGGCGATGTTTACGCCGAGCTTCCGCACATCGGGCGCGGTGGATGGACCTGGTACACCGGATCGGCGGGCTGGCTCTACCGCGCCGGAATGGAGTGGATTCTCGGATTCCGCGTGCGCGGAACGACGCTTAGCATTGATCCCTGCATCCCTCGAACTTGGTCCAACTATTCGATACTTTTCCGGTATCACTCGGCGAGCTACAAAATTGAGGTGCAAAATCCCCGAGGCGTTTCCCGCGGCGTATCTCGAGCTGAACTGGACGGGAAGCCCCTGCCCAACTCCGCGAACGTTCCGCTCGTCGATGACGGCGTCGAACATCGTGTCGTTGTAGTTCTCGGGTAAACGTGTACCGTGGCCCGCTGGTGACATCGAATCAGCCAATCTGACAGGACTTGACCCGCTGGATCGGAAGGGTGGTTGAGAGATAAAACCTCAGTGGTTATTTTGTTTCAATGGCTTTTTGATTCTGCGTCCGCGCCTGTCTGGCGGGGGGCGCCAGATTCTTTGACCTAACTCTGGTGGTAGTGGCGTATAATCCGTAAGGCTGTTGGAGATATCGTCTTGCTTTGAGGCGTTGCTTGCCGGCAAACATCTTTCCTAGTGGCGGTTGGGGGAAATAGCCCCCGGCTCAAGGGAGAATATCGTGAAGCCCCTTCGAATCCTGATTGCTGACGACCACGACCTAATGCGGCGCGGAGTCAAGACGCTGCTCCTGTCGCATACGAGTTGGGAAATCTGCGGAGAAGCCAAGACCGGCCGCGAAGCGGTCGCCAAAACCGAGGAGCTAAAGCCCGATATCCTAATATTGGATATCAGCATGCCGGACCTGAACGGCGTGG
>WNGN01003782.1_pt1 | contig 14759 bp, 16 predicted proteins | sample 5400561 | NCBI WGS metagenome assembly WNGN01 (sample SAMN13153379, study PRJNA577476) | soil metagenome | isolation source: 115 cm soil or saprolite under Garry oak tree replicate 2 | place: USA:California | collected 2016-06-15
TTCAGCGTGAACATGAGCGGCGGAACGTCGAAGCCCGCGCGCAGCCGGTAGCCGACGCCCGCCTCGCCCTCGACCGGGACGCCTGAGAGCGACAGGTCGCGCACATCGCGATAGACCGTGCGCAGCGACACGCCGAGCCGGCCCGCCAGAAACGCCGCCGTCGTGAGACGGCGGCCGCGCAGGAACTGGACGATCTGGAAGAGGCGATCGGCGCGCGGCATGGCCTGTCTAGCTCATCGCGTGCAGCCCGATGCGGTTGCCCTCGCAGTCCGACACATGGGCGATGAAGCCCTGGTTGCCGGGCAGCGCCATCTTCGGCATCAGCACCTTCGCGCCCGCGGCGGTCGCGCGCTTGAGCGCAGCGTCGATCCCGGGCTCGGCCGCGAGATAGGTCACCGTCCCCTTCGCCGAGGGCTCGTAGCCTTCGCCTTTCATCAGGCAGCCGCCGATTCCGTCCGCGGCGTGCGGGAACAGCGCGAGTTCATACGGGCCGAAGCTCTCGGCTTTCAGCTTCCCGTCGAGCAGCTTCTCGTAGAAGGCGGTCGCGCGCCTGAGATCGGACACCGCGATTTCGCTCCAGACCACTGCGTTCTTCATTTCAGTCTCCTTCTAGGTGAAGTGCGGGATTCGCACGCCTGAAAGGATGGGGCGCCCCTGCTGACAGCGTTATGTCAGCAGGGTTCGCTATTCGAACCGAACCGCCGGGTCGCTGTATACGAAGCGCCCTCCCACCATGGTCGCGACCGGCTTCAGGCTCTCGATCTGCTTCTCCGGGATGGTGAGGATGTCGGCCGGGAGTATAACCAAGTCGGCGAGCTTGCCGCGCTCGATCGACCCCTTCAGGTTCTCCTCGAAGCTGAGCCTCGCGTTGTTGATGGTGAAGAGGCGCAGCGCCTCTTCCCTCGTGATGCGCTGGTTGGCGCCGTAGACACCGTCCGATATCGTCTCGCGCGAGACGAAGTGGTACATCGCCCAGAACGGGTTGTAGGGAATCACCGGCGAATCGGTGCCGCCCGCGACGAGAATGCCCTGGTCGAGAAAGCTCCGCACCGGCGTCACCTGCTCGGCGCGCTCGCGGCCCCAGTACCTGATCAGGCTCGGGCCGGCGCGATACAGATGGTCCTGCGCCGAGATCACCAGGTCGAGCCCCTTTACGCGCGGATAGTGGTCGGGCCGGCCGATGAAGAAGTGCTCGACCGACCAGCGCTTGCCGCGGATCGAGCGGTCGCGGTCTGCTGCGGCGTAGGCGTCCAGCACCTGATCGATCGCGGCGTCGCCCACCGCGTGCGTGGCGACGCGCCAGCCGAGGCGATTCAGCTCGCGCACCGCGGCGACGTAATCGGCAAGCGGCACGACCTGGATTCCCTTGAACTTCCCGCCTTTGCCGAAAGGCTCCTCATAGGCCGTGCGCATGTGCCCGCCTTCGAACCCGCCGTCGACCAGCGTCTTCATCCCGCCGATGCGCAACCATTCGTCGCCTTCGTCGGGCCTGACGTTCCACGAAGCGATGGTCTCGCGCATCTTTTCCACGCTCGAATAATCGAAGATGCGCATGAGGTAATTGACGCGAAGGGTCAGTTTCCCCTGCGCCTTCAGCTGCTGGAACATGCGGTAGGGCTCGATCGCGCTCCCACCGAACTGGAACTGCCCGGGAATGCGGATTCCGGTGAGCCCGGCCGCGTTCAAGAGCTTCATCTGCGCGAGGATCTCCTCCGCCGCGAGCTTCGGCGGCGGCGGCAGCTTCACCAGGCCGCGCGCGGTATCCACCAGCTCGCCGTTCAATTCTCCGTCCGCGTCGTGGCCGATCTCCCCGCCCGGCGGCACGGGCGTAGCGCGCGTGATGTTCCAGCGCCTCATTGCGGCCGAATTGACGATAAACTCGTGCCCGCCGCGCACCAGCACCACCGGATTGTCCGGAGCGACGCGGTCGAGGTCCCTTCGGTGCGGCAGGCGCTTCTCGCGCAGCTGCGCCTCGTGCCAGTCGGAATTGGATACCACCAGGTCGCCGGGCTTGCTCACCTTGACCCGCGCCTCGACCGCGGCGAGCAGCTCCGCCATGCTGCGCACGCCCGCGAGATCCACGCCCGGCCCGCCACCCGCGTTGTGCAGGTGCCCGTCCATGAGCCCCGGAATCACGGTCCGCCCGCGCAGATCGATCAGGCGCGTCGCCGGGCCCGCCGTGCGACGCACTCCTTCGTTCGTCCCGACCGTAACGAAGCGACCGTCCCGGATCGCCACCGCCTGCGCGATCGAGAACGCGGGATCGACGGTGACGATCTTGCCGTCATAAAGGATCAGCTCGGGAGCGGCCGCATTAACGGAGACCCCCGGCGCAGCCGAGCACGCCGCGAGAGCCGCGGAAAGGGCAATTGCGGCGAATTGCTTCATCTGAACTCTCCCACGGCGTTTCACGGCTGCGCCGCGTCGAGGATCACCGGCACCGCCATCCTCCGGAATATCGCATCCGCCTGCGCGGGCGTGAGGCTCGACTTCTCGTCGAGCCACCATGTAACGACGCCCATCAGCGCCCCGACCACGAACTGAACGACCGCGTTTCGAGGGATGCCCGCCGGGCCTTCGCCGAGCGCGAGTCGTGCGAGGTCGTTCCGCACCAGCTCCGCCAGCAGGTTGCGCAGCTTGCGCATCGCCACCTCGCCGGTGCGCCGCCCGACGATGGCATGGTAGACGCGCCGGTGGCCGTCGACGTGCTCGAAGAAAGGAAGGCTGAACGCGAAGCCCCGCTCGCGGAAGCTGCCCCTCGTCGCGAGCGCGGCGCGCTGGTAGCCGAGCAGCTGCTTGCTGAAGTTCTTGAAGCCGCTGTCGAACAAGTCCTCCTTGTCGGTATAGTGGGCGTAGAAGGTCGACCGGCCCACGTTGGCGCGGTCGACGATGTCGCCGACGGTGACGGCGTCGTAGCCCTTCTCGATCATCAGCGCGATCAGCGCCCGATGCAGCGATTCACGCGTGCGTTGTACGCGACGGTCCACGCGCCTCCCAGGAGTTTTCGGACAGTCCGGCGGGAAATGTCCAGTAAGGGACAAAGCGGCGCCGGCCTTCCTTCCGGCATTGTAGGCGATCGCCTAGGGTGGCGGCCTCGGTCGTCACCTCGGAAGGAGAAGGAACATGGAATGTGCAATCGCGGGTGCAACGCGGGAGAGCGGACTCCCGAACGCGCCCTGGGCGGTGGCTTGGTTCACGTGGCCGGCGCTCTTCGTCGCGAACGTCGGCGTTTCGCTGCACGCCATCGCCGTGCAGTGGGACTACTCGACGGTGCTGACCTCCCTGCTGCTCGTGAACGTAGCGGTGCTGATCGCGCTCGAGTCCGCGTTTCCCGCCGACCGGAAGTGGAGCATGAGCTGGCGATCGGTTCTTCGCGACCTCAAGTACTTCGGCGTCTCGGGTGTCACCATCGCCGCGACCAACGCGCTCTTTGGCCTCGCGTCGATCCGGCTGAACGCCGGACACGAGGGCCCGATCACCGACTGGCCCTTGTGGGCGTCGGTCCCGGCAGCGCTGCTGGTGGTGGACTTCCTCAACTACTGGCAGCACCGCTGGAGCCACGAGCTGAAAGGGAAGCTTGGGAATCTTCTCTGGCGCACCCACGCCGCGCACCACCTGCCGCAGCAGGTCTACGTGCTGATGCACGTCGCGGGCCACCCGATCAACATCTTCATCGTGCGCGGCTTCGTGAACCTCCTGCCGCTTTACCTGCTCGGGGCGAGCCCGGAGACGGTGCTCGTCGCGAACGTCATCGTCACGCTCCAGGGCCTGATGTCGCACCTCAACCTCGACCTGCGAGGCGGGTGGTTCAACTACGTCTTCGTCGGCACTGAGCTGCACCGCTACCACCACAGCGCGAGGCTCGACGAGTCGAAGAACTACGCGGCGACCCTTTCCTTCCTCGACCTCGCCTTCGGCACGTTCGTCTACCGGCCGGGGCGGCTGCCCGAGCGCCTAGGAGTGGAGGACCCCTCCGCCTACCCCGACTCGAACGAGCTGTGGAAAGTGATGAAGTTGCCGTTCGTCACGCCTCAGCGCTGGTAGGTCCCGACGAGCTCCGCCCGTGCGATGACGTGGCCCTGCATTGCGCGCTCGAGCACGGCCTTGTTGGCACGGCTCAAGCCCTGGAGCACCGTGTCGAGCGCGTACAGCTTGTGGAAGTAGCGGTGCCGCCCGACGGGCGGGCACGGGCCGCCGTAGCCGGTGCGCTGCCAGTCGTTCGCCCCCTCCGCGGTCCCCGCCGGCAGGCTCTTCACGCCCTCGGCGAGCCTTGCGGCGGACGGCGGCAGGTTGTACAGCACCCAGTGCACCCAGGTCATCTTCGGCGCGGCCGGGTCCGGCGCATCCGGGTCGTCGACGATGAGGGCGAGGCTCTTCGCCCCGGGCGGCACGGCCGACCAGGAGAGCGGCGGCGAAACGTCGCCGCCGTCGCAGGTGTATTTCTTCGGGATCGCGCCGTTGTTCGCAAAGGCGCTCGAGCTGAGATTCATCGCTCCGCTCCTTCCGTCGGGCGGTGGAGATATCGTCCGAGAGGCGGACCGACGACGTTGCCGTTCTCGCATACCAGCATCCCTCGGAGGAAAGTCGCCTTGACGCGCGCCGAGAGCTCGATCCCCTCGAAGGGCGTGTAGCCCTGCGAGGATTCGGAATCCTTCGCGCGCACGGTCCAGGTCTCGCGAGGGTCGACTATGGCGAGGTCGGCGTCGAGGCCCGAGGCGATGTCGCCCTTCGAGTTGAGGCCGTAGCGGCGCGCCGGGTTGTGGCTGGTGAGGCTCGCGATGCGGCCGAGCGGCAGCCCGCGCCTCGTTCCCTCGGAGACGAGCGCCGGCAGCAGGACCTCGGTGCCACCGAAGCCCGACTTCGCGAGCCAGATGTTGCCGAAGGTCTTCTTCACCGTTTTGGTCTCGTGCCGGCAGCAGGCGTGATCGCTCACCACCCAGTCGATCTTGCCCTCGAGGAGCTTCTCCCACAGGAACTCGACGTCCTCGCGGGGACGGATCGGCGGGTTGACCTTGGCGAGCACGCCCGCCTTCGAGCCCGTGTCGAGCATCAGGTGGCCGATCGTCGCCTCGCGGCGGAAGTCGATGTGCGGGAAGACGTCGGCCATCTGCAGCGCCGCGACGAGCGCCTTCTTCGAGGAGAGGTGCAGCAGGTTGACGTTCGGCAGAGCGGTCTCGTCCGCGAGGTAGGCGGCGATGTACACCGCGAGGCCCTCGGAGTGCGGCGGGCGCGCCGCGTGGTAGGCCGCGAGGCCCTTCAGCTTCGAGCGCTCGATCCTCTTCGTATACGCGGTCATGATCTCGGCGGTCTCGCAGTGCAGCGACAGGCTGATCTGCGCCGCCTTGTCGGGGAAGCGCTGGCGCGCGGCCTGCACCGCGCGCATCACGAACTCGAAATGCGCGAAGTCGTAGCGCTCGTCCTTGCCGATCATCAGGAACCTGCGCTGGTCGTCCGAGCGGCCGTGCAGGCCGTGCGAGCCGTAGAACATGAAGATCTTGAACGAGGCGACGCCGTGCTTGGACACGAGCATCGGGATCTCGCGCAGGTGCGTCGAGTCCATCGGCGCGAGGTGATAGCCGTAGTCGACGTGGAACCTGCCCTTCGAGGTCTTCAGCACCTCGGGGAAGAACTTCGCGTAGGGACCGCCGCGGTTCAAGTAGTACTGGCCAGTGCGGAAGTAGTTGAGCATCGACGTGACGCCGCCCTGGGCGGCGGCGCGGCTCTCCGAGACCGCGTCCTCCTTCAGCGGCGCGTAGATGCCGGTGTGCATGTGCGCGTCGACCGCGCCGGGGAAGGCGAGCCGGCCACGCCCGTCGTAGACCGCCTTCGCCTCCTCCGCGCGAAGGCCCGGAGCGATGCGGGAAAACCTGCCGTCTTTCACCGCGATGTCCGCTTCGACCGGGGCGCCCGGCCCCGGGCGCACGACGCGGACGTTCTTGATGATGAGATCGTCGCGCAGACTCACGCGGTGCCTTTCAGCCGCTTCTCCAAGTGCCCGAGCAGGCCGCCGTCGCGGATGAGCACCATCAGATGCCCCGGGACCGGCTCGCAAGCGATAGCCCGCTTCTGCGTCAGGTTCTCGACCCGGCCGGCTTCGGCGTCGACCTCCAGAAGATCGCCCGCGCGGAAGCTCCCCGCCTCGGCGCACACGAGCAGCGGCAGCCCGAGGTTGAAGGCGTTGCGGTAGAAGAGGCCGGCGAAGGAAGGCGCGAGCACTGCGGCGACGCCGAGGTGCACCAGCGCCGCCGCGGCCTGCTCGCGCGAGGACCCGGCGCCGAAATTCCTGCCGCCCACGACCACGTCGCCCTTGCGCACTTCTTCTGCGAAGCGCGGCTCGACCGACTCCAGGCAGTGCTTGGCTATCTCATCGATCCCGAACTTCATGGTGTGCCCGGGCGCGAGCGCCTCCGTGTTCAAATCGTCGCCGAACACCCAGGCGCGACCGCTCATTGCAGCAGCTCCCGGGGATCGACGATCTTCCCGGTGGCGGCCGCCGCGGCCACGGTGTAGGGCGAGCCGAGATAGATCCGCGCGGACGCCGCGCCCATGCGCCCCCGGAAGTTGCGCGCCGTGGTCGAGATCGCCACAGTGTTCTCGGGCAAGAGATAATTTCCATAGCCGGCGCAGGCGCCGCAGGCGTTCGGCAGCAGCTCCGCGCCCGCATCGAGCAACGCGGCGAGCGTGCCTTCGGCGCGCGCGGTCTCCTGATCCTTCGCCGACGCCGGCGCCACCTGGAGCCGGACGCCGGCCGCGGCGCGCCGGCCCCTCAGCACCTGCGCCGCCATGCGCAGGTCCTCGAGCTTGGCGCCGGTGCAGGCGCCGATGTAGGCGAGGCCGATCTTCGTCCCGGCGAATTCGGCGACGGGCTTCGAGTTGGCCGGGCTGTGCGGCGCCGCCACCTGGGGCGCGAGCCCGCCGGCGTCGAAGCGGTGTTGCTCGAGCAGCGGAGCGCCGGCGTCGCTTCGCCAGGTCTCGGTGTCGACGTCGCGCGCGCCGCGCGCCTCGAGCCATTCGCGCGTCGTCGCGTCCGGAGCGATCAGCCCGGTCTGCCCGCCGAGCTCGGCGGTCATGTTCGCGAGCGTCATGCGCTCCTGCATCGGCAGCCAAGAGACCGCGCTCCCGGCGTACTCGACCGCCTCGTAGCGGCCGCCGTCGAGGCCCAGGCGCGCGATGAGCGCGAGCATCATGTCCTTGGCCGCGACGCCGCGCGAAAGGCGCCCGCTCCACTCGATCTTGATGGTGTGCGGCACGCGCAGCCAGATCTCGCCCGTCACCAGCACGCCGACCATCTCGGTCGAGCCGACGCCGAACATGTAGGCGCCGAAGGCGCCGCCGGTCGGGGAATGGCTGTCGCCGCCGACGGCGAACATCCCGGGCCTGAGATAGCCGTTCTCCGGCAGCACCACGTGGCAGATGCCCTCGCCGTCGTGGAAGCGCGCGACGCCCGCTTCGGCCGCCCAGTCGCGCGCGATGCGGATGATCGTGCGGCTCTCCTCGTCGTTCGCCGGCAGGTAGTGATCGGTGGCGAGCACCACCTTGCCGGGATCCCAGACCTTCGCGCCCAGGCGCTCGAGCATCGGCTTCACGCGGCGCGGCCCGCCCGAGTCGTGCATCATCGCGAGATCCACCTTGCAGGTGACGATCTCGCCGGGCGTCACGGCGGCCTTCCCCGCCGCCCGGGCAACGATCTTCTGCGCGAGAGTTTGTGCCATCCTCATATTCCAAGATACGCGCGCTTCAGCTCCGGCCGCGCGAGCAGCTCGGCCGGAGTGCCGTGAAACGCGCACTCGCCATTCTCCAGCACATAGGCGCGGCGCGCGACCTCCAGCGACTGGGCGACGTTCTGCTCGACGAGGAGGATCGCCAGGCCCTCCGCGTTCAGCCGGGCGATCAGCGCGAACATCTCCTCCACCATCAGGGGCGCGAGGCCGAGCGAGGGCTCGTCGAGGATCAGCAGGCGCGGCTCGGCCATCAGCCCCCGGCCGATCGCGAGCATCTGCTGCTCGCCGCCGGAGAGGGTGCCTGCGCGCTGCGACATCCTCCCGGCGAGCCGCGGGAACACGGCGAGCGCGCGCTCGATGTTCGCCTCGCGGTGAGCGCGGCCGCGGCGATAGCTGCCGAGGAGCAGGTTCTCCCGCACCGTGAGGTCCGGGAACACGCGCCGGCCCTCGGGCACCTGCACCAGGCCCGCCGCGACGATGTCCGCGGCGCGTGCCCGCGTGATGTCGCGCTCCTCGAAACGTATGCTGCCGCCGAAGGGCGCCAGCAGCCCGCACACCGTGTTGTTGAAGGTCGACTTGCCGGCGCCGTTCGATCCGAGAACGGCGACGATCTCGCCCGCGCGGATCTCCAGGTCGATTCCCCGCAGCACCTCGACCGCGCCGTAGCCGCCGCGAAGTTCTCTCACTTCAAGCACGCGCGGCCTCCGCGGCGCGGTGGCCGAGATAGGCTTCGATCACGCGCGCGTCGTTCGCGATCTGCGTGGGCGGCCCTTGCGCGATCAGCCGGCCCTCGTTCAGCACGAACACGGTATCGGCGAGGTTCATCACCGCCTGCATGACGTGCTCGATCAGGAGCACGGTGACGCCGGAATCGCGGATGCCGCGCACCACCGGCAGCACTCCCGCGATCTCCTGCGGATTGAGCCCCGCGAGCACCTCGTCGAGCAAGAGCAGCTTTGGCCCGGTGGCGAGCGCGCGAGCGAGCTCCAGGCGCTTCCTTCCGGCGACCGTGAGATTCGCGGCGATCTTGTCCAACTGCGAATCGAGCCCCACCTGCGCTGCGATCGCTTGAGCGTGCGCGAGCGCGTCCCGGCGCGAGGCGCGCGCGAGGTGCGCTCCCACGGCGATGTTCTCGCGCACGGTCTGCGCCGCGAAAGGCTGCACGATCTGGAAGGTGCGGACGAGGCCCGCACGGCAGAGTAGATGCGGGCCAAGGCCGGTGACGTCCTCGCCGAGAAAGCGCACCGTGCCCGAGTCGGGCGCGAGAAACCCGGAGACAACCCCGAACAGCGTCGATTTCCCCGCGCCGTTCGGGCCGATCAGCGCGGTGATGCCGCCCGCGGCGACCGCCAGGCTCACGTCGGCGAGCGCCTGCACGCCGCCGAAGCGGACCGATACGCCGCGCACCTCGAGCATCAGGCGCCCCGTCGCGCGAAGAGGCCCGCGACGCCGCGCGGCAAGAACATCACCATGCCGACGAGCGCCACGCCGTAGGCGATGAGGCTCACCCCCGGAACGTCGCCGGCGAGATTGCGCGTGAGCTCGCCCAGCGCCTGCAGCACGGCGGCCCCGAGCAGCGGGCCGAACACCGTACCTAGGCCCCCGACGATGGGCCCGAGCAGGGCTTCGACCGACACCGCCGGACCGTAGGCGATGTGCGGATCGACGTAGTGAAAGTACTGCACATAGAAGACGCCGCCCGCCGCCATCAGCACCGCGGACATCGCGATCGCGGCGAGCTTCACGCGGAAGACATCGACGCCGAGCGCCGCGGCGGATTCTTCGCCGTCTCGCACCGCCGCCAGCCACGCGCCGAAGCGCGAGCGCTTCAGCCACCAGGACGCGAGGAACCCGACGAGAACGAAAGCGAGGATCAGGTAGAGGAAGCCGGCCTTGCCGAACTGCATCTCGGCCGCGGATTCCCTGAGCGGCAGGAGCAGCCCGACGCCCCCGCCGGTGAACGGAACCGAGTTCGCGAGGATCCGGAACACCTCGGCAAAGGCGAGCGTCACCAGCGCGAAGTACGAGCCGCGCAGGCCGTAGCGGAACGACAGCGCGCCGACGAGAACGCCCGAGGCCGCGCCGCAGGCGACCGCGAGCGGCAGCGCGATCCAGGCGTTCAGCCCCAGGTGCACCTGCAGCGCGGCGCTCGCGTACGCGCCGGTGCCGAAGAAAAGCGCGTGGCCGAACGAATACTGCCCGCCAAAGCCGGCGAGCAGGTTCCAAGCCTGGCCGAGCAACGTCGAGTAGAGCACCATGATGGCGAGGTTGAGGACGAAGCCTGAGCTGACAAAAGCCGGGAGCAAGACTACGGCAATCGTGAACGCGGCGACCGCCGCCAGCTCACGCACGGCGCGCCGCCCCGAAAAGCCCCTGCGGGCGGAAAAGCAGGATCGCGATGAACACGAGGAAGATGCCGATCTGACCGAGGCTCTCGCCGAGCCACAGCCCGCCCAGCGATTCGATCACGCCGACGATGAAGCCGCCCGCGAGCGCGCCGGCAAAGCTCCCCATGCCCCCCAGCACCACGATCGTGAAGGCGATCAGCACGAAGCCGTTGCCCACCTGCGGGTTGACGTAATAGGAGGGCAGAAGGCGCCCTTGGGCTCCTTCGCCACCGCGCGGATGGCGCGGCCGAGGTCGGTGCGCGAGACGAGCAGGAGCATGAGCGCCGCGACCGCGAGCGCGCCGAAGAACGCCACGACCTTCGGCACGGCGATCATCGCGCCGGCGACGTTCACCGTCGAGAACGTGTACGCGGTCTCGATCGTGCGCGTGTCGGACCTGAAGGCGGCGAGCGCCGCGTTCTCGATGACGATCGCGAGCCCGAGCGTCACGAGGAGGATATTCTCGTCCCTGCCGTGGCTCGCGCGGCCGATCACGACGCGCTGCAGGACGTAGCCGAGCGCGAACATCGCCGGCACCATCACCGGCAGCGCCGCGTAGGGATCGATTCCCAGGCGGGTGTTGAGGAAGAACACGCCGTAGAGCGCCGCCATCAGCAGCGCCCCGTGGGCGAAGTTGATGATGTGCAGCACGCCGTAGATTAGCGCGAGGCCGAGCGCGACCAGGGCGTATACCGCGCCCTGGGTGAGGCCGTTCAGGAGCGCGGCGAGAAGGATCGGAAAATCGAGCATCGAGCGGCCATGCCGCTTCCGCTCACGCCTTCCAGGGAAACACCGGATCGGCCTGGCGGTACTCCTTGGGGAGGACGACCACGATGTCGCCTTTCAGCACCTGCATCACGAGCGGTCGGGCCCCGGTGTTCTGGCCGTTGACGAACTTGGTCGGCCCGTAGGGCATGAAGTGCTTGTCCCAAGTGGAGCCCGCGAGAGCCTCGATGATCGCGCCGCGGTCGCGCGATTTCGCGCGCTCGATCGCGTCGGCGAGCAGGTACACCGACTGGTAGTTGAGGAACACCTCGTAGGTGAAGAACTGGTCCTTCATGCCCTCGACTTTCTTCCGCAGCGCCGCCGCGCGCCTGTCCTTCGGGTTGTACCAGTGGTTGCAGTCGATGACGCCGCCGGCGACGTCCGGGAATTCCTTGACGAACTTGAACGACGACGCGGCGCCGCCGAGCACCGAGTAGACCGCCCTGGGGGCGACGTTCTGCTGCTTCATGGTGCGCAGGAGCAGCGCGTACTCGTTGTAGTAGTTCGCCGGGATGAGGACGTCGGGGTTGAGCGCCTTCATGCGCAGCACGATGTTGCTGAAGTCGCGCGTCGGGTTGGCGTGCTTCACGACCTCGAGGACCTTGTAGCCGAGGCCCGGCAGCTGGGCGGCGAGCAGGTTCGCCGTGCCGGTGCCGAACAGCGACTCCTCGTGCACGATCATCACCGAGCTTGCGGGCTTCCCGGCGAGCGTGTTGAGTACGTGCAGGTCGTTGATCGCCGACTCGGAGATCGCGCGGTAGCCCGGGCCGAAGCGGAAGGTGTTCTTCAGGCCGCGCTCGACGATCTGGTCGGCGACGCCGACGTCGACGACGTTGGGGATCGAGTATTTCGCCGCCGCCTGCGAGGTGGCGAGGCAGATCGCGCTCGCGTACGCGCCGACGATCGCCGACACGCCTTCCTCGTTCATCTTCTCCACCTCCGAGACGCCGACCTCGGGCTTGGACTGCGCATCGCCCAGCACGGCCTGCAGCTTCGCGCCGCCGAGCGACTTGATCCCGCCCGATGCGTTGATCTCGTCGACGGCGATCTGCGCGCCCAGCCGGCACAGGTTCCCCGAGTAGGCGAGGAAGCCGGTGACCGGGTGAAGCACGCCGATCTTCACCGGCTCGGACTGCGCGCGCGCGATCAAGGGAAAACCGAGAGCGGCGCCCGCCGAGAGCGCGGCCGATCGTTTGAGGAACTGGCGGCGATTCGAACGGTTCATGCAGGCCTCCTCCGGTGGAAGGCGCCATGGTAACCGCTAGGCGATCGGCTGTCCCTCGCGGATCGCTTTCGTGGCCTCCTTGCCGCGATCGAACTCGGCCCGCCGGCGCGCGAGCTCCTCGGGGGACAGGCGCTCGGGGTTGCAGTAGTCGAGCTTCCAGTCCGCGCAGCCGCTCCACTTGAGCGGCGACTGCAGCGTGGTGCGCGGCTCCGCGGCGGTCTCGAGCAGCGTCAGCGCGAGCTCAAGCGTCAGCTCCTGCGAACCGGGATCGTGCGGCTTCCCGGCGCTGTTCCCCAGCGGAAAGTCGCTGAAGACGAAGCGCGCGACGCCGCAGTGCTCGACGATGTCCTTCGCACAACCCATCACCACCGTGGGGATCCCGTTCGCCTCGAGGTGGCGCGCGACCAGGCTCACCGTCTGGTGGCACACCGGGCAATTGGGCACCAGGATCGCGCAGTCGGCCCGGTCTTCGATGCAGCGCCTCAGGATTTCCGGCGCATCGACGTCGATCGTTCGATCCTGGCTGCGGTTGGTCGGCGCGCCGTGGAAGCGCGGGGCGAGCTGCACCCTTCCCGCCGCGGCGGCGCGGCGCAGCGCCGGAAGCGGGAACCAGGTGCCGCTGTCTTCCATGCTGGTGTGCTTGCGGTCGATCGCGACGTGCGCGATGCGCAGGTCGTGATCCACGCTCGTGTCGCCTGAATAGATCTCGTAGAACTTCGCGGCTGCGTTGTACGGCGCGCCGGGTCCCTGGTCGCCCTTGTCCGGCTGGTAGGGCGCGGCCGTGGTGACGAGCGCCAAGCGCGAGCGCGCGAGCGGCTTCTTCCGGGGCTGGAAGGGGACGTCGTCCTGGTGCGCCCACACATACGGATTGCCATAGCCGAGCGCGAGGTAATACGCGCGCGTGCGCTGCATGTACGCGATCGGACGATCTGATTCGGCAGCGGGGGTGAGGGTCACGCTGGTAGGCCTTTGCCGTGTTGCACCGCATTATGCCGCGGGGTAGTGGCAAGCGGGGAAGTTTGGTTCATACTTCTCGGCGATGCATCTGCGCTGGCGGCGTCCGCTGCCGGCATCACAAGGAGAAAACGAATGCGCCTCACCATCAACGGCAAGTCCCACGAGGTCGACGTCGATCCGACCACGCCCCTGCTCTGGGTGATCCGCGAGCAGGTCGGCCTCACCGGCACCAAGTACGGCTGCGGCGTCGCGCAGTGCGGCGCCTGCACGGTGCACATGAACGGCCTCCCGGTGCGCTCGTGCTCGATCCCCGTGAGCGCGGCGAGCGGCGCCAAGATCACCACGATCGAAGGCCTCGCCTCGGGCAAGGTCCTGCACAAGGTGCAGAAGGCGTGGATCGATCACGACGTGCCGCAATGCGGCTACTGCCAGTCCGGCATGATCATGGCGGTGGCGGCGCTCCTCAGGACGAATCCCAAGCCGAGCGACGCCGACATCGACGCCGCGATCACCAACATCTGCCGCTGCGGCACCTTCCAGCAGGTGCGCGAAGCGATCCACATGGCCGCCAAGGCCGCGTGAGGGAGACGACCATGACAACCATGCCGAAATTCACCCGCCGTTCCTTCCTCATCAGCAGCGCCGCCCTCGGCGGCGGACTCGCGCTCGGCCTGCGCCTTCCCCCCTTCGGTCCCGCCGTGGTGCGCGCGGCCGACGGCTCGCCCGAGATCACCGTCTGGGTGGCGATCCGCCCGGACAACACCACCCTCATCCGCGCCGTGCGCGCCGAGATGGGCCAGGGCACGATCACCGGCCTCGCGCAGCTCATAGCCGAGGAGCTCGACTGCGACTGGAGCAAGGTCGAGATCGAGTATCCGACCCCGGGCCAGAGCGTCGCGCGCAAGCGCGCCTGGGGCGAGTTCTCCACCGGCGGCAGCCGTGGCGTGCGGCAGTCGAACGAGTACGTGCGCAAGGGCGGAGCCGCCGCGCGCATGATGCTGGTCCAGGCCGCCGCGAACGAGTGGAAGGTGCCCGCCTCCGAGTGCACGGCCTCCAACAGCGTCATCACGCACAAGCCCTCCGGACGCAAGACGACTTACGGCAAGGTGGCGGAAGCCGCCGCGCGGCTCGAGCAGCCGAAGGACGTTCCGCTCAAGGATCCGAAGACCTGGAAGATCGCGGGCAAGCCGCTGAAGCGGCTTGACACCGCCGCGAAGGTCAACGGAGCGATGATCTACGGCGTCGACCTCAAGCTGCCCGGAATGCTGAACGCAGCGGTCAGGGAGTGCCCGGTGTTCGGCGGCAAGGTGAAGAGCTTCGACGCCGCGAGAGTCAGCGGCATGCGCGGCGTGAAGAAAGTGGTGCAGGTCGGCGACTCCGGGGTCGCGGTGATCGCCGACACCTGGTGGAACGCCAAGACTGCGCTCGAGCAGCTGCCGATCGTTTGGGACGAAGGCGCGAACGCCAAGGTGTCGAGCGCCGACATCGCCGAGGTGCTCAAGGCGGGACTGGACGCTGAGCAGGCTTTCGTCGGCAACCAGGCGGGCGGCGACGTGAAGGCCGCGCTCGCCGGCGCGGCGAAGAGAGTCGAGGCGGTCTACGCCTACCCGTTCCAGAACCACGCCTGCATGGAGCCGATGAACGCGACCGTGCGCTACACGCCCGACAAGTGCGAGCTGTGGGGCCCGACGCAGAACGGCGAAG
>WNGN01004034.1_pt1 | contig 14745 bp, 10 predicted proteins | sample 5400561 | NCBI WGS metagenome assembly WNGN01 (sample SAMN13153379, study PRJNA577476) | soil metagenome | isolation source: 115 cm soil or saprolite under Garry oak tree replicate 2 | place: USA:California | collected 2016-06-15
AACCGGAAGACCTGATCAAGTTCGGAATGATACCGGAGTTTGTTGGCCGCGTCCCGATCGTCGCAACTCTGCACGACCTGGATCAAAAGGCGTTGGTCGAGATTCTCACGCGGCCGAAGAACGCGCTTGTCAAACAATACCAGCGGCTGTTCGAGTACGAAAATATGAAGTTGAAATTTTCGGATGACGCTCTGGAAGCTGTCGCGCTGGATGCCATCAAACGCAATGTCGGCGCGCGCGGTCTTCGTATCATCCTCGAAGAACTGATGCTGGATTTGATGTACCAACTCCCGCAACAAAAGGACCACCGGGAGCTAACCATTACCAAGGAAATGGTCGAGAAAAAGGAAATCCAGCTGCCATTTGAGAAAGCTGGGTAGAGGGAAATTTCAGATTTCGGATTTCGGATTTCGGATTTGGGGAACCAGCTTGAATCGGCGTGATCTCTAAATCCGAAATCCGAATTCCGAAATCCGAAATCTTGATTATGTCCACGAAGGAAAAATACGAGCAAGCGAAGCTACCGATGGTTCCGATACGGGACGTGGTGATCTTCCCCTTCATGATGGTTCCCTTCGTGATCGGCCGCGAATCCTCGGTGCTGGCGCTGGAAGCGGCTCTTCGAGGAGACAAGCGGATCTTTTTGGCGACCCAACACGACGCGACAGTCGACAATCCCCGGCCCAATGAGATTTATCAGATAGGAACGATTTCAAATATCGTTCAATCGCTGAAGCTGCCCGACGGAAACACGAAAGTTCTAGTCGAAGGTATCGAGCGTGCGCGCATTCTCCAACTTAACGAGGAGGATGGTTATTGGAAATCCAATTTGCGGCTTTCTCCATTCCGCAATCAAAGCTTCACTGGGTACGATACGCTGGCATCGCGTCTGACTCAGCAGTTCGAGCAGTACGTCAAGCTGAGTCAAAACCTGAACTCGGATCAGGTATTGGCCGCCGTCAAGCTGGATGATGTGGGACGCCTCGCCGACACGATCTGCGCGCACATGGTTCTCTCGATCGAGGAAAAGCAAGAGTTAATCGAGATTTTCAATCCGATTGAACGCTGCAAGCGCCTGGCGGACGTTCTCGATATCGAAATCGAAAAACTTCATGTGGACCGCTCCGTGCAAAATCGCGTGAAGCGCCAGATGGAACGCGCGCAGAAAGAGTATTACCTCAACGAAAAGATCAAGGCGATTCAGCGCGAACTGGGCAAGAAGGACGAAAAATCGGAAATAGAGGAACTGCGGCGCAAGATCGAAACTGCCGGTATGCCGAAGGATGCCTATGAGAAGGCAATCCAGGAACTGAAGCGGCTGGAGATGATGCCGCCGATGTCTGCCGAATCAACGGTCTCCCGGAATTATCTGGACTGGCTGCTGGCGATGCCCTGGAAAAGGAAATCGCGCGAGATTCGCGATATCGAAGCGGCCGAGCGGATTCTGAATGAAGACCATTACGGCCTGGAAAAAATCAAGGATCGCATCCTCGAGTTCCTGGCTGTTCGTCAACTCGTTAAGAAACCCAAGGGATCCATTCTCTGCTTCGTTGGACCGCCGGGCGTTGGAAAGACATCGCTAGGTATGTCGATCGCGCGCGCAACTGGACGGAAGTTCGTGCGCCTGGCTCTGGGCGGCGTTCGGGATGAAGCCGAGGTCCGCGGCCATCGCCGGACGTATATCGGCGCCCTGCCCGGGCAGATTATTCAGATGATCAAAAAAGCGGGTACCGTCAATCCAGTCTTCCTGCTCGACGAAGTCGACAAGATGAGCATGGATTTCCGCGGCGATCCTTCGGCAGCACTTCTGGAAGTGCTCGATCCGGAACAGAATTCGACTTTCCAGGACCATTACCTCGATGTGGAGTACGACCTGTCCCAGGTGATGTTCATCGCAACGGCCAACGTTCTGCATACGGTTCCACAGCCGCTACAGGATCGCATGGAAGTGCTGCGGCTGCCCGGGTACACCGAATACGAGAAAGTCGAGATTGCGCGCCGCTTCTTGGTGCGGAAGCAAATGGAGGCCAATGGGCTGAAACCGCAGCAATTGACTTTCACTGACGAAAGTGTCCGGTCCATCATCCGCCACTACACACGGGAAGCCGGCGTGCGTAATCTGGAACGAGAGATTTCCTCGATTTGCAGAAAGGTCACGCGTGCCGTTGTCAAGGATGGACCCAAGCACGCTGTCAAGGTAGATGCGGAGAATATAGTTGACTACGCCGGTATTCCGAAGTACCGTTCCGACCGTCACGAATCGCAGAATGAAGTTGGATTCGTAACCGGTCTTGCATGGACCGAGGTAGGCGGCGAAATACTTGCTACGGAAGCGACCTTGATGGAGGGTAAGGGTAAGTTGACGCTGACCGGCAAACTCGGTGATGTTATGCAAGAATCAGCCCAGGCTGCAATGAGCTACGGCTCTCACGCAGATCCCCGTGAGAGGCGACGTGGCGATGACGGGGGAAATCACCCTTCGCGGCAAGGTTCTGCCGATCGGAGGAGTTAAAGAAAAATTGTTGGCCGCGCATCGCGTCGGAATTCGGACCGTGATTCTTCCAAAGGACAACCAAAAGGATCTCGCCGATGTTCCGGCAAACATTAAGGATGAATTCACACTACATTTCGTCGAAAGCATGGATGAAGTTCTGAAAATTGCATTGACGCAGGCACTGACGCCTTTGCTGGAGGAAACCGCAGAAGCAATTCCTTTCCAGTCCAGGCCCAGCGCAGAGGGGGACCTTCAGCAGGAATCGATCATGCATTAGGAAGTAGGCTGAATCCGGTTCGTCTGTTACAATAATTCCAGAATCTATTTCGAACTACGAATTTCGAATTTATTCGGATCCGGCCTCTCGACTGCCACTGGTGAAAATCAGTTCCGTCCGATTCGTCAAGAGTGCAAAAACACCGGATGACTTTCCCCGTGACGGGCGGCCTGAGATCGCGTTTTGTGGGCGATCGAACATTGGCAAATCCAGTTTGTTGAACACTCTGACCAATTCTCGGGGATTGGCTCGCACGAGTGCATCACCTGGCCGAACGCAGACGATTAACTTCTTTCTCGTTAACGAACAAATGTATTTCGTCGATCTGCCAGGCTACGGCTACGCGAAGGTTTCAAAGACCGTCAGGAAAAGCTTGGGAGAGATGATCGAAGGCTACCTAAGTAATCGTGAATCGTTGAAGCTGGCTGTGATGCTCGTCGATTGCCGGATGCCCCCAACGGAATCGGACACAATGATGAAGGCGTGGCTGGATTATCACCGAATTCCAAACGCAGTCGTTCTGACCAAAATCGATAAGCTTTCTCGAAACGATATTAACCGGGCGCTCCGTACAGGCGTCCAAACTCTAAACACAAAGGAGATAATTGCATTCTCAGCAGTTACCGGTTATGGAAAGGATCAAATCCTCGACGAGATCCGTTCGGCAACCGAATAGTTTCGGATTTCGGACTACGGACTTCGGGTTTAGGGAGCAGTCCAGATGAGCTCTAAATCCGAAACTCCTAACCAGAAGCCCGAAATCGAATCTGGATCGCACAGTGAGAAAAACCCACCTATGAGTAAAAAATTTGTTGCCCCAGATCGCCCAGAAGGCGCGCCTACAATGGACATTGCTCAGTTGAAGGAGATGAACATCGCTTCACTGACGCAAGTCGCCAAAGACCTCAACATTCAGGGAGCTTCCGGTATGCGGAAGCAGGAACTGATTTTCAAGATTCTGCAGGCGCAAACCGAAAAGAGTGGATTCATTTTCAGTGAAGGCGTTCTTGAGACGCTGCCGGATGGATTCGGCTTCCTCCGAGCCCCAGACTACAACTACCTCCCTGGCCCCGATGATATCTATGTTTCGCCGTCACAGATTCGCAAGTTCGACCTGCGCACGGGTGACACGGTCTCGGGTCAGGTGCGTCCGCCGAAAGATGGAGAACGCTATTTCGCCCTGATCAAAGTCGAAGCCGTCAACTTCGAGCACCCGGATGAGGCCCGCAATAAGATCTTTTTCGATAACCTCACGCCGTTGTATCCGAACGAGCGGCTGAAACTCGAGACGGCAAAGGAGAATCTCTCGGCTCGAGTGCTGGACCTGCTCACTCCGATCGGCAAAGGACAGCGTGGCCTGATCGTGGCGCCGCCGCGAACAGGAAAGACGATGCTGCTGCAGACCATCGCGAATTCGATCACTGCCAATCATCCTGAAGTGATCCTGATCGTGCTGCTGATCGATGAGCGTCCGGAAGAAGTCACCGACATGCAGCGATCCGTGAACGGCGAGGTCATCAGCTCGACGTTTGACGAACCGGCATCGCGTCACGTCCAGGTTGCCGAAATGGTCATCGAAAAAGCCAAGCGCCTTGTGGAACACAAAAGAGACGTGGTCATCCTGCTCGACTCGATCACTCGCCTTGCGCGGGCCTACAACACGATTGTGCCGCCGTCGGGCAAAGTGCTGTCGGGCGGTGTGGATTCCAACGCGTTGCAGCGTCCGAAACGGTTCTTCGGCGCCGCTCGCAATATCGAAGAGGGCGGCAGCTTGACGATCATCGCGACGGCCCTAATCGATACCGGAAGCCGCATGGATGACGTCATCTTCGAAGAGTTCAAAGGTACGGGCAACATGGAAATCGGCCTCGACCGCAAACTTGTCGATAAGCGCGTGTTCCCAGCAATCGATATCAATCGGTCCGGAACCCGGAAGGAAGAGTTGCTGGTTCCCAGGGATGAACTGAACCGAATCTGGATTTTGAGGAAGGTTCTGAACCCGCTGTCCACCGTGGAAGCTATGGAGCTTCTGCTGGAGAAGATGGGCAAGACCAAGAGCAATGCCGAATTCCTTGCCTCGATGAGCGGCGGCGGTAGGTAGGGCACTGTAAGGGCGGTCTGTGACCGCCCAGAGTCGGCGGTCACAGACCGCCGCTACAGTTATTGAACGAGGCTGCGGTTCATCCGCAGGTCCCTTAGCTTCTTCAACAGATCTCCCGGCTCGTCGATATTCACAACCACGGAAGTTCCGGAGTCCGTCACATGTACGCCATCCAGCAGATGAAGCAAGAGCATGTCTGGCTCTTGCTTTGCGACTTGCAGCTTGGCCACCGCGATTAGTCCGCGTGCCATGTCGGCCAATGTTTTCGCACTGTCCGCGTTCTCGAAATTGCCTGTCGCGCGCGCGTGGACATCTTGATCGACTCGCATCTGATAAGTCCCGCCTCGAAGTGATTTCAGCAATTCCACGGCTGGCGCGGGCCCTGGCAAACCGGCCGGGAGTTCGCCCACTGAAAAATCGCCTACAGCCCAGACCTGACTTCCCGCTTCGATCGTTCGAATCGCGTTTGTCAGATCACTCCCAAGCGGTTGGGATCCCGGCAAGGAGATCTGATCCAGCGCCTTTTTCACCGCCTCGACCTGGCCTGCAATGATTAGATTGTCGAGGAATGTCACAGCTCCGATATCATAAGTTTGTCCCCGCTGTACATCGACAGAAAACATCGTGTGGCCGAGGTATGCTTGAGCCTCCATGCCCTTGTCCTTCAGAAATTGCTCGGCCTTGAAGCGGTCATACCGCGCTTCGATAACCGCCAGCGTCTCGCGGGGAGTAATCCGTCCCACTGTAACCCGGTCCACATCCCGCTGAGGCACGAGACCTGTCGCCACCATGAATTCTGGAAGCTGGCCTTCGATCGTCGGACGATAGAAGTCAAGAATGTCCTTGACCAATGCTGCACTGCGCAACGCCGCTACATCGATGAACGCAATTCCCTGAGTTTCGGCCGGAAATAATTTGAAGATGGCTTGGTCCGGCGTAATCGTCGCTGCCGGAATCGTCGCCGTGGCAGCCGCTCCCACGATCACCGCAATTGCAGAGAAGCCCACTATCCATTTCATGGCTAGTAATCCTTTCTCATAAAGTAAACCATGGTAACGACGTAACAGCCTAGCGCGAATACGAGCGACGTCCCTAAGACCCAGCCGATTTCCAAAGGGCTATCCGTGATGAGACGCCGCATGGCACCGATCGTTTCAGCGGATTTCGGCACGGCCCAGTACAACGAACGGAAAATCCGCCGGTAAAGTTCCGTCGAAAAGGCCGGCGTGATCCGTTCGTGCTGGGCCAAAACCGGGCTAAACATGAGAAGCGCATATGCTGCCAGAAGTCCGGCCGGCGCGTTTTCGGTGATGACCGATACCATCATCACCGCAGAAAACAATACGATGAAGGCAAAAATCGCCAAAGCCGTTGAGAGTGCGAACCCCTGATTCCAAACTCCGGACTTCAATCCCAGGACAAACCAGACTCCCAAGAAGAGATAAGCCGCGTTGAAAGCCATGATGGATGCGCCCCCCAGAAAACGCGCGGTCATGAGGCGCCACCGCGAAAGCGGACGGCAAAGAAGGAGATCGATACTGCCCTTCTGCAAGATCTGAGAAAATAGGGTCGAAGTGGCCAGCAGCGCCAGACATAGCCCGATGGTTCCAATCAACATCGCAAGACCGGACTGTAGTGTCTCGACCCATTGCCTCACCGTGAACGCCCGAACCCGGATTTCGTTGCCAAGAAACGTGACTCCGCGCATCACGCCGTTCACGACATCCAGATTCAGGGCCAGAGCAATGGACCCAATGACTAGTGAAGACGCGACGAAGAAGAACCAGAACATCTTGTTCCGGAAGGATTCTTGAAAAGTGTCGATGAAAATACCGGGTCGCATGTTTTGCAGTTTGAGCCGCCAATGACGCGAAGCACGCCAATGTTCGCGTCGTTGGCGTCATTGGCGGCTTATCCTCTCTATGAACACGGACTCGAGCGTCCGCCGCTTGGCACTCAACGATTCAATCTCAATATCGTTCGCCCGCAAAGCATCGATCAACGCGTTTGCCGAGGCCCGATCGGACAATTGAACATGATAATGCCCGTCGATGGCGGCAAACGTCAGGCTTTTCGCACTCAACCAATTACTCAGTCCATCAGCCACCGGCACCACAAGCTCATAGCCTCCCCTGCTGGCGGTCAACTCCGAAATGGTGCCTTGTTCGATAATCTGCCCGGACTTCATCAGTGCAATCCGGTCACAAATCAGTTCGATCTCAGCAAGGATGTGCGAGTTGATAAAGATCGTCTTGCCCTGATCCGCAAGCTCTCGACAGATGTTTCGGACTTCCATTCGTCCGAGAGGATCCAGGCCATCCGTGGGCTCATCGAGAAAGATGAGGTCGGGATCGTGAACGAGAGCCTGAGCGAACGCGAGCCTTTCATTCATTCCTTTCGAGAATTTCGAAACGCGCACGTTGCCCCATTGCCCAAGGTCGAGGCGCTCGAGCCACCTTGAAGCGTTATTCTCGACCTTTCTCATGTCGGCCCTGCTCATGCTGCCGTAAAGCCGCAAAACCTGCCATGCCGTGAGGTGTGATGGAAATCTGGGGTTCTCGGGCAGATATCCGATCCGGCTAAGAATCGATCGATTCCGAATAGGTTCTCCGAGAAGCCGCACCTCGCCACTATTCGCATGCGCGATGGTCAGAGCGACCTTCACGAGTGTGGTCTTCCCAGCTCCGTTCGGTCCAAGCAACCCAAAGATGGCTCCGGTCTCCACCGTGAAGCTCACATCGTCAAGCGCGCGAACTTCGCGCCCCGACCACCATCGGCTAAATGTCTTCGAAAGGGAAACCGCCTCAAACGCAAAGGGCATACGCCATTATGACACTGGTGGCTCCCCGGCGGTGGACGATGACCGCCGGAAGTCGTTGATTTAGTAAGAACCACGCGGCAAACCCGTCGAGGACTGCAGTTAGTTGAACCTGCTGCCGATAAGAAATACCGGGAGGAGCTTTGCATTTCATGGTGAGGAACTGCCAACTGGGAGTGAGTTCATGAACTTGACGATTATCATACCGACATACAACCGTCACAGCGGAGTTGTCGAATGCGCGCTTGCTCTGGAACGTAACAGAGCGGAAATCATCATTGTTGACGATGGGTCGGACCAACCAGTCGCCCTTCCTTCAAACGCGGCCCGCGTCCTCCGGCATGAACGACATCGCGGACGCGCCGCCGCAATAAACACAGGGCTCAAAGCGGCCTTGCACGACCTTGTGCTCATCCTCGATGATGACATCTATGCTGCACCCGACATGGTTTTGCAAATGGTTGATGAATTCAAGGCGCACAGGAACCCGAAGCTGGCTCTGACAGGCCGTGTCATCTGGGATCCGGACATACCTCTTACGCTGACGATGCGCTGGCTGGCACAGATCCGGAAATTCCCGGCCCCGACGCTTCTGTGGCGGCCATTCGTCTTTCAACACGGCGGCTACGACGAGAACTTCACCTGTAGTCTGGAACAAGTAGAGCTTCAACTGCGGCTGAAGCAGCAGGGGCTTGAGTTCCGGCTCGTGGAATCGGCGCTTGGTTTTCGAAGTAGAAATATCAAGATAAGAGACCTTGTGGAACGCGAATTCATGGATGGTCTCTCTGCCGTCTACATGCACTCAAAGTTTCCCCACTGTCTGCCTGATGTGGAGGATCTGGATGCGCTCCTTCGAAATGAGAAACAGACGGCCGGTGCGGAAGCGGCGGTTCTGGAGATCGCTCTGCTGGAGCAGTCGGACACGAATACGTTGTCGCCGGGCACATCCGATCTGTTCGAACACATCTGCCGCCATTACTTCCTGCACGGGATCTTCGAGGGTTTGCGGGAATCGGGTGGCATCAAACAGCGCCGCCACACTTCCGGCACTCTCGCTATTTATAACCATGCTTCTCAGCTTGCCGGGATAGGTGAATCCGATGAGGCCAGACGCCTGTTTCGGCTCGTCCTCCACCGGCCCGACGAAGAGTATTGGGACGGCGCTGAATACCACTTGGGGTGCATTGAGGGCGCTCTCGGCAATGAACGGGCGGCAAACTCTCATTTTATCGAGTGTCTGCGGCTGAACCCCTCCCATAGTGAGGCGAGGCAGGCTCTGAACAAGCCGTCGATTTACCGGGAAGTCAAGCCGAATACTTTCGAACTCATCGAACCCTCCGCAAGAACGAAGGTTCTCTTTGTCCTTTTTGGCGAACTCAGCGATGTGATCAATGCGTTCCCCGTCGTGGCGGCGCTAAGAAAGAAGTTTTCTTCGGAAACCGTATGGCTAACCTCGCCACGATACGCTGCACTGGCCCGAGCGAGTTTCGCGGACACCGTACGTGAAGCCAAACAGCCAGGAATTATGCCGTGGGATTGGATCCATTCTGAGGGCTTCAGTCATGTTTTCTATCCCGAGTGCGGCGCCAATGTTAAGGAGTGGAGCGAAAGCGGTCTCCATCGGATCGATTTCATGGGCACTAAATGCGGGGTTGAACTCGAAACACGTCAAGCGTGGCTGGAACCCGGGCCCTATGCGGTTCTTCAAGCGGAACAGTTTCTCAATGAGCAAGGCCTAAAGCGGGGGTGCTTCCTTACAGCCTCGCATATGGGAGCCTCAACCAGGCACTGGCCGCACACAAATTTGATGAGAGTGGCTAAGGAAATCGGGATGCCGGTTGTTGTCCTTGGCGAAAAAACAGATCCGGAGATTCCGGGAACGATCTCGTGCTTCGGAAAGCCATTCCAAACGATAGCAACTTTGATCCGATGGAGTTCTTTCTACATCGGACCGGACTCGGGCATCTCGTGGATCGCAACCACAACGAACACACCGATGGCCGTCCTCATGGATCCGTTGCGGCAGGAGCATCTCAAGGTTGCTTTCCGCGAAGTGCTCCGGCCTGAGAAGGACGATGTCGAAGAATGGGGGATCTATACCAGCCCCGATGTGGTGATCCGGCACATTCGAAATCGGATTGCGGATTTAGGGAGCCCTCCGGAACATGCTGCTGCCAAAATTCCAAATCCGAAATCCGAAATCCGAAATCTTCTGTTGGAAGACGTGCCTCGAGGATAAGAACCTGGTTCGGCCTGAGGAAGCCTCAGGAAGAGGCAAGCTCATCCAATTCATCGAAAATCCTGGTCTTTTCGGAATCGGGCAGGAAAGCCGCCTCGAACGAATTGCGGGCTAGCGTGCACAGTTCGTCTTTTGTAAGGTCAAACGCTTCATGCACGGCCAGGAAGTTTTCATTGATGTATCCGCCGAAGTAAGCCGGGTCATCAGAGTTGATGGTGACGCAAAGACCAGCGCTGAGAAGTTGCCGAAGGTTGTGGTTCTCGATGGCATCGAAAACGCGCAGTTTCACGTTGGAGAGAGGGCAGACCGTCAGAGGCACACGTTCCGCTCTCAGACGATCGACGAGCGCAGGATCTTCAATGCAGCGAACACCGTGATCAATCCTAGAGGCGCGAAGAGCATCCAGAGCTTGCCATACATAGTCCGGCGGCCCTTCCTCACCGGCGTGCGCCACAACGAACAATCCTTCCTCACGAGCCCGTGCGAAGACAGACGTGAATTTTTCGGGCGGATGATCTCTTTCAGACGAATCAAGCCCCACGCCCGCGAAACGATTGCGGAACGGCAACGCATCTTGGAAAGTTTTCATGGCGTGGTCGCCGCTGAGGTGGCGGAGGAAAGACAGAATCAACTTTGACGAGATACCGAATTGACGTTCGCCGTCTTGAAAAGCCTGGTCGAGACCATCGATGATAGCTCGAATGGGTATGCCGCGTTCGGTATGCGCCTGCGGATCGAAAAATACCTCGGCGTGGCGCACATTCTGTTCGTGCGCCTTTTTCAGATAAGCCCACGCGAGATCGTAAAAATCCCGGTCGTGGAGCAAGACTCGGGTCCCCTGATAGTAAATATCGAGAAAGGACTGTAGGTCCGAAAACTCATATGCCTTCCTGACCTGCTCCGGCGATTGATATGGAAGATGGACTCGATTTCTCGACGCCATCTCAAACATCAACTCCGGCTCCAGCGTTCCCTCGATGTGCAGGTGCAGCTCGGCCTTCGGCAAGCGCGCGATGAAATCCTTCACAGATCCTCCACCAGGTAAGGATACTCCTCCGGCTTGCGTTCTGATGAGATCCAACCGACCTCCTAATCGGTGGCGGACAACCGGCAAAAACTCGTCGCTTTTCTTGACACCTTTCCACTCTATTCGTCGAAAAAATGACATACCTACGATCCTGCATAGCGAATCGCATCCCGAAGCGGCCCGGCAAACGAGTCGAGGTACCCGAACACCCGTATCCCTATGAAACGCTGAGCCCAAGCCCAAAACATATTCTAGCGGGGCGTCTTTTGTTCTGTTTTTGACAGGACTGGAAGGCGAGTCGGGAAATTGGCAGATCAAGTGCAGAGTACGGTCCGATTAAGGAGGACGAAGCACGATGCAGACGGAAACGGCAACCGCCACTCAAACCCGCACCAAAATGTTTTTGGACATCCCGACAGCCGCCGAACTCGCTGGATTCTCGATTAGGCATTTCCGCAGAATCATTGAAGAAGATAACATTCCGATCGTTCAAATCGGCCGCAAGTTTTTCATCCTTGGCCGGGATTTCAACAGCTGGGAAACCAGCAAGAGAGCGAAACGGCCAGTGCATGCGATGTAGGACCGTACAGACGATGCCTCATGTGGTGTGTAATAGGGTTGCTTTTTGAGTTTCCTTTCCGCCCTTGCTCACCTTGACCTCACCTAGCGGATAACATACAGTCGGCCTCCACGCAGTTTGCGCGAAGGAGGCATATGAGAGAGAAGCTGTATTTCATCCGGCTGCCCCTCTTACTCGTGGTGTTGTTTTTTGTTGGACGTTTGGCACTTGGAGCAGCAGGCGCTTCCTATGAAGTTGGGAATCGCCTGTTCTCCATGGTCATTCTGCAAGCCCATTTGGCGCTCTTATGGGGAGCCTATCGGCCGGCGTTATCGCGGATACCGTGTCGGCGAGTCCATCCAAACTGCAGTGACGATTGTGCTGGTGTCGCAGATCCTGATCTGGACTGCAACTGCAGCTTCCTATCTCGTTGGGATTAATACGTTCTTCAATTATCCTGTAGCGATTACCGGATCCACAGAACCTGTCAGCTTCGGAATCGCAATGGCTGCGCGTGCAGGCGGACTGGTGGCGAACTGCATTGCAGCCGCGATTCTCGGCGCGCTCGGCTGGTCTTTGGGTGGATTAATTCCAGCGGAGCTGAAATACACACAAAAAGGCACCAAATCACAAAACAGCGTTGTGAAGTTTTGTGCCTTTTTGTGGTTTTCCTTACTTCTTCGCTGCTCCGAGAACGGCATCCTTTGCAGCTTTCGCCACGCGGAATTTCAGAACGGTTTTTGCAGGAATTTTGATTTCCTCACCGGTTGCTGGGTTGCGCCCCATGCGGGCTTTTCTTTTTTGTTTTCCAGGAAATGCAAACTCACCCTTTTTGGCCTCGCGGTAAGCGAGATCAGTGAGAGTCATCATAAAGTCCTTGACCTGTTTCTTGGTGATACCTGTCTTCGTCGACATTTCCGTTACGAGCTGGGTCTGGGTCATCTTTGCCATCATTCCTCCCTATTCTACTTTGTCTACCGTGAGGGTTTCCCAATCAAACGAGAGCCACCACCTGGATCAGCTTTAGAAAATTAGAGTGTGCGAGAGGTTCTGTCAAGCTAAGCTCTCTTGAACGCCTTCAGAATTTCTCTGAGATCGTACCGAAGGATGATCGGCCGGCCGTGAGGACATACTGTCGGGACGTCCGTCTTCATGAGTTCTCCGACAAGCCATCGCATCTTTGTCTCGTCAAGCGGCGTGTTGATTTTGATTGCGGCGTGACAAGAGACACTCGCAGCGATCTTCTTCTTCAGAGCTTCGATGTTCATGACCTGAGTCTCGCGTTCGAGGCCGTCCAGCAATTCGATCAACAGCTTCTCCACGGCCGCCGGCTTGAGTATCGCTGGAGCGGTTTTGATGGCGATCGTCTTCGGCCCGAATGGCTCGACTTCGAAGCCATTTCGCGCCAGTTCGGGAACGATGCTATCCAGAATGACAAGCTGCCGCGGTGGCAATTGAGTAACGATCGGCATGAGCAGCCGCTGGATATCGAGCTTTCCCGCCAGCTTTTGCCGGAGATAGGCTTCGAATAAAACACGTTCGTGGGCGACATGCTGATCGATGACGATGAGTCCGGACGAATCCGTCGCGACAATGAAACTGTCGCGAAGCTGGCCAAGCGGTTGGACCTCGCTCCTTATGCGATCGAATGCGGGATATGCGGCATTTGGTCCTTCGGATTGGTCACAGCCATCGGCCGGTTGATCCGTTCGGAAGTTCAGGTTTAATGGAACTTCATCGCCTGTGGGCACACGCATTCCAGGCTGCAGCGCAAAGGGTGCGCGAGCTATCGGATCATCGGACCTCCAGGAATCGGGAATTCGAGGCTGAAGGGCCGGCGCCGAAAATGGGGACATCGCGAAGTTTTCGCTTTCCATCGGTACGATGGTTTTGTCTTGAGTGAGACCCGAAAGGATGGAATCGCGAATCGCGTCGTGCACGAACGATTGATGTTTGAAGCGTACCTCCGTCTTTGCCGGATGGACGTTGACGTCCACGTCTTCATAGGGAATGGTCACAAATAAGATCACCACTGGAAACGTTCCCGACGGAAGAATGTTCCGGTACGCTTCGCTGATCGCATGAAGAGTGATCTTGTCGCGAACCAGCCGCCGATTGATGAAGAAAAACATGGAATTCCGATTGTACTTTTGAATGTGTGGCCGCGACGTGAACAGGTGGATTTCCACTCCGGATCGCCCGTAGTGCTTCTGATATTCCACCATCTGATCGAGAAGATCTTTGCCGAAGACCTGAAAGATGCGGTCGCGGAAACCGGCGGCCGGCGGCGTAGCTAGGATTTCGAAGCTGGCGCTCTTGAGGATAAAGTGAATTTCCGGAAAGGCCAGCGCGTAATGCGTGCAGTATGTCGTAATCTGGCTCAGCTCGTAGGATTCCGAACGCAGAAATTTACGTCGTGCCGGCACATTGAAGAAAAGCTCCTCGACCGTGATCTCGGTCCCTCGTGGAAATGCTTGTTCGTGACTGGAAAGAAGCTTGCCGCCGGCAATTTCGACTGCTGTGCCGGTCGAGCCTTCAGCTTGAGTTTCCAGCCGGAGCCGCGAAACTGAAGCAATCGATGGCAGAGCTTCACCGCGAAACCCTAGAGTTTTTATGGAAAATAGATCATCGGGCTCATAGAGCTTGCTGGTTGCATGCCGCCCAAAACAAGCCAGCGCGTCCTCGCGCGACATCCCTTCCCCATCGTCCGTAACACGAATCAGCCTCCTGCCGCCCTCTTCAACGTTGATTGAAATCTTTGACGCCCCCGCATCAAGAGAGTTCTCCATGAGTTCCTTCACGACCGATGCGGGCCGCTCGACGACTTCGCCCGCCGCAATACGGTTCGCGATATCATCGGGCAGGACTCGAATCTTCATGGGCGGCTAAGTTCTCCTGACCTGAATGCCGATCTCTCTGAGTTGTTGGTCAGAGACCGGCGAGGGCGACCCGCTCATCAAGTCTACGGCCCGTGCGGTCTTCGGAAACGCGATCACATCGCGAATGGAGGACTGTCCCGTGAGAATCATGACCAGGCGGTCCAGACCGAGCGCGATGCCACCATGTGGGGGCGTGCCGTATTCCAAGGCTTCAAGAAAGAATCCGAACTTCTCGCGCGCTTCCTGTTCTGAAAACCCGAGCACCTTGAAGATCCGCGCCTGAATGTCACTTCGATGGATTCGGATCGAACCGCCCCCGATCTCAGTCCCATTCAGCACCAGATCGTATGC
>WNGN01003107.1_pt1 | contig 14743 bp, 15 predicted proteins | sample 5400561 | NCBI WGS metagenome assembly WNGN01 (sample SAMN13153379, study PRJNA577476) | soil metagenome | isolation source: 115 cm soil or saprolite under Garry oak tree replicate 2 | place: USA:California | collected 2016-06-15
GGAGAAGTCCTAGAACTTACGGTAGGAAACGGACAGGAGTTTCCACGCGAATGCCTTACACAGTTTAGCGAAGTCCAAGAGGTGAATCAGGAGAACAACAAAGTCACTGTCTACTTGAGCGGGGGAAGACTCCTCCTACCGAAGATTGTCGAGACGCTCACAAACCGGGGCGTAAAGATTGACAGTGTTCATCTGAAGGAGGTCACCTTGGAGGATGTCTTCCTCAACTATACAGGTCACAGACTCGAGTGACCTTTCCGGTCAATCGACCTCCCGGCTCGTCCTCCAGATGGCCCGGAGAGACATCGCCACCCTGTTCCGGACCCCATGGATCATAATCTCAAGAAGCCTGGCATTCATCATCCAACTATTCGTCTTCGCCTACTTGATTAGCGGCCTCGTCGTAAAGTTCCCCGGCTTCTTCCCCTACTATGCTGTAGGGAGCGTCGTTTCAGTTGTCGCTTCGATCTCTTTCATCATCGGATACGACATTTTCGAAGAGGCCGAAGAAGGATTACTAGATTACTTATTGACGCTACCAATCCCTAGACGCGAGTTCATCATAGGTCGCGCCCTGGGAGGGGCGGTCCGCGCGATGATATACACGATTCCGATGTTTGCCATAGTCGCCGTGTTGGAGAACTTTTCGAACCCGCTATCCATCATAGCCGCCGTTCTCGATCTGTTCCTTCTCGCATTCGGCGTCACCGGACTCTCAATAACCGTAGCAGTTAGTGTCCGCAGCGCGAACAGGTTCGACGTCGTGCTCGCTTTGCTGGAGTTAGCCGTGTCCAGAGCAAGTACTGCACTCTATCCTCTGGCTTTCATGCCAAGCTACGTCGCCGCCCTCGCGCCGTTTTCTCCTGTCACGTTCGCCGCGGATAGTACTAGGGCTGCATTGTCCGGATCCGGTCTGGATATTTTGGGGCTGGCTGGCCTGTTGGCGTTTGTTGCTATTTTTCTCGGTCTAGGCGCGACCTTCTATTTCCGCCGGTTAGAGGGAGGGGTCTACGCATGAGCTCGATCCACTTAATCCCACGAGTAATCGAGAGAGACGTCAAGATACTATTCTCAGACACGTTCTTGATCGGAATAATGTTCGCCAATTTCTGCATAGACCTGTTTGTCACGGCTGCGACGTTCGGAAATCTGATCGGATCTAGCTACTTTCTTAAGATCGCTCCGGGCTCCAACCTCATAACCGCCATGGTTGCCGCTTTTCAATCAGGGCGGGACATTTGGCGGGAGAAGTACATCAAAGATCTCGCGTCATATCTCTTGACCCTTCCTATCCCTCGCAAAGTATTCGCCTTGTCAAGGATCACTGGTGGAGTAGCGCGTAGCGTCATCGCAACGTTTCCTGGCACTCTCGTCATATCGTATCTCTACGGTATCTTGTTTAGCCCTCGACTTGTCGAGGCTTTTGTGATTGTCGCAGTCTTTTCTCTGGGAATAGTGGACTTTCAATAGCTGTATCGGCGTTCGCCTCTACAATTGAGGTGTTCGCAACTGTCAGGAGTGCGATACAACTCTACCTCTCATTCCTCAGCACAGTATTCTATGACGTCAGCCTCTTCCCAGTAATAGTGCAACCGATTGTCCAGACGAATCCTATGACTTGGGCTATGCAAGCTTTCAGAGCGCTTCAGAGCCAAGGGTCCACACTGTATCCGATCTCAGTCCTGGTTGGACCGTCGCTGGCGTTTGCGTTGATCGGGGCTGTTTGCTATCTCTGGTACACGAGATTATGATCATACGGAAGTTCTTGCAAGCGCAACGAGATTCATTCTAGGAATAACCTGAAATAATCTAAATCCGAACTCGCCTTATGCCCAACTGTCCTGTGTGCGGAAAAGAAGTCCAGTCAACAACAGCCTATCGCCCCGCGTGCGGTAAGAGTCTCAAGCCGACCGGCCCCGGTGCACCCATGCAGACTGGAACATACTCTCCAAACTATTCTTATCCTCAACAGGGCTATGGAATGCCAACGGCGAGCCAGCCCCACAGCCATAGAAAATACATTATTGCAATCATCATAGTCGCATTGATCGGTCTCATTGTTGGAGGACTTGTTACCAGCACATTCCTCATAGGACCCGACGTGACCGATGTGACCGGAACAGTCACCCTTCAGCGGCTCTACTCCACCCAGTACAACGGCATCCCGAACCAACTGGTCTTCAATAGCGCATTGACAGGGAATCTGAGTGCTGGCATCTTCCAGGATAAGTCATACCAAGTATACCTCCCAATTCTTTCAAGCGGAAGCTACATCGTCACAATCCAATGGACAAATGTGACAGCGGGGGCCGTTTCATTCTACACCTGCACGGCCAATCCGAGCCCGTTCAGCTCATCCGACCAGAACGCTACCCAGAACTTCTCATGTTAGACTCGTACCAGCCAAACTAGCCATTTCTCCCACGTCTGTCCTGTCGGTAAGTATAAGCCCTGTCGACACTAGAGATCTGAAGAAAGCCAATGGCCTCCCAAGACGAAGAGACCGAGGTTAGAGCTCCAGGGGTCGCAGTGGACTTCCTAGACGTCTCTAAGGAGTACATAGTGAACGGAAAACCCCTCAAAGCCCTCTCATCAATAACCCTGAACGTCAAAGAAGGAGAAGTCGCCGCGATCGTCGGACCGTCCGGGGCTGGCAAGACAACCGTTCTCAACATCATCGCGGGACTCGAGAAACCTTCTCAGGGAGAAGCTAGGGTCTTGGGACTTGATGTGAACGCTTCGAACGAACACTCTCTCTCGGCGTTCAGATCCGCAAACATAGGCTTCATCTTTCAATCCTACAATCTAGTCTCTACTCTGACCGCCGAGGAGAACGTGGAATTGATGATGGAATTGGCTGGATGGAGTGATAGCGGAAGGAATGAGAAATTGACAGAGGAGCTGATCAGCATGGTTGGGCTCACTGACAGGGCGAAACATCTTCCCGCTCAACTTAGCGGAGGAGAGCAGCAGCGCGTTGCGATCGCACGTGCAATCGCCAATGATCCGCCTCTAATTCTTGCCGACGAGCCTACGGGAAACCTTGACCAGAAGACTGGGCTGGAAATCGTCAAGCTTCTCGCTAGGCTGAAAGGAGAGAAGGGGAAGACTCTTGTGGTCACGACCCATGATGATCGAATAGTCGAGATGGCAGACGTGATCTTTCATCTCGAGAATGGAAGTTTGGGGAGCATTGATCGGCCCGCTAGGGTTCGCAACTAAGAGCCTGCGACGACGAGGCTTTCACTCCTACCTAGCATTCCTAGGCTTGACCCTCACCGTCGCAACGACAACATTCCTCCTACTCCTTGGTCAAGACCTCGCTACGAGACTAGGAGTTGATTCGTCGATGAGATCAACCTTCGGCATTTCCTGGCTGATCTTCGCCTACTTGGTCCTCGCTCTCGGTCTCATTGGCATCGTGGGACTCCTATCCACGTCTTACTTGGTCTCATCGATGATCAGCCAGCGCATGAGGGACATTGGCGTCATCAAAGCCGCAGGCGCCCTTCCTAGACGTCTTCTCTCATACGTAACATTCGAGGCTCTTCTCGTGATAGTTTCAAGCTGTCTAGTAGGAGCGCTCTCGGCGCTCCTAATCTACGCTTCCTGGTCCTGGCCATCAATTTCACTGTTCAAGCAAGTAGGGCCAGTTGCTAATGCTGGTGCAACTATTCTGATTGTAGTCCCGATGATCTCTTTCTTGCTCGCCTACATGGTAGCGAGCGTTCGGGTGAGAAGAATTGTCGGATCTTCGAGCGTTAATGCGATTTCAAAACAACTTGCCAACTTGGACCTAAAGAGTCTTGGAAAACCCCTCCGAATTGGGAGGTTCGGCTCAGCTACGTGGTCCGGGCCATGCCTTCGCACGTCCTAATCGTGGCGAACAGCAACATCTACAACCAGTACGTGAGCCTCGCAACGTCCTTCTCCCGAATAGCGCCTCTTCCTTCGATAGACTACGCGAACGAATCATACATCATTTCCCCCGAAAACGCATCCGCGTTCAATGCGATTCCTGGCGTCGAGACTGTAGACACTCGACTGATCATGATGACCCCCATAACCGGCTACGTCAAAGCACATTTTGCCAGCAACCAAGACACGGGAGAAAACATCAACACCCAGATCATCCCTGAAGTGGGGACTGGATCAACCAACGCCCTCATAGTAGGAATCAATGCGACCAGTGCAATAGGTGACTGGTATACTTCTGACGGATTTTTGCAGAGCAATGATGCGAAGTACACTATGATCGCTGGCGACTCGCTCGTAGGGAATATTGTCCAGATGCCCTTCAATCTCTCACAGATAAGCGCCTTCGGCTATCGGTACGACGTCAAGAGCGCGCTGGTAGATCCCCTCAACGCTGGACGAGTTCTGTATGCACCCGTCCAAACTCTTCAAAAGATTCTCGGACTAAATGGATTCAATGTTCTATTGTTGAAAGTGAATGATGACCCAACAGTTTTGTCCGCAGCTTCACAACTGGCAAGCTCATTCGGGTTGGCAGTTGGTTCCCAGGATCCAATTCTGAACTCAAACTTGACATTCCTGAATGATACATGGTCCCACATCTTCCTCGTTCCCATCATAACATTGGCACTGACATGTGGGATATTGCTGAGCTACTTGGCAACGAATTTCTCTCGAAGATTCAACGACTATGTTATTTTGAAGGTATTAGGCGCTAATGCCTGGTACAGACTGAGCCTATTGACTTGGGAAGCATGGGGAGTCCTCGCGATCTCTATGCTGATCGCAATACCCCTTGCATGGGGCATTTCAATCTTCCTCCTCGTCCCCGATCCGAACCTGTCTCTCGGCGACCTGGAACTTTCGACTCTCGTCTCATTGTCCGCACTAAGCGTCGTATCTCTGGCAAGCGCCACGATTTACTCAAGGAGGCTCGGATTGACAACAGTGAAAGATCTAAAACCTTGAATGCGATCCCAGAAAGAGTCGACTTATTCGGGTGACCCCTCAGCTATCCCTCAAGATTAAGGCGCGTAGTGTTCGTGAGGATGTTTGTGCGGGTCGACCACCGGAACCGGGGAAACGACTAGCCTTCGCAGCCCCGTGATTCTCGCCCTGACCGAGGCTTCAAGCTGAGTGGCGACTTCGTGAGCTTCGTTCAGTGTCATGCTCCCTTCAACCTCTACCTCTAGTACTCCTACTACGAACGGTCCAGCTCGGCGAAGTCTCAGATCCCTAATTCCCATTACATCCGGGTGAGCTCTAATCAGATGCTCTATTTCGCGAGACAGATCCGGCTCATGGAACTCATCTAGAAGAACGAGGCTAGACTCTCGTAGCGCAACATATGCGACTGTGAGGACGTATACGGCAATCAGCATTCCTCCGATAGCGTCTGCATGGTGTATTCCGAATGTCGAGAGGAGGACGCTGGCAAAAGCTACGAAGGATGAGGACGAGTCCTTGATGGAATTTCTCGCGTCAACCTTGAGGGATAGTATGTTGTATCTGTTGGCTATTCTGCGCATTTGGAGCGCACGATAGAGAGACCCGAGACCCGCACCGAGAAGGACGACGAGGGCGGGCAGCGGGAGCCGAATGGGTGCAGGGTTCAGCAGCGATCTGTAGGATCGGAGAAAGATGTAGGCGGAGACTCCTACGAGTATGATGGCCGTGATCAGAGCAGTGAAACTCTCGACCTTGTAGTAGCCGAACTGGAACCTCCGACTCGGCCTCCGACGGATGATGCGTAGGCCGGTCCATACGAAGAAGCTTACCACCGCATCGGAGATTGAGTCTATTCCGTCTGCGAGAAGCGAGATGCTGCCGCTGACCAGGCTGAAAACTATCTCAACAACGCCGAGGGCTAACAGGGTCCAGACCGAGATCTTTGCAATCCGCTCCCCCTCTCGGAAGCCTCTAGTCTCATCCTGCAATGCTAGTTTTTCTCTGCCTACTACGATTTCGCCGTGAGCAGTCCCTTGCCACAAGTTGATTTAGATTTTTGAATTCGTTCGTCCGAGTGAGTTCTATCTGGAATGAAATGGCGAATTGTGTCCGCCGACCGGTCAGTTCGAATTCGTGATCTCCACGGGCGAAAATGGTGCGGGGGGTGGGATTCGAACCCACGAAGGCCTGCGCCACGGGATAACACACCCGCGCTCCCAGAGGCATCAAGCAGCCCTCGACGCCTCTCTTTATTCGGGTCTTGAGTGTAGCGCGCGCATGCTAAGGCGCGACCCGCCCATATGGTCAGTGTTTGACCTGACTCTGGTACCCCCGCTTCGGAGACAGTCTCGTCCCTTATGGCAAATATATCTTGAACGGGCGACAAGAGATGGCCGCAGAGCCTAGTCATAGCAAGATATGGTTGCAAAAAGAACGACCCAATATCGATCTAGCTCATGATATGGGCCAAGACCCTAATAGCGAGTTTTCCCATGCAGAACTCTTCGTTCTAATCCATATCCGCATCGGTGAGATAATGATGAAAAACAAGATGCTTGCAATCACCGTTATCACCGTGGCGGGAGTTCTAGGCGGAGGCATCCTGATGTTAGTAATCGGCCTTCCCAGTTCACCCTGTGCGGGGATCACACCCATCACCCATAGCTTTACCATAATCGAAAACTTGAACGGTTACAACGATAGCGCGTACCATCCGGGATCGTGGCTCACGAAACCCTGGCCAGTGATGAATGTACGTCAGTGCGAGATGGTGGTCATCAAGATCATGAATACTGACATCCAGACCCACGGCTTCGCCGTGGACTTCTACGCCACGCGAGGAACCGAAGTCCAAGGGGGTCAATCTCTGACCCTACAATTCCTAGCGTCAAAGGTCGGCCAGTTCAGAGTGTATTGCATTGTCCCGTGCAGCGTACATTCCTCGATGCTATACGGATCGTTAGACGTCACTTAGAGTGGGCTGTTACGAATCGCATCGGACCCTTAACAATCTGGATAATTCTCCTGACGACTTCCTTCAGCTTCGTAGGAGTCCCCCCAACTGGATCGATTCATGTTTCATCGCCTGTTCTCCATTGGAATAATCCAGCGGGAACTAATCCTTATGTGACTACATTTCCTATTTCGAGGAACTCCTCGGACTTTACTCCATTTGTCCTTTATCCAGCCAGCAGCCAAACCGTCTGGGTAGTCACGATAAGAGAAGGTAATATTGTCAACAATGTCCCTGAGCCTCCTCAAGCACAGATAGTAAACTTCACGATTGGCGCCAAGCCGCATTCAGTTTACAACCTCACGAACGCAATTCCATCCGACATTTTCTACGATCAGAAACGAAACAGGGTTTGGTTCCTCGAAAATGACAGCCTCGCCTACTATGATGCCACTAAGGGATACACGACCGTTGAGCACATATTTCCCGGCGGCAGCCCTCAGTACATGACGAACGATACGTTCGGTAGGATATGGATCACTCTCCTGGGAAGCAACCAGGTCGTTGCATACGATCCCTCAGGGTTTTTGTCTCCGCAATTTTTTGATGCCCCAGCGGCAAGCGCGTCGCTGCAGGGAATTGCGATGGGACCAGACGGCACAATATGGTTTGCGGAGACGACCGCAAAGAGGATCGGACACATTATTCCCTGCCTGACAGGGTCCTGCAATGTTACTGACTATGGTCCGCCGCCCAATGTTGAAATTACCTTCCCTATTCAATTAGCAGTCGACCGTGGGGGCGTAGTCTGGTTTACCGATCACGGCCGCGGCCAGTTCGGTAGCTTCAACCCTTCGACTGGAGAGTGGAGAGTTTTCGGCATCGGGTATTGTTCAGAGTCATATAATCCAGACTGTCCTGTCGGGCTCCCTAACGCGATATCTCTCGACTCCAATGGGATGATATGGTTCTCGGAGCATTTTGCCGGAAGAGTTGCAAAGTACGACCCAACTATTGGATCGTTAACCGAGTACTTCGTGCCCGCGACTACGATCCCGTACGTTTGGTGGATGTGGCCTGGGCCTGGGAATCTGGTCTGGTTCACAGCATTTGGACTCGGAGAAATTGGATACGTCAATGCCAGCGTACCTGTTCCTATCGCCATCAGCGCAGGAGTCCAGCCTGTCAAAGTCGAACAGGGAACATCTCAGGCCATTGCTGCATCCATCACGGACCAAGCAGGCGGTCCCGTCTATCTCAATGTCTCAACTAACGGCCACGACGGGCCATTCGGATCGGCACCACTATTATACGGGTTCGCCATCCCGAGCCAGATTGAGCCGACCGCGAACGCAGTAACGGTCACCTTCAGGGTCTACGCTGCCTGGACCGCTGAACCTGGCGAGAGGTATGTTACTCTGACAGCCTATAACGGGAACGTTGCCGTGAACGCCTTCGTGAATGTTAACGTGACTCGGACAACCGTTCCCTTCATTTTCCGGACCAGTGCGCCGTATATCTCGGTAGGATTCGCCTTCAGCATTGGTCTGGGAAGTGTTGGGATTTTTCTGATTCGTCCTCTAATGAATCGTGGGAAGGATCAGAATAAGGAAGATGTTGGAATGGAGACTAGACGAGCTCAATCTCGATAAAAACGTCGTCCGGGGCTCGAATCCTCATCAGCCTTTTCAAAAATCGCTCGTTCGGGTCCACATCGATGAGCCGTTTATGAATCCTCATCTCCCACTTGTCGAAAGTGTTTGTGCCTTGGCCCGCGGGAGATTTTCGGGTTGGGACCATCAGCTTCTTCGTTGGGAGGGGAATAGGTCCCTTCAGCTTCACACCGGTCTTGTCCGCGATCTCTTTGATTTCCGCGCATATTGTGTTGATATCCTGGGGGTCCGTGCTGGACAGTCGGATTCTAGCTTTGGAGACCATTCCAAGATACCTTCATGATTCTACATTTCTCGCGGAGTTCACAGCCCGCCCCTGTACTGTTAAAAACATTGGTATCTTGAGGGCAAGATGATCCGTTCTGCTCGGATACTCGTTGATGAAACAGCCGCTACGCTATTCTTGAACAAATGAACGAAATCGGTTCATGGAAAGATTATGGGATGGTACGTATTCGCGTTGGAACCTACGCTTTCGGAATCTCGCCCTTTTCCTTGATCTCCTGGACGACTCCCACGCCAACCGTGGCTCCCATGTCGCGGATGGCGAAGCGTCCAAGCTCTGGAATGTCCTTGAAGTTTTCAAGCACCATCGGTCTTAGAGGTCTCATTTTGACGAGGGCGCTGTCTCCTACTTTGAGGAACGAGGGCTTCTCCTCAACTACTTGACCGGTTCGCGGGTCCAGCTTGCGTATCAGCTCCTCGAAGGTCACCCCGACGGTAGCGGTATGAGCGTGTAGTACGGGAGTGTATCCGGCAGCGATAGCCGTTGGATGGTAGATGACGATGATTTGGCCAACGAATGCCTTTGCGACCGTCGGCGGGTTGTCAGTGTGGCCCATAACTTCCCCTCTACCAATCTCATTCTTGGCAACACCGCGTATGTTGAACCCTATGTTGTCTCCGGGTTCCGCTTTGGTCATTCTAACATGGTGAGTCTCGATCGTCTTGCACTCGCCGACTTTGCCCGATGGCATGAAGATCACTTTGTCCCCGTCCTTCAATATGCCCGTCTCGACCCGTCCCACTGGGACAGTGCCGACTCCGGTTATGGTGTAGACGTCCTGGATTGGAACTCTCAATGGTTTGTCAAGGGGCTTCGCGGGTGGAACAATAGCGTCCAACGCATCAAGTATGCTGGGACCCTTGTACCATGGCGTATTGGAACTCTTCTTGGCGAGATTATCTCCAAGCCAACCACTGGTGGGAACGAAATTAATCTTGGAAACATCATAGCCGACAGTCTTCAGCAGTCCCTCCAGTTCCTTCCTGGCTTCCTTGTAACGCTCTTCAGTATACTTGACAGTCTGGTCGTCCATCTTATTGATGGCTACAACCAGTTGCTTAACGCCGAGGGTCCTTGCGAGGTACGCGTGTTCCCGCGCCTGGCCTCCAGGTCCAATGGCTACTTCGAACTCTCCCTTCTTTGCAGAAATTACGAGTATAGCAACATCCGCCTGGCTGGCCCCCGTGATCATGTTCTTGATGAAGTCGCGGTGTCCCGGCGCATCGATAATCGTGTAGAAGTTATGAGGAGTCTCGAATTTCTGGAATGAAAGGTCGATGGTGACTCCTCTCTCCCGTTCTTCTTTGATCGTGTCTAGGACCCAGGCGAACTTGAAGGTGTCGCCGGCTCCAGTCTTCTCTGATTCTTTCGCGTAATTGTCAATCGTTTTCTGATCGATGTATCCGGCATCGAAGAGCAAGTGGCCTGTCAAGGTGCTCTTGCCATGGTCTACGTGACCCATCACTATCAAGTTGAGATGGGGCTTTGCGGACATTGTCTAGTTCATTCTCTCCTTACGTGAAACGGAAAGAAGAAACTCCGGGGGTCTTTATAAAAAGCCTTGTCCATCCGCAAAAACGTCCGACAACTTTTCCTTCAAACATTTTCGGTTGTGAGTGAAGAAAGGTCTAAATGGAGAATTTCTCGGTGGCGTGTCCGATTTAGAAGGCTCGTCTGTTGCTGGAGACTACATCAAAGCACGACGCCGCCCCAGTTAGCATGGGGATGCAGAAGACCCAGTACGATATGGCGCTGGAACAATTCCAGAAAGCTGCCGACATAATGAAACTGGACCCGAACGTTCAGGAGATCCTGCGAAAGCCCAGACGGATTCTTAGCATCAATTTTCCAGTCAAGATGGATGATGGCCGAATTCTCCTCTACCAAGGCTTCAGGAGCCAGCACAACAATGCCCTTGGACCTTACAAGGGGGGGATAAGATTCCATCCCAACGTCACGATAGACGAAGTAAAAGCACTCTCAATGTGGATGACCTGGAAGTGCGCGGTTGCGGGCATCCCATTCGGCGGAGCCAAGGGAGGAGTGACAGTCAACCCCAAACAACTCTCTCACTCGGAACTCGAGAGACTGTCGAGATCATTCTTTTCCTTGATCAGCGAGATAGTTGGTCCCTTCAGAGACATTCCCGCACCCGACGTCTACACAGACTCTCAGACTATGGCATGGTTCATGGATGAGTACAGCAAGAATGAGCGAAACAATCCCTTCGCAGTCGTCACTGGGAAACCGTTGATAATCGGGGGATCGCTTGGACGAGATTCTGCCACCGGCCGAGGTGTGTCAATCAACGTCGAAGAAGCGGCTCGGCACCTTAAGATGGACCTGAAAAAGGCGACGTGTGCAGTCCAAGGCTTTGGCAATGTTGGATCTTTTGCTCACATGTTCCTTGAAGAAGCGGGCGTAAAGGTCGTGGCGGTCTCCGATTCCAAGGGCGGAGCCTACAAGAAGAACGGAATCTGGTTCAACGAAGTCTCAGCTTACAAGAAGAAGACCGGCAACATCGTCAACATGCCTGAGAGCGAGCCTATTACGAACGAAGAGCTGCTGGAGCTTGACGTAGACATGCTTGTCCCAGCCGCCCTTGAAGACGTTATCACAGAAAAGAACGCGTCCAAGATCAAAGCGAAGCTCGTGGCCGAAGGCGCCAATGGTCCGACTACACCGGAGGCTGATGAGATTCTTTTCAAGAGAGATGTGACGTTGATTCCGGACATACTTGCGAATTCTGGAGGGGTCAGCACAAGTTATCTCGAATGGGTCCAGAATCTCCAGCATCTATACTGGAGCGCGGAGGAGGTTGACCAGAGATTGAAGGCGATAATGAAGAAGGCCTTCGCTGAGGTGTACAAGACAAGCCAAGAGAACAACGTGGACATGCGTACTGGGGCTTACATCTACGCTATTGGCAAGGTAACCGCGGCGATGAAAATCCGCGGATGGGTCTAACACCCATCTAACGAGGCTATTCTACTAGAGCAGAGATTCTCTGTTCGTCTCGAGCCTCTTCCGCCATGACATCCATGGCCATTCTGTAGGTTATCAGGTCGCTGTCTCTGGTTTTCAATGCTAGCTTCTGGAAGAAGTCAATGGAAGCCCTCTCCAGCTTCAGACTATCTTTGATTAGAGCTTTCAAATCGTTTCCTCTCCTAGGAGGCTCATAATACGGAAGAAAACTTCTCTTCTCCCACTCGGCTGGCCTTGCGACTGGAACGCCCCCCAGCTGAATTATTCTCCCCATCAGGGTCGAAGCATGAGCCCATTCTTCCTTAGCAATCTCCTGGAAGATTGACGAGAGATGGGCAGAGTTGATACCATTGGCGATCCTGCTTAGGTAGAGGTACCGGAAGGCTGCCAGGGTTTCCCCCGCCAGGGCCTGGTTTAGGTCTTCCAGTAAGGTGGACTCTTTCTTGACGGACATATGTCGATATCGGTGTATGCCTCGTCAGTTTATTTAGGCTTATTCTGAAACATTGTAATTGTGGAAACCACAAATCCCTCGGACGAGCGGCGTTTGAATCCGCCAAGCCCTGCATCCTCGGCTCGACTAGCTCCGTTCTTGACGCTGGTCAGAATTCCGAATTGCCTCATGATTGGGTTGGCAGTTCTAGTCGCGGAGACGATTGGCCTTGGTACCCTGCCGAATCCGACACAGGCAATCTTTGGCTTCCTCACAGCGTTCATGCTTCTAGCTGGGACGATGGTGTTTAACGACATTCAGGATGTTCAAGTGGACAGGGTCAACAGCCCTAACCGGCCAATCCCTTCAGGCAAGGTGACTATCCGACAGGCCTCCGGATTGTCGGTGGTTTTCTCTGCTTTCGCGCTGTTATCCTCACTGGTGCTCGGTATCCTCACCTTTCTGACGGCGCTGGTTGCTTTAGCCCTGATGGCTTACTATAACACACGTGGAAAGAAGACTGGTCTGTTAGGAAATGTCGTTGTAAGCTTCAACGTCGCCCTGCCTTTCTTCTTTGGGGGCTTGGTAGTCAATAGCTTGCGCCCATTGCTCTTCATCTTCTTTCTCCTCGCCTTCTTGGCTAACACAGCTCGTGAAGTGGCGAAGGGGATTGCAGATGTTGCGGGAGATAGTTCAAAGGGAATCATGACTATCGCGGTTACGCAAGGACCGAAGCGCGCCGCGGAACTTGCAGCCGCCTTCTTCGTAGTAGCTGTTCTCCTGAGCTTCTTAGTTCCTGTTCTCGACCAGAGAGTCTCAATGCTATACTACCCTATTGTCGTCGTTGCGGATCTTGGTTTCTTTTACTCTTCCTACCGGCTTATCCGCGACCCGACAGCTACAACCGTTCGTAAGGTGAAGAGTCAGGTCTTAGTTTGGATGGTTCTTGGCCTGGTGGGGTTCTTTGTGGGAGGCATCCCGGCTCTTTGACGACCCCATCTCTGTGACTAGCTCTTTCGCTCGGTCCAGTCTCACTTTTTTCTCTTTTACCATCGCGGCGGCGACTTTGTCAATCATCTCCCCTTCGGCTCCAGCCATAGCAGCGATGTTTCTTGCGTGGAGGGACATGTGACCTCGCTGGATTCCTTCCGCGGCTAAAGCCCTGAGTGCCGCTAAGTTTTGCGCTAGGCCGACCGCCGCCATAACCTCTCCCAGTTCCTTTGCAGTCTTAACTCGTAGAATCTTTAGGCTGATCCTTGCTGCTGGATGTACGGATGTTATTCCTCCTACTATCCCAACAGCGGCGGGTATCTCAATGAATCCTTCAAGGTCACCATTCTCATCCTTACTCCAACGTGTAAGAGGCGAATAGTGCCCTGTCCTAGCCGCGTAAGCATGTGCACCCGCCTCTATAGCCCGAGTATCGTTTCCTGTTGCGAGGCAGACCGCTGTGACCCCATTCATCACTCCCTTGTTGTGGGTAGCACACCTGTACGGATCCGCGGCCGCAAAGGCATACGCCTGCACGATTCCGTCCACAACTTCCCCCCCGCCTAGATCATCTTTCGAGAAGTGCGCTGTGGCTCTCGCAATTCGCCTGTCTGCTAGATTGGATATGATTCTAAGATTTGCATTTCCTCTAGACAGCTTCTCCAACATCGGGGCTACTGCTTCTGCCATCGTGTTTACCACGTTAGCTCCCATAGCGTCTCGACAATCTACAAGCAGCTCAGAAATCACCATCGTGCCCGTGAGACTAGGCAGTATTCTGACACGCAAATCCTTCGCGCCCCCGCCTTTGGAGACAAGTGTAGGGTCCTGTTGATTCGCCGTGTTCAGGATCTCCTGCTTGGACGAGAGAATTGCTTTCTCCGCGTCTCTTGGTGATGGGCACTTGACGAGTTGCACCTGTCCGATCATAATCGGCTCAGTGCTGCTAGTCCTGAACCCGCCCTTGGCCCTCGCCATCTTGGCAGCGTGACTGGCTGCCGCAACCACCGAGGGCTCCTCGATGGCCATTGGGATGAGATAGTCTTTGTTATTGACAAGAAAGTTCACGGCGATCCCCAAGGGTACTGGTAGAACTCCAACGACGTTTTCGATCATTCTTTGCGCCGAGGGAACGGGCAGAGCGCCAGTCTTCAGCGTCTGAACTTCTTCGTCGGAGAGTCCTGAGAATTCTTGGACGGTACGTAGTCTCTCTTCGGTCGACAGTTTGTAAAATGATCCAATGTTCGATCCTCTCTCCACACTCTTCACTTCCAACCTTGCAGTCTCCTGGAATCAGATCATCGGAACAATTATGAGCGAGCTTTTGTGGTTATAGCTTGATCCTGTTTCGCTGGACCAGACCCTCGAACGCTGGCTTCAGCCAAGGAGTATAATGGTCAGGATTCTGAGCGAGATCATTCCTGAGTTCACTCGGAGTGACCCACTTCCAATCGTCAATTTCCTCAGGATTTGGCTTTGGAACACCGTTGTACTCTCCA